>ERZ772863.2072-NODE-2072-length-14733-cov-3.146341_pt1 | contig 14733 bp, 9 predicted proteins | sample MGYA00512134_ERZ772863 | MGnify/ENA primary metagenome ERZ772863 (study PRJEB29015, sample SAMEA2737659) | human gut metagenome | biome: human gut; feature: human-associated habitat; material: faeces | place: China | collected 2012 ...
AGCCGTCGCTCTATAAAACACATCTTTTCTACCTGATGGAAAACGAGCGCGCTGTGATGCTGGGAGATACCCATCTCAGTCCGCTGGGCTGGGAGACGATGTTCGGAGCTACGGTGGACTGCACCGGCGACGAACCCATATATGCGGGCTATCATCAGATCAGCCATGATGACAAGGTACTGGGCTGCTATTTTGGACAGATCAATGACCCCGCAATCGAGACAGTGGTGATCAGCATTCAGCAGGAGGAGTACGACCAGGGAAAAGCGGTACGCAGTGAGCTTCGCCGCTTGACCGTGGAGCAGGAGGACTTTGTCACCGGACGGGACCGGACATTTTTCTGGATTATGGAGCCCCTGCCATTGGAACAGTCGCCGGAAGCGGTTTGCTATCCGGTCATGATTGCCTATGACGCGGAAGGAAGAATTGCGGCGGAGTTCGACATCGAATGTTGTACATACAGCGGCTACGGCTGAGAAGAAGGCACGCCGAAAGGCGTGCCTTCTTCTAGTATGCAAGCTGACATAACATATTCTCCGCGAACCGATCCGCCCGGTCCTGAATCCCCGGCAGGGCCAGGGCCTCGCCCTTGTCGTTGGCGGTCTCCAGCAGGCAGAACCGTGGCGGCAGATAGAAGGCCTTATTCATGTTCAGCGCCGAGATCAGTTGCCGGGCCAGCAGATCGCCGCCGGAGTAGCCGGACACCACCAGTCCGTAAAGCCGCTTGTCATAGAACCGGGTCTGGCGGAACAGCGCCGTCAGACGATTGACGCAGGCGGTGAGATTGGCGGAGAGGGCATCGTTGTAGTTGGCGCAGACCATCACCAGCGTGTCGCAGGAGCGCACCGCCGGATACACCTCCTCCACCATCGGCCCGCCATAGAAGCACCCGCCCCGCTCCCCGAAGTGCATACAGGCGGTGTAGCTGCATCCGTTGCAGTCGGCCATGGTCCCGTTCCGCAGGCAGATCTCCTGCACCTGCACCTCCGGCGGCAGGGATCGGCGCACCATCTCCCACAGCGCCAGCGTGTTGGAGGTGCTGCGCTGGGAGGCGTGCAGCGCCAGCACCCGCCCCACGGGGGCAGGCCCCTCCCACGCCGTCAGCCGCTCCAGCAGCTCCGATACGGCGGCCCGGAAGGCCGTCTCCTCGTCGGTGCCGCCGATCTGGGCCTGCACCCGGAAGTTCCGCAGGGAGCCGGTGGCCTCCACCAGCGGGCGTCCCAGAAAGGCGCAGCCCGCCTGATTGGCGGCGAACACCAGATCACGGGCGGCGTCCTTGGTGTAGAGCTCTCCCCGCCCCGTCACCACCAGTCCCGCTACGCAGCCCTCCAGCAGCGTCCGGCTCCTCCGCAGGGCCATCAGCATCCGATACCCGCTCTCGCTGCATCCGCTCTCGTCCAGTGCTAAGGCAAACAGCAGCCGCTGTCCGGCCAGCCCCTCCAGCCCCGTATCCGGGTCACGGATCTGGCTGTCCGGCGGCAGCAGCGGCCCCAGCAGCGCCAACAGCTCCCGGCTGTATGGATTCTCCGGCAGCAGCACCGTCAGTGCCATCCCGCTCCCTCCTTCTTCATCGGATCGCCCGCAGGCGCTCCATGGTATCTCTCAAACGCTCCTGCAAGGCCTCCGGCAGGGGCAGCCGCTCCGGCTCCGTCCCCGTGGGGAGCAGCCGGTTTCTGGCCCCCATAAACACCCCATCCAGATAGGTGGACGAGCAGTGCCACTGCCCCCGCAGACAGGCCAGCAGGCTCAGCGCCCCGGAGCTGAGGGCCGGGGCCACATAGGGCTTGAACCCCAGCCGCCGCATCTCCAGATTGGCCTTGACCACCCGCTCCGTCAGCTCACGGGACAGTGCGTCATCGTAGTGCTCTATGGAGTTGGCCGCCACCAGATCGGCTCCGTGGGGGCCGTAGGTACGCCCCTCCGTCAGAAAGGCGGCAAACCGTGGCTCCTTCCGGGCATAGTACATGGCTCTGGCCTGCATGACCCCCAGTCCGAAGCCCCGCACCTGATGGGAAAACAGCCCTCCGCCGTCCCACCGGCCCGTCTCGTCCCGGTTGCTCTCCTCCAGCACCGCCCGGCACAGGGGATCCACCGGATCGCTGACCACGCAGAACATTCCTCCATAGCGCCGCTGCCGGGCCATGCGGGCATAGCGGACCGCCAGCTCCCGGTTCACCTGATACTGGGCCATGCGGACATCCCCGGAGGTAACGGAGGTATCCGGCACGAACCGGGAGGCGCAGAACAGGAACACATCCCCGTCAAACACCTCCTCCGGTGAGACTATCTCCACCGGCGGCAATCTCTCCCCCTCCGGGGAAACGATCTGGTTCAGCTCCATCTCCCACCGCTGGGGAACGTTCTCCCGCACGTCGCAGATGCCGATGGAGTCGATGACGTCGCCCCCCAGCAGCCGCAGCCCCATAAGAAGAGTGCTGCCCACATCGCCCAGCGCCAACAGGTTCACCCGCACACGCTCCCTCCTCCGGAGGGGAGGCAGCAGCTCCTCATACCGGGGGTGGGTCAGATTTACCGCCCGCACACGCCCGGCGGCTATGGCCGCCGCCAGCGCCGAATCTGTCTCCGGCTCCTCCGCCGTCACAAGGGTCGATACCCCCTCCTCCGCGGTCAGCAGGGACGGCGCCGTCACCGGGAAGGTATCCCGCCCGGCGCCGGGGGTGCGGTGAAAGCCGAACAGCACCTCCCCCGCCTCCGGCAGAGCGTGCAGCGCCGGAAGCGCCAGCACCTCCCGGCTGCACAGGGGATAGCCGCCGCAGTCATAGTATCGCACGTTAGCCTCCTTATTCTGCGGGACGCACCCGCTTCAGCAGCTCGATGTCCTCCTCCAGATAGGTGGAGGCGGTACGGCTCAAATCATAGGTCATGCACCCGCCCTTATCCGGATACAGGGGCAGGATCACCGCCTCGCTGAGGCGGTTCAGCGTCAGGTTCCGGGCGTAGAGGGAGCGGTACTCCGCCTCCAGTGCCAGCAGGATGTCCCTTGCGTTTTCCAGACAGCACAGGCTCAGCCGCCACGCCACATCCGGGGCAATGGGGGCAAATTCCGGGGAGGCGTAGGGCAAGATACGGTTGACAGAGGGCTGAAGCCCCTCCGTGGGCCGCTCCCGCCGCCGCACGGTGTCCCCGCCGATGAAGGGGTACAGGGTGGACTCCACGAACCGCATCCGCAGATTGGGCAGATAGTAGATGCTCTCCACCGGATACCCCAGCTCCTCCATCAGATCCCGGCCCATGCCAGTTAGATAGCCCACCAGCACCAGATCCACCTGCGTCCCCGTCTCCTTCAGCAGCGGCGACAGACTCCGCAGCCGCTTGCCGTCGTGGAGCAGATCATCCACCAGAATGACGGGCCGGTCAAAGGCCCGGATGGTCCGCACCTGATCCGGCAGCGGCGAATACTCCGGGTAGGCCTCGATGGCATAGTCCGACAGATCCGCCTCATATACCTTGTCGGTACGCAGGGTCTTGGTGACGGTGTTAGGCACCGCCACGCCCCGCAGCAGCTTTCCATAGGGGACGCAGATATCCGGCCCCTGCCGCCGGGGCGTCACCGGTTCGGCGGGTACGCCGTTGCGTGCGGTGATGCGCTGGAGCAGCCGGTGATAGATGATCCCCGCCGACAGGCTCAGCACCAGCGACCCCGGCTGCAACTCCGTCAGCGCCTCCTGCAAGCGCCGGTGGGCAACGGATACCGCCGCCGTCACACGGGGCATGGAGGCCAGCGGAGCCTTGATGGAGGTGTCCACGTTGTGGCTCAGCACGATGGGGCAGCGCATATCCACCTCCAGCACCGGCCGCCCCGACACCGGAGCCGGGACAAAGCCCTGCCGCCGCAGCAAATTCAGCACATAGCTGTGCTCTGCACCGGGCAGCGGATCGTACAGGGCGCAGGGATACTCCCGCCCCAGTGCCATGGTAAACACCTCCGTCAGCAGCAGCTGCCCCAGCTCCCGCTGCTGGCTGCCGTCCGGCACCCACAGTCCGCTGATGAGCAGCGCCCGGCCTCCGGTCTTCTGCCGCACATAGCCGGATAGCTCCAGACTCCCCAGCCGGTCATACAGCTCACGGGACTCCAGCTGCCGGTAGCTGACGGCTCCCAGCACCTGCCCCTGCATCCCGTGGCGCAGCAGCAGCAGACTGTCGCCGCACTGCCACAGCTTCTCCACCATGGCAGCGGGGCAGATCCCCTCCAGCATGGCCTCCATGGACGCATCCGGCCGGGGATAGTCGGTAAAATCCAGATCCTCCGTCCGCAGCAGGGGCTTGTCCTGCGGCTCCCGCAGATACAGCCCCCTCCGATAGATGAACTCCTGCACCGCCGGGTCCACCAGATTGCTGATGTCCCGGTTGGCGTCCACCGCCTCCCGGATGCGGGTGGAGCTGATCTCCTCCAGCGGCTCCGGCAGCGTCAGCTCCAGTACCTTGCCGTAAATGCCGCCGTAGCCGCCCCCGGCCTCCTGACCGGGCCGACGGAAGATGATGTGGTCAAAGGTATGGATGGAGTCCGGCTCCACGGGCTTGCGATAGGAGGAGGCGTGAGCCACCACGTCGCTTCCCACGGCGATGGACACCTTCCGCCCGGGGAATGCCTGCCGCAGCCGGTGGAGGTTCTCCGGGTTAGCGATGTTCACCGGGAAGTCCTCCGGGAAGATCTGCACATGGAACTCGTCCGCCACCGACATGGCGGCAATGCGCCGCCGGATGCGGTAGGGCTGGGTGCGCTTGGACCACGAGAACTCATCGATGGCCAGCAGCACCTCGAAGCCCCGATCCCGGATGGTGCGGACGATGGCCTTGTGGGACAGGGTGAAGGGATCGAAGGTACCGGGGAAAAAGGCGATGGGCCGTGGCGCTTCAAAGGTAAAGCCGCCCCGCAGCCGCTGGGCCGTCAAAAATCGGTACAGCCGCCCCAGCATGGAGGCCCGATAGTAGAAGGACAGTGCATCCCCGTCCTCCTGACGGCAGGTAGTCAGCAGTTTTCGGGCCGTCAGGGGGAAGGCCCGGCTCTTCTCGCCGTTGCTGAGCTGTGCCGAGCCGAACACCCGTTGTCCCAGCACCAGCATGGCCTCCTGCCGGGTCTCTCCGTCGATGCCCGCCAGTCCCCGCATCAGCATCCCCAGCAGCCGGTCCCGGCGGCGCAGGCACGCTTCCTCCGGCTCCTCCGGGAATCTCTGGTGATAGATGTCGTACTCCTCATAGATGACGCCCACGGTGTCCAGCACCGGAGTCACGATGCGGCTGCTGGAGGCACTGAGAGTCACCCCCAGATCCGCCAGACACTCGTCCAGCTGCTCCGGCGGCAGCCATAGGGCAAGCCGCCCCAGATAGTCGGGAATGTACTTGGTGAACTCCTGCTGCCCCAGCTCCAGCCCCCGGCACAGCTCCACGGAGACCTCATTGCGCTGATCCACCGTCAGCCGGGGAGCGATCTCCAGCAGCGCCAGTCCTGCGCCGTGGCGCACCGTGACCCGGTCGCTGACCTTGATGAGGTTAGAAAGATGCGTGGCGATGTGCAGGGCCGAGCCGTGGTCGTTCCGTGCATCATCCGTCAGCAGCCGCAGGTTCACCTGCTTGATGATCCACGGCGTGGCGGTCTTGAGGTTATCCAAAAAAATATCCGATACCTGCGTCTCCTGCAAGGTCAAGCCTCCGGCGCAGATATCCTCCCGCAGCAGGGCCAGCGACATATTGCCGCAGTCCATCTCCTGCAAAATTTTCAGAGGCCGCTTCTGCCGGGGCATGGAGGTGTGGACGTGATCCAGCAGCAGCATGGCCGCCGCCTGCACCGTCAGGCTCTCCCGCCCGGACAGTACCTCCGCCGCACGGAGCAGTGCATTCAGCTGGGGCCGGGTACACAGCTCCAGCGGCAGGTCCGCCGCCGCATCCAGCAGCTGCAGCGCCACCTGATCGTCCAGCTGCTCCGGCCGCCGCAGATACGCCAGCACCGGCGCCAGAAACCGCTCCTCCCGTCCGGGGCAGCGGGAGAGCAGGGACTTCACGCAGAATTTCAGGGTGAACCGGATCCACCCCCGGTGCTGGGGCATCAGCTTATGATCCGGATAGATGATCTTCTCCAGATACAGCCTCCACTGATCCAGATCCGTCACCGTCCGCAGATCGGGACGGCTGTCCGCCGGACGCTCCTTGGCGTAGCCTGCGTGGAACCCTGCGATGATCTCTCCCATGAGGGCCGCCGCCTGACGGCGGATGTCCCCCTCACGGTGCATCAGCAGCTCATAGAGAAACGCCAGCGTCTGCACCTTCTGGGGAATGTGCAGATACAGGGAGTAGGACTCGAACACCCCCAGATAGGCCCGCAGCCGCCGCCAGTTGGTCTCACCACGGGCCTGCTCCAGCAGGGAGGCAAAGCTCCGCTGCCCGGTAAGCCGGTCCATCAGCTCCATGTTGTGGGCCACACACTGCATGGTCAGGGACTCCAGCACCTCCGCATCCTCCATCAGGGCCACCGCCCGCTCCGGCAGCGGCTGCGTGTCCGCCCCCTGCATGGTCACGTCCACCCCCCGGCGGATCATATACGCCTCGAAGTCCTGCAAGCGGGCATAAACTCTGGTGTAGCGGCGGCGCTTCTCCCCGTCCACGTCGTCTAACTTGTTCAGGATCACGTCAAAGGCCTCCGCCAGCGACGAGATGTGGGTGATCTCATGCCCCTCCGGGTCGTGGGTCTGCTTCACCCGGAAGTCCGCATAGATCAGCAGCAGCGCCTCCGCCGACAGATACTCCGGCTCCAGATCCCACACCGAGTGGTTGGCGGCCACATGGCCGATGTCCGTCAGCCGGTGGCGGCGGAACCACAGATCCGTGTAGTAGTAGTGCAGATACGCCACCCGCTCCCCCGGATGGCAGCCGAACTTGCCGATGTCGTGTCCGGCGGCGCTGCCGGATACCAGCGCCAGATCCACTGCCGTGCCGCTGCGCCGCAGCGCCCGGCCGCAAGTCAATGCGATGTGATGCACCCCGGCGATATGCTCCAGCGTGCGGTAGGGCGTCACCTCCAGCCCCAGCCGCATCATCTCATAGACGTACTCCCGCTTCCACTGCCGCAGCATCTGTCGATAGCTGGCGCCGCAGGCGCAATCCGCCGCCTCTGTCTCCGATAGAAAGTCGAAATCCCACGCCGGGTCAAAGGGCAGCTTCTCCCGCTCGGCGGTAAAAAGCACCTGTAAAAGTGACAGGAAAAACACCGCCCCGGCGTCATAGGCCGCAGGGGCCTCCTTCTCCGGGAACAGCTGCCGCCGGGCAAAGTCATAGGCAAAGTGCAGCCACCCCACCTCCGGCTCTCCGCCGGAAAGCTCTGTCAGCTCCGGTCGGCACAGCTCCAGCACGTCGCCGCAGCGCAGTCGAGTGCCGTCGTAAAGGGGCGCAAAGCGCTGGATGTAGTTCTCGCTCTCCAGCCGCTCCAGCAGGGGCTGGCCGCTGAAATACTCCGCCGTAGGGCGGCCGGTGAGCCGCCGCAGCAGGGCCGTGTTCATCTGTCGGATGCGTTTTCTGTTCATGGTGTGACCTCCCGCCGGATGGATGCTGTTTTTTCCATTATGCCACAATTTCCCTCCGGCTTTCAAGGCACAGCCGGGATTTTTTCACAAAAAGCCGCCCCTCCCGCTCCAGACCCTGTCCCGTCGCACCCTTGGCCTCCGCCAAAAAGCGGCAGGAGGTCACTTCCTCCTGCCGCTTTTCGGATACGCCTTATTCCGCCGTCTCCAGCGATGCCTGCACAAAGCCCCGGAACAGGGGGTGCGGCCGGTCGGGACGGCTCTTGAACTCCGGGTGGAACTGCGCTCCCACGAACCAGCGGTGGGCAGGCTCCTCCACGATCTCCACCAGGCTGCCGTCCGGGGACAGGCCCGACAGCCGCAGCCCCGCCGCCTCCAGCTCGCAGCGGAAGCGGTTGTTGAACTCGTACCGATGCCGGTGGCGCTCGGAGATATCCTCCGTGCCGTACTCCCTCCGGGCCAGACTCCCCTCCGCCAGCCGGCAGGGGTACTTGCCCAGCCGCATGGTGCCGCCCTTGGCGGTAACGCCCACCTGATCGGACATCAGGTCAATGACGGGATGGGCCGTCATGGCGGTGAATTCGGCGCTGTGGGCGTCGGCCCAGCCCACCACGTGGCGGGCAAACTCGATGACGGCGATCTGCATCCCCAGGCAGATGCCCAGATACGGCACCTGATGCTCCCGTGCATATTGAGCCGCTAAAATCATCCCCTCGATGCCCCGATCCCCGAAGCCGCCGGGGACCAGCACGCCGCCGCACCCGGCCAGCATCTGCTCCACGTTCTCCGGTGTCAGGGTCTCGGAGTCCACCCACCGGATGGTCACCTCCGCATCGCAGGCGGTGCCTGCGTGGAACAGGGACTCCACCACGCTGAGATACGCATCGTGCAATCCCGTGTACTTCCCCACCAGCGCAATGGTCACATGGCGGTGTACCCCGTGGATCTTCTCCACCATGGCCCGCCACTGGGCCATGTCCGGCTCCACCACCGGCAGCCCCAGCTTACGGCAGGCCACCCGGCACAGCCCCTCCCGCTCCAGCAGCAGCGGCACCTCATACAGGGTGGAGGCCGTGACGTTGGGGATGACGCAGTCCTCCTCCACGTTGCAGAACAGGGCGATCTTCCGCCGGATATCCCCGGTGATGGGGCTGTCCGTGCGGCACACCAGAATGTCCGGCTGGATGCCGATGCTCAGCAGCTCCTTCACCGAGTGCTGGGTGGGCTTGCTCTTCAGCTCCCCGCTGCCGGGGATGGACACGATCAGCGGCACATGGATGTACAGCACGTTCTCCTTGCCCTTCTCCGCCGCCACCTGCCGGATGGCCTCCAGAAAGGGCTGGCTCTCGATGTCGCCCACCGTGCCGCCTATCTCGGAGATGACCACGTCCGTCTGTCCGTCGTCCATGGCGTAGATGCGGTTTTTGATCTCATCGGTGACGTGAGGGATGATCTGCACCGTGCCGCCCAGATAGCCTCCCTGCCGCTCCCGGTTCAATACGCTCCAGTAGATTTTCCCGGAGGAGACGGAGGAGTTGGCGTCCAGCGCCTCGTCCACGAACCGCTCATAGTGGCCCAGATCCAGATCCGTCTCCGCCCCGTCATCGGTGACGAACACCTCCCCGTGCTGATAGGGACTCATGGTGCCGGGGTCCACATTGAGGTATGGGTCAAACTTCTGGTTCCTGACCCGCAGGCCGCACTGCTTCAGCAGCCGCCCCAGAGATGCGGCGCAGATGCCCTTGCCCAGCCCGGACACCACACCGCCGGTGACAAAAATATACTTCATGGCTCCCTCTCCTTTTGACAGCGGGGCGCTTCTCCGCCCTCTGATTTTTTTACCCACCGATTTTACCGCCGGAGAAAAACGCCGTCAAGCCCGCAGAATCATCAAGATTTTTTCCCTCCCGCCCCCTGTGCATGGGGCAGTCCTCTGAAATTTCCCTCCCGGAGAAAATTTCTCTTGCATCCCGGCCTTCGGCGTGATATGGTAGGTTTGAACCCGCCTTTTCCGCCGGGTCCTTTTCCGCATAAAAACAGCCCTCACGGCAGCGCCGTGAGGGCTGTTTCACCTTTTGTCATTCCTCCTGCCGCAGCAGGGCCGTCAGTGCCTGCACCCGTCGGGCCAGCCGGGCAAATTCGCCGCAGGTCAGGGCCTGCCCCGGCCGGTCATGGACCTCGATCATCAGTCCGTCCGCCCCGGCAGCTGCCGCCGCCAGCGCCAGCGGAGCCACCAGCTCCCGCCTCCCAGCGGCATGGCTGGGATCGGCCAGCACCGGTAGGTGGGACTGCTCCTTCAAGGCGGCAATGCCCGCCACATCCAGCGTGGCCCGGCTGTCCGTCTCAAAGGTGCGGATGCCCCGCTCGCAGAGGATCACCCGCTCATTGCCGCCGGCAAGGATGTATTCCGCCGCCTGCAATAGCTCCGTCACGGTGGCCCCGAAGCTGCGCTTCAGCAGCACCGGCTTCTCCTGCCGCCCCAGCTCCCGCAGCAGCTCGAAATTCTGCATATTCCGTGCGCCCACCTGCAGGACGTCCACCTCCCGGAACAGCGGCAGCTGCCGGGGATCGGTGATCTCCGACACCACCGGCAAGCCCGTCTCCCGGCCCGCACGGCACAGCAGCTCCAGCCCCTCGGCCCCCAGCCCTCCAAAGGTATAGGGGGAGGTCCGGGGCTTGAAGGCGCCGCCTCGCAGCAGCTGCGCCCCGGCGGCGGACACCTGCCGGGCGATGGAGGTCACCTGCTCCGGCGACTCCACGGCGCAGGGCCCGGCAATGAGGCAGAAGTCCCTCCCGATGCGTGCCTTGCCCACGGCCACCACCGTGTCCTCCGGATGCCCCGTCCGGGCCGCCAGCGGATACGGCTCCGTCAGCCGCTGTACCGCCCGTACGCCGGGCAGAAGCCGCAGGCTCTCCCCGTCCAGCCGAAAGGTCTCTCCCTCCAGCACCAGCACCTCCCCGCCGGGATGCGCCACCGTAACGCCGGTGTCCTTCAGCCGCTGCCGCAGCGCCTGCTGCACCGCCGCCGCCTGATTTTTCTCTGTGAGAATGAACATATGCCGCCTCCGGGATCATGATCTGAATCTTTATTATATCGGACTGCGCCCCGGATTGCAACGGGGAAACCACAGGGACTTTTCGTTGACACGGCGGCGAAATGTGATATAATAGACAGTGTGTTGCAATATACCCGCCTGCGTGCGTATCTTGTGTATTGACCGGAGGAGGACATATGGAACGTAAATTCACTCTCAGCTGCTGCTCTACCGTGGACCTTCCCTATTCCTATATGCAGAGCAGAGACATTCCCGTGCTGTTTTATACCTACGTGGTGGACGGGCAGGAGTACGTGGACGACATGGGCCGTGACCCGGAGGCTCTGCCCCGGTTCTACCGTTTTCTGGAGGCGGGCAAGCTGCCCCAGACCTCCCAGATCAATGTCGGCACCTATCTGGACTTCTTCGAGGCCCAGCTGGAAAAGGGTGATCTGCTGCACATCGCCTTCACCTCCGGCCAGTCCGGCTCCGTCCACAACGCCGTGGCGGCGGCCAAGCTCCTGCAAGAGAAGTACCCTGATAAGAAACTCGTGGTCATCGACTCCCTGTGCTCCTCCTCCGGCTACGGCCTGCTGGTGGATGCGGCGGCGGACCTGCGGGACAGCGGCGCCACGCTGGAGGAGACGGCTCGGTGGGTGCTGGAAAACCGCAACAAGGTCCACCACCAGTTCTTCTCCTCCAACATGACCCAGTTCCGCCGCACCGGCCGTGTCTCCGGCGCAGCGGCCATGGTGGCCACCATCATGAACATCTGCCCCATCATGCGGCTGGATGATAAGGGCGCCATCAAGGCTTACAGCAAGGTCCGGGGCAAGAAGAAGGCAGTGGAGACCACCGTGAACGCCATGGAGCAGCACGCTCAGGGCGGCCGGGACTATGACCAGCGCTGCTTCGTCTGCCACTCCCGGTGTCCGGAGGACGCCGCCCTGCTCATCACGGCGCTGGAGGAGCGCTTCCCCCACCTGAAGGGCAAGATCCGCCTGTGCGACATCGGCACCATCATCGGCTCCCACAGCGGCCCCGGCACGGTGGCCGTGTTCTTCCTGGGCGACGAGCGCCCCACTATGGACTGACCCCTTATCCCCCTCAGCGGTACATGGCAAGCCATGTACCGCTTCTTTTTCGCCCCCACTGTCCATCCTCCCGAACGCCCCGCCGCACTTGTGCAGGATACCGAACAAAACCGCCATTTTCCGTTGCAAAAAGGGGATTGCCATGATAGGATTCGTGTGATATAATATTTCTGTTTCCAATTTGCGAGATTTAATAATATACAGAAAGGCATCTACTAATCATGAATATTAGAATATCCGCTGACAGCACCTGTGATCTGTCCCCGGAGCTTATTGAAAAATGCGACATCCGCATCACCCCCCTGTACATCGTCCGGGACGGCCAGTCTCTGGTAGACGGCAAGGACATCACCCCCGACGAAATTTACGCCCACGTCAATTCCGGCGGCGGAATGTGCAGCACGGCGGCGGTGTCGGTGTACGACTATACCCAGTTCTTCCGCCGCCAGCTGGAGGAGTGCGACGCCGTGGTGCATTTCCACATCTCCGGCGATATGTCCGCCTGCTACCAGAATGCCTGTATCGCCGCTCAGGAGGTGGGGAACGTCTACCCCGTGGACTCCCGCAGCCTCTCCACCGGCATCGGCCAGCTGGTGCTGGAGGCGGCGCAGCTGACCCGTGAGGGCAAGCTCACCGCTCAGGAGATCGCCCACGAGATGGAGCGCCGCCGGGAGCTGCTGGACGTCAGCTTTCTGGTGGAGCGGCTGGACTTCCTGCACAAGGGCGGCCGCTGCTCGGGCGTTGCCCTGCTGGGGGCCAATATGCTGAACCTGCGCCCCTGCATTCAGGTGAAGGACGGCCAGATGATGGTGGGCAAGAAGTACCGTGGCCCCTATGTGAGCTGCCTGCTCCAGTACATCCGGGAGCGGCTCAAGGGCCGGGATGACATTGACACCCGCCGCATTTTCATCACCGAATCCGGCGGCTTCACCCCGGAGGAGCTGGCGCAGGTGGAGGCCGCCGTCCGCAGCTACCAGCCCTTTGACGAGGTGCTGCACACACGGGCCGGCTGCACCGTCTCCAGTCACTGCGGCCCCCGCACGCTGGGCATCCTCTATTTCCACACCAAATAATTTCCCTATCATCAACGCCCACCGGAGAGCCGCTGCGCTCCCCGGTGGGCTTTTTCCGGAAAAGCTGCCCCGAAATTTTTCGCAAGACAACTGTCACGGCGCTTGCTTTTCCTACCAGCTTAGTGGTATAATAGGCTGAATAAATGAGGAGGCATACACCATGATTTCCACCAAAGGACGTTATTCCATTCGGATCCTGCTGGATCTGGCCGAGCATCGGGGCGTGGGCTATACCCCCATCAAGGACGTAGCCGCCCGGCAGAGCATCTCCCTGAAATATGTGGAGAAGCTGATGCCCGCCCTGAAAAACGCCGGCCTGCTGGACAGCAGCCACGGCATCGGCGGCGGCTACCGGCTGAACCGTGACCCGGAGCAGTACGACCTGTGGGAGATCCTGCGGGTGACGGAGGGCGAGCTGGCCCCGGTGTCCTGCCTGCAAACGGATGCCTCCCCCTGCCAGCGGGCCGGGGAGTGCCGCACCCTCTCGGTGTGGCAGGGCTACTATGACCTGACCCGGAAATATTTTTCCGGCATCACCTTGGCGGATCTGATGGCCGTTCCGCAGGGCGACAACTACGTCATCTGACCTCCCATCCCTCCGTTCCGTCCCCTGCCCCCGGTATACCGTCTAATTACCGGCGCATCACCTGATCCCGGTGTTTCATATGTCCCGGTACACTCTGCCCGGATATACTGCCTGATCCCTTGTCTGCCCCTGTATCCCCCGTCCGGTCAGGTATGCCGCCTAACTCCGGTACACCATTCGTTTCCGGCACTTCCCCGCTCGAAGTATCTCCCATAATCCCAAAAATCCCCCGAAGCGACCATACCGCTTCGGGGGATTCGTCTCTGTTATGGGGTTTCTCTATTCCATGGGCAGTCCTTGCAAAAGGTGCCGCTTTTCATCGTCGCTCCCTGTCGCCCAGCCGCCGCTCTCCCTGTGCAGCTGACACCTCTAAACAGCCGCCTGTATCTTTGGCTCATATCGAAGCCACAGCCGGTTCGGCAGCCCTCTATTCTTCCCGCTCCGCCCCTTTGGCTTTGGCGGCCCGGAGCTTTCGCAGAGTGTACACCACGCTGAATACCACCAGTACCGTGTTGATTCCCAGAAAGATCCAAAACACCGGTGAACTGAAATCCAGCGAATTTCCGGCGATGACCAGACAAACCATCCCCGGCGCAATGGCCAGCCACGACCCCGCCAGATACGTCAGGTAATCCACCCGCAGCATCCCCAGCAGCAGGCCCAGCACCTCCATGTTCAGCCCCAGCATATGGATGGCGAAGCACATGGCAAAGCCATATTCCTGCGTGGCACTGAAATAGCGCTTGATCTTGGGATGCCGGTCCAGCACCGACTCCAGACTCTCCGTCTTGGTGAACCGCCCCATGGCGTAAGAGATGGATAAGCACACCGCCGTCCCCACGCCGTTGACGGCCAGCGCCGCCGGCAGCGGCAGCACCATGGACACCACGACCACCAGCGCATTGTATACCACCACGCCGGAAAAGCCCTTCAGCACATATAGTCCCAGCACCACCAGCACCGCCAGCACAGGCCGGTCCGCCACCAGCTGCGGCACCGTATCCAGATCCATGACCCCGGTAGCCAGCAGCACGCCAAATATCGCCGCACACAGGACCATGATCAGCACCGGCAGGTAATCCCTCAGCCGGAATTTTTTCATACAAGCCCTCCTCACGGCGTCCATCCAGCAAAGTGTAGTGTGTAATATACTATATTATTATGAACAAAGTGTGAACTTTCGCAGCCTTTACGCTCTGTTCACACTTTTCCGCCAAGTCACGGCCCCCCATTCCTGCGGGACACAGCAAAGCCCCGCTTCGCCATCTGGCGAAGCGGGGCTTTTCCCATAATTTGGAAGTTTTCTCCCTTTCGGCGGCCGGTTCAGATGCCTCCGTGCGGCGGGGCAAATTCCCCTGTCAGGGCGTGTCCATTCTGCCGGAACTATACGTCCACCGAGTCGTCCGGTTCGTG
>ERZ772863.2081-NODE-2081-length-14676-cov-3.300869_pt1 | contig 14676 bp, 9 predicted proteins | sample MGYA00512134_ERZ772863 | MGnify/ENA primary metagenome ERZ772863 (study PRJEB29015, sample SAMEA2737659) | human gut metagenome | biome: human gut; feature: human-associated habitat; material: faeces | place: China | collected 2012 ...
GTAGATGGGGTACTTCTTCGTCAGGGCGACGACGGCCTCCTGAGCCTTCTCCTTGCTGCCCTCGAAGTCGCGGGCGACCATACCCATGATGCGGGCGATCTCCTTCATGTCCTCTTCCTTCAGGCCGCGGGTGGTGGCAGCGGGGGTGCCGACGCGGATACCGGAAGTGACGAACGGCTTCTCGGGGTCGTTGGGGATGGCGTTCTTGTTGACGGTGATGAAGCACTCGTCCAAGCGACGCTCGATCTCCTTACCGGTGATGTTGAAGTTGCGGACGTCGACGAGCATGAGGTGGTTATCGGTGCCGCCGGAGACCAGACGGAAGCCTTCAGCCTTCAGACCCTCGGCAAGAACGGCAGCGTTCTTGACGACCTGCTCACCGTAGGCCTTGAACTCGGGCTTGAGCGCCTCGCCGAAGCAGATGGCCTTGGCAGCGATGATGTGCTCGAGCGGGCCGCCCTGAGTGCCGGGGAACACGGCGGAGTCGATCTTCTTGGCCAGGTTGATGGTCTCCATCTCGCCGGTCTCGATGTTCTTCTTGGTGATCTCGTTCTTGCACAGGATCATGCCGCCGCGGGGACCGCGCAGGGTCTTGTGGGTGGTGGTGGTGACAACGTCGGCATAGGGCACGGGGCTCTCGTGAACGCCAGCGGCGACGAGACCGGCGATGTGGGCCATATCGACCATGAAGAAAGCGCCGACGGAATCAGCGATCTCACGGAACTTGGCGAAGTCGATCTTGCGGGGATAGGCGGAAGCGCCGGCAAGGATCATCTTGGGCTTGCACTCCTGCGCGATGCGGTAGACCTCGTCGTAGTCGATCATTTCGGTCTCATCGTTGAGGGAGTAGGGGACCTGATGGAAGTACTGGCCGGAGATGTTGACCGGGCTGCCGTGGGACAGGTGGCCGCCGTGGGCAAGGTTCATGCCCATGAAGGTGTCGCCGGGCTGGAGCATAGCCTTGAACGCGGCCAGGTTGGCGGAAGCGCCGGAGTGGGGCTGGACGTTGGCATGCTCAGCGCCGAACAGCTTGCAGGCGCGCTGACGGGCGATCTCTTCGGTCTCGTCGACGCAGTAGCAGCCGCCGTAGTAGCGCTTGCCGGGATAGCCCTCGGCGTACTTGTTGGTCAGGCACGTGCCCATAGCCATCATGACAGCCGGGGAGACGATGTTTTCGGAGGCGATCAGCTCGATGTTGCGCTGCTCGCGGTGATACTCCTTCTCAATAGTGGCGCCGACTTCGGGGTCATACTGGGACAGGAATTCCATGGTTTCTTTGATCATGGTGCGTGTTCCTCCTCTGATTTTTCAGTCGATTGATATATTACCGGCGGCTAAGCTGAAAAGTGCGAACTTATGCCGGTTCTCTCACACCTTAGAATAGCAAAAAAAGTAAGGCCCTGTCAAGGAAAAACGGGCCTTGGAGGGACTGAATTTATTAGGGAAAAGAGGAATATCACCTTAAAAACGTAAAAGTGTGCAAAAAGGGGCGAAAAGGGATTGACGTGCGTTGTGCAGTCTGCTATGCTGTGCCTGCATGAAGTTTAAATTTTGAAGAGCTTTATGCATCGGCAGAGTAGGAAGCCATGTGTTTACGCGAAGAGCGAACAGTGCCGTTGGGATGGGAAGTTGCCCGCGGACGAAAAACCCATGGTTTGCAGTATGGTTTCCGCATCCGCTTGCCACTCAGAAGAGAGTTTAAGTGAGGCCTCTCCTCCGCGTGGTTCCTGCCATCCGGAGGGAGAGGTGTTTTCTTTTTCACCGGATCAAGCCGTTCCGCGCGGCGCCGCAGCCGCGGGAAGATCTTTTGATGAAAAAGGAGGTCCTCACAATGTCCCTTCAGATCGAAGCGCTTTCCCCTATCATGTGGACGATCATCATCGCGGTCGCCCTCGTGCTCATCGCCGCGGTGGTCTTCACGTGGAAGTCCTCGGCCATGTCCACGCGCAAAATGGTCACCATCGCCATGCTGACCGCAGTTTACGTTGTGCTGAACTTTGCCGGTACGGTGCGCCTTGGCTGGATCAACATCTCCGTTGCGTCGCTGCCCGTCATCGTGGGCGCGATGCTCTACGGTCCGGTCGGCGGCCTGCTCGTCGGTCTTCTCGGCGCATTCATGGGTCAGCTTCTCACCTATGGCGTGACCGCGACCACGATCCTGTGGATCCTGCCGCAGGCAGCGCGCGGCCTGCTCGTCGGCGTGTATGCCAAGCACTGCGGCTACAAGTTCTCCAGCGGTCAGCTCACACTTGCGCTGATCGGCACGGCGCTGGTCGTGACGGCGCTCAACACGGGAGCGATGTATATCGACAGTGTGATTTACAACTACTACAGCTACGCCTATGTTTTCGGCGGCCTGGTGGTGCGTATCATCTCCGGTGCGGCTACGGCGGTGCTGATGGTGTTCGTGGCTCCGCCGGTCGTGAACCTGCTGAACCGCTCGCTCGACACGGTGCGCACGGCGCAATAAAAAAATATTCAAAAAAGAGGGACGCAGTTGAAAACTGCGTCCCTCTTTTTTGAGAAAGATTGCACTCCGCGGCAGCGCACGCGCCATAGGCGCGCACGTTTGCGGAGTGAGAAGAGTTTTTCTGACGCGCACGCCCCAGGGCGGCTTCTCTTGCCGCTTTGCGACAATTCACCTTCTGTCGTCAGAAAAACGATTTTAATTTATTTCGCGTCTGCGGACGCCTGGGCAGCCGTTAGCAGCTTTGCTGCTTTACGGATGCCGCGTACCCCTTGCGGGTAAAAACTCTGCGAGGCTTATTTTCTGCCATTTTCGACGAGCGACAGGAGAGTCTGCTCAAAGCCGTATTGGTCGCGGAGACGGCGGGACTCGGTGAGTTTTTTGGTGCCGCGGTGGCCGGTACGGTGACAGCGGAGCATCAGATTTTTGGGCGAGTGGGCGAAGTCGATGAACTCGATGACGTCGACGTCGTAGCCTTCGTCCTCCAGGACCGCTGCGCGGATGGCGTCGGTCAGCAGCGCCGAGAAGCGCTCCTGAAACAGCCCGTGGGAGAGCAGAATGTCGAAATCGCCGCCCTTTTGGATGGTCTTGTTGACCTCGTGCTGGCAGCAGGGGACGGAGAAGATGTGCTCGACGCCGCGGGAGATGGCGTAGTGCAGGGCGTAGTCGGTCGCGACGTCGCAGGCATGGAGCGTGACAAGCATGTCAATGTGCTCGCTGTAGAGCACATCGCGCGTAACATCAGCCACGACGAAGGAAGATCTGAATAGCCGTAGCGCGCGGCGACCTCATTGCAGTGCTCGACGACATCCTCTTTTAAGTCATAGCCGATGATCTTGGCGCGCACGCCGCGCTTGACGGCGAAATAGTAGTACAGCACGAACGTGAGATACGATTTGCCGCAGCCAAAGTCCAGAATCGTGATCTCGTCGCGGCCGTAGGCGCGGAACGCATCGTCCACGAGCTCGATGAAGCGGTTGATCTGCTTATATTTGTCGTATTTCGCCTTGACGATCTTGAACTCGGGCGTGAAGACGCCGAGGTCGACGAGGGCGGGGATGTTCTCGCCCTCCTGCAAAATGTACTCTTTTTTGCGGTTGTGCGAGGCGGTCACGGCGGCGCGGGCCGCGCCGGACTTGGCCGTGCACTTGTACGCGCCGTTCGTCTTGCGGACGTACTGGCGCGTCTCCGTTTCGGTGCAGAGTGTGACGGAGCGGAACAGACCGTCAAGCTCCTGCTCGAACGTTTCGAGCAGCGCGCCGCGCGCGACGTTGCGGTGCGCGACCTTCTGCCCCTGCTGGTATTCGAGCTGGAAAAAAGCTTTTCCGCGCAGCTTCAGGGGCCGCACGGTGACACGCGAGTGCCCGATGCGCGCGACCGGCTCGGCGAGGACGAGCTTGGTGAGCGTGTCGAGCCGCTCGGAGAGGTCGGAGACTACAATGCTCATGCGCCGAACCTCTCTTTGAGCGCAAGGTGCGCGGCGTACAGCTCGTTTTTGCTGTAGGTGTTGTTCTCGTCCTTGAGGAGCATTTTGATGGCGTCCTTGGCCGTGCAGTCACTGCGCACCATGCAGTCGACGAGCAGCGCCTCGGGCGAGGTGATGTGCTCGACCTCGCGCAGGCGATAATCGTCGCAGACCTCAACAATGAGGGCATATTCGCCCTTTTCGTAGGTCTCCTTCGCAATGAGCTGGTCCTTGACCTCCTGCGGCGTGCCGCGGAAGGTCATCTCGTGGAGCTTTGTCATGTCGTTGCAGAGGCACAGGCGCAGCTGCGCGTTTTCCTCGATGAAGAAGTCGATGACGCTCATGATGCGCTTGGGAGATTCGTAAAAGGCGTAGGTCGCGGTGTCGCCCTTGCGCATCATCAGCAGCACGCGGCGGCGGTCGGCCGTCTCGCGCGGGAAAAAGCCATAGAAGAGGAAGCTCGAGAGGTCAAAGCCCGAGATCGACAGCGCGTTGACCGCGGCGCAGCAGCCGGGCACGCCGACGACGCGAATGCCGTTTTCGACCGCGGCGCGGATGAGCTCGTTGCCGGGGTCGGAGATGCAGGGCGTGCCCGCGTCGGTGATGACGGCGATGTCCTTGCCGGAGGCAAGCTGTTCGATGAACCACTTCGCCTTGCCGTATTCGTTGAACTTGTGGTTGGCGCTCAGACTGTTGCCGCGGATGCCGAGCTTGTTGAGCAGCACCACGCTGCGGCGGGTGTCCTCGGCGGCGATGATGTCGGCGGTGGACAGGATTTCGCGTCCGCGCTCGGACATGTCGCGCGAGTTGCCGATGGGCGTTGCGACGATATAAAGGGTGCCGGTGGTCTTCTGCTCGTCCATAAGATCCTCCAAAAAGCAAAAATTTCTCATTATGCTGACAGTATAGCCTATTTTCGCCCGCTTGGCAAGGCGGGAGAAGCGGCAGGATTTGCGATTGCTTTTTGCCGCGGGCACGGTATAATGGAGAAAACTGCCGAACAAAGGAGAATCGGGCATGAAAAAGAGACTGTTCCGCCTGGGCGCGCTCTGCTGCGCCGCGGCGATGACGATAACGACCAGCGCGCAGGCGCTCAGCGTGGAGGAGGCCTACGATATTTTGCAGCGCAGCTATGTTGATAAGCTGCCGCGCGCCGCGCAGGACGCGAAGTCGCTCGACGAGCTCTTTTCCTACACGGACGACTACACGTACTACATGACGGCGGAGGAGTATCAGGCGTTTTTGCAGGGCGTCGAGGGTGATGTGAGCTTCGCCGGCATCGGCGCGGAGATCACCTATGTGCCCGAGGGCATCCGCATCGTCTCCGTCCTCAAGGGCGGCGGCGCGGAGAAGGCGGGCCTTGCCGCGGGCGACATTATCATCGCCATTGAGAGCGAGTCCTGCGCGCCGGGCGGCGCGGAGCACCGCGCCAAGCTCCTCGGCGAAGCGGGGACGAGCGTGACCGTCACCGTCCGCCACGCGGACGGCACGCAGGCGGATTATACCGTTACGCGCGCGCTCGTCACGCAGACGAATACGACCGTCTCGGTCACGGGCGGCGTGGGCTACATCGACTGCGACAGCTTCGGCACGCAGACGGGGACGTATTTTCAAGAGGGCGTGCGCGGGAATGACAGCGCTGTGCACGCGTGGATCGTCGACCTTCGCGGCAACGGCGGGGGGCTGACCTCCGCGGCGGTGTCGGCGCTCGGCGCGTTTTCGGGCGAGGGAGACCTCATCTACTTTGTCGATCAGGATGGCAAGAGTACCGCGCAGAGCTATTCGGGCAAGGACCTGACGGACAAGCCCGCCATCGTGCTGATGGACAGCGGCAGTGCCAGCGCGTCGGAGATCTTTGCGGGCGGCGTGCTCGGCACGGGCAGCGGCATCGTCATCGGCACGCGCAGTTATGGCAAGGGCGTGGCGCAGATCCTATACGATGAGTCGAACTGCCCGTATCTGCACGGCGACGCCGTGAAGGTGACGGCGTACCGCTTCTACTGCGCGGGCGGCAACACGACCGACCGCATCGGCGTGGTGCCGACGCTCTACATCCCGCAGGATCAGGCCGTTGCGGCGGCGCGCCTGCTGAGCGGCGAGAAGACGAAAGACAGCGCGTATCTCCGCCTGGTGCTGAACGGCTGCGACTTTTACATCGACATTCCCGCGGGGAAGGAGAGCTCTTCCACCGCGCTTGAGGCCATTTTGGCGGCGCTGACGCCGGACGCCGTGCTTTACTGGGGCGAAAACGGCGGCGAAAGGAAGCTCACGCTCGCGCAGGCGCGCGAAAAGTGCGGCTTTGCCGCATCGTCCGCGCTCGACTTTTCCGACGTGGCGGACAGCGAGTACGCGCAGGAGATCGATTCGCTTGCGGCGAGCCGCATCGTCTTTGGCGATGGCGGCAAGTTCCGCCCCGACGCGACGATGACGCGCGCAGAGGTCTGTGCGCTGCTCGCGCAGGCGCTTGACCTCTACTCCACGGCGAACGGGTACTTTACCGACGTTGCCAAGGGGAGCTGGTACGCGCCCTCTGTGAACGCGATGGCGGCCATCGGCCTTGTCTCCGGCGTGGGCGGGGGAAAATTCGACCCGAACGCGACGATAACACAGGAGGAATTCATTACGGTGCTGGGCAGGCTCGTGGAATTCGTGAATCTGGATGCGCGGGAATTTTTGGACAAGAACCCGCTGGCCATTTTGCAGCCGCTGCCGAAGTATAAGAGCTTTTCACACTGGGCCATCCGCAGCGCGGAGCTTTTGACGAATTCCGTGTTCGATGAAAACGGCGATGCTGTGAATATGTACTGCATGAGCCTTGAAGATATCGAGCCCAAGGTCCCCATCCTGCGCGAGCAGGCTGCGGCGGCGCTCTATAACGCGCTGCGCACGACGGGCGTGCTCAAGTGTTGAGATGGACTGGTACGTCTACATGCTGCGCTGCGAGGATGGCTCGCTCTACACCGGCATTGCCTCAGACGTGGAAAAGCGCTTTGCCATGCACAAGAGCGGGCACGGGGCGAAGTACACTCGCTCGCACCCGCCTGTCGCGGTCGTGTACCGCGAGCAATGCAGCGACAAGGGCGCGGCGCTGCGGCGCGAGGCCGCCATCAAGAAGCTGCCGCGCGCGAAAAAACTCGAACTGACGGAGGAAAACTGCGATGCGTGAAACGATCGTCGACCGCGCGTATGCCAAGACGCTCCTGCCGCCGCGCAAAGAAGATGGGCACAAGGGCGACTTCGGCAAGCTCTTAGTCCTCGGCGGCAGCGTGGGCTATACGGGCGCGCCGTATCTGGCGGCGAGCGCGGCGGTGCATTCGGGCTGCGGGCTCGTGTATCTCGGCGTGCCGGAGAGCATCTGGGCGGTTGAGGCGCAAAAGTGCGTAAGCGCAATGCCGTTCCCGCTGCCGGAGACAGACGGAAGGCTCTGTCTCGCCGCGCTCGACAAGATGCAGGACAAGCTCAAAGGCTGTGATGTTTTAGCGCTCGGTCCCGGCCTTGGCCGCGGAAAAGAGACAGAGCAGCTCGTCCACGCGCTTTTGTGGCAGGTGAAAGAGCCGCTGGTGCTGGACGCCGACGGTTTGAACGCCTTACAGGGCTGCACGGAAAAGCTGGATGTCCGCCGCGGACGCGTGACGATTTTGACGCCGCACGACGGCGAATTTGCGCGCCTGACGGACCGGACGCTCCGGGAGATCGCGTCGAGCGAACGGACAGAGCTTGCGAACCGCTTTGCCTGCGAGCACGGCTGTATCTTGGTGCTCAAGGGGCACCGGACGCGCATTGCGCTGCCGGACGGGCGGATGCTCGTCAACACGAGCGGCTGCTCGGCGCTCTCAAAGGGCGGGAGCGGGGACGTGCTGACAGGCTTGATCGCGTCGCTTCTGTGCCAGGGCGTGGGCGCGGCAGAGGCCGCGGCGCTCGGCGTGTGGCTCCACGGCCGCGCGGGAGAGCTTCTGGCGCAGGAAATGACCGCGTATTGTGCGAGCCCGCGGGAGCTCGTGACGCGGGGACTGGGCCTCGCGTTTCGGGAGCTGCTGGAAGCATAAAAAGGCAAAGAGGAACAAGGCCGCCGCATCGAATGATTCGGCGGCCTGTTTGATAGAAGTGAAGACAGGAAAAGCGCCCCCGAACGAATCGGGAGCGCTTTTGCCTATTTTAACAGAGAATGGAAAGGTTCACTTTTTGCCGGGGATGCGGTTCGGGTCATCGGCGTGCTTGACAACAAGGCTGGTGAGAGCGAACAGCGCAACGGCGTTGGGGATGACCATGAGGTTGTTGAACATGTCGCTCAGCTCCCAGACGAGGTCGTTGGACATCATCGTGCCGAGGAAGATGAACACGAGCGCGAGGACGGTGTAGACCACGGTGCTCTTCTTGCCGAAGAGGTAGGAGACGTTGATCTTGCCGAAGAGGTTCCAGCTCAGGATCGTGGAGAAGGCGAAGAAGAACAGGCAGACGGCGACGAACATGTTGCCCGCGCTCTCGCCGAAGACGACGCCGAAGGCGGTCTGGGCGAGGTTGGCCTTGCCGAGCACGCCGGTGACATCGCCGACATAGCCGCTCGCGAGAGGGCCGTCCGCCGTGTAAAGGGTGGAGATGATGACGAGCGCGTTGAGCGTCAGGACGACGAAGGTGTCGATGAACACGCCGATCATGGCGACGACGCCCTGGTCGTGCGGGCAGTCAACATTCGCGAGGGCGTGGGCGTGCGGGGTGGAGCCCATACCGGCCTCGTTGGAGAACAGGCCGCGCTTGGCGCCCTGAGAAATCGCGGTCTTGATGGCGTAGCCGAAGCCGCCGCCGATGATGGCCTGGGGCTGGAAGGCATACTTGAAGATCATGCCGATGGTGGCGGGGACGTACTTGATGCGGACGATCAGGACGATCAGGCCGCCGAGCAGGAAGATAGCCGCCATGATGGGGACGACCTTCTCCGTGACGGAGGCGAGGCGCTGTACGCCGCCAAGGAAGATGAACGCGCAGATCGCGACGAGGACGATACCGACGATCCAGGAGGGAATGCCGAAGGCGGTCTGCATCGTGGAGCCGATGGAGTTGGACTGCACCATGCAGCCGAAGAAGCCGAGTGCCAGCGTGATGGCGACGGCGAAGAAGCCGGCGAGGAACTTGCCGAAGCCGCCCTTAAAGGCCGTCGTGATGTAGTAGACAGGACCGCCCTTGACGTTGCCGTCCTTTTCGACGATGCGGGTCTCCTGGGCGAGCGTTGCTTCCGCGTAGATCGTGGCCATGCCGAGGAAGGCGATCAGCCACATCCAGAAGATGGCGCCGGGGCCGCCGGTTAGGATCGCGCCGGACGCGCCGACGATGTTGCCCGTGCCGACCTGAGCGGCGATGGCGGTGGCGAGCGCCTGGAACGAGCTCATGCCGCTGTCATGCTTCTTGCCGCGCAGCGACAGGTTGCCGAACACGCTGTTCCAGCCCTCTTTGAAGCAGCGCAGCTGCACGAAGCGGGTCTTGATGGAGTACCACAGGCCCACGCCGAGCAGCAGGAACACGAGAATGTAGTTGCTCAGGTAGGTGTTGATGTTGCATACAATGGGATACAGGGTGCTTTCGATGGATTCAAACATGGTTATCTCTCTCCTCTAAAAACAAAAGAAGTTGCCGATACGAAAATCAGCAACTCCGGAAGTAGCATTCAGTTGAGCGGGGAGGAGAAACGGTGCGACGACGTAAAAACGTCCTGCTTCTCTGTCCCTTTGCCTGAGAGATTCGACCACCATGGCCTTGCACCTTCGGCACTCAATTCAATGAGTTCTCCAGAGTTTCCTCGGCTTCCGGTTTGCGAGATCCCGAAAGCGTCATCGGTAGATATTCGTTTGTTTCAGCAGTAAAAGCGTAACATGCCGTAAAGAAGAAGTCAAGAGAAGCGGCGGCTTCAAAACAGCCAAAGATTCATCAAAAATATTATGCAAATTGATGATGAACTTTTATTTTTTTAATGAATAGAAAATGGAATACCATTCCGAAAAGGAATTACGCCGCAAAACATTAAAAAATGCGGGTGGAGCATGAAAAAAGAGCGCGGCTTTTATCAAAAGCCGCGCTCTTTTGCGCTTTTTTGGGGAATATCAGCCGTTTTCCCGGCCGGACAGGCGGTCGGGCGTGTGGGAATGCTTGACGACGTGGCTCGTCAGGGCGAGCAGGGCGATGGCGTTGGGGATGACCATGAGCTGGTTGAGCATATCGCTCAGCTCCCAGACGAGGTCGTTGGACATCGTGGTGCCGAGGAAGATGAAAATCAGCGCGAGCAGCGTGTAGACGCTGGCGCTCTTTTTGCCGAAGAGGTAGACCATGTTGATCTTGCCGAACAGGTTCCAGCTCAGGATCGTGGAGAACGCGAAGAAGAACAGGCAGATCGCGACGAACATACTGCCCGCCTTGTAGCCAAACACCGTGCCGAACGCGCACTGGGCAAGGTTCGTCTTATTGAAGGTGCTGCTCAGCGCCGCTGCGCCGCAGCCGGCGAGCGGGCCGTCGCCTGCGTAAAGTGTGGAGATGATGACGAGGGCGTTGAGCGTCAGGATGACGAACATGTCGATGAACACGCCGATGATGGCGACGGTGCCCTGCTCGTGCGGATTTTTGACGTTGGCGAGCGCGTGGGCGTGGGGCGTGGAGCCCATACCGGCCTCGTTGGAGAACAGGCCGCGCTTCGCGCCCTGGGAGATGGCGAGCTTGATGGCGTAGCCGAAGCCGCCGCCGACGATGGCCTGCGGCTCAAAGGCGTAGCGGAAGATCATGGCAAAGGTCTCGGGAATGTACTTGATGCGAACGACAAGCACGATGAGGCCGCCGAAGAGGAATACCGCCGCCATGAGCGGCACGACCTTTTCCGTCACGGACGCAAGGCGCTGCACGCCGCCGAGGAAGATGAAGGCGCAGATGACGATCAGCACGATGCCGACGACCCAGGACGGGATGCCAAACGCGGTCTCCATCGTTGCGCCGATGGAGTTGGACTGCACCATGCAGCCCATGAAGCCGAGCGCCAGCGTGATGGCGACGGCGAAGAAGCCCGCGAGAAACTTGCCGAATTTCCCCTTGAAGGCTGTCGTAATGTAGTAGACAGGACCGCCCTTGATCGTGCCGTCGATCTCGACGATGCGCGTCTCCTGCGCGAGCGTCGCTTCCGCGTAGATCGTGGCCATGCCGAAAAACGAGATGACCCACATCCAGAACACCGCGCCCGGGCCGCCGGTGAGGATCGCGCCCGCGACGCCGACGATGATGCCGGTGCCGACCTGGGCGGCGATGGCAGTGGCGAGCGCCTGAAACGAGCTCATTCCGTCGCCGCCCTTCTTGCCGTTGAGGGTGATGTTGCCGAACACGCGGTTCCAGCCCTCCTTAAAGCAGCGGACCTGCACGCAGCGCGTTTTGATCGTGTACCAGATGCCGATGCCGAGCAGCAGGATGACCAAAACGTAGTTGCTGAGGTATTCGTTGATGGTCTGAACGATAGGGAAAAGGGTGGTCTCGAATGATGAAGCCATGATGCTCTCCTTATATTGTAAAGTCGAAAATGCAAAAAATAAAAAGCTGCCGATCCAACAGAAGATCGACAGCCTAAAAAACAATAGAGAGAAAAAGTGAGGACGGAAAAACCGGCATGGTGCGATGCTCTCCGTCCTTTTGCCTGAGAGATTCAGCCTTAACAATTTTAGCAAAGGCCTTGCCCCTTCGGCACCCAACTGAATGAGTTCTCCAGACTTTTCCAGCGCTTTCAGTTTCAAAAAGATCCTGAAAACCGTGTATCTTCGCTCGTTGCAGCGAAAAAGAGGGTAACATGCCGCAAAAATCTTGTCAAGAAAATCGCCTTGGCGAAAATGACAAAAAATATGCAGATTCAATGTGCAAAATGACAGAAACCTTGCAGAATTTAAACGGAAACGGATTTGCCCTGTAATTTTTCAAGCACATCGCGGGCAAAACGTTCGGTTGCGGCGCTGGGCGAAACGTTGCGCAGCATGCAGAGGTCGACGGTGCGCGGCGGGATGGAAAAAGCGGTGGAAAGCTCGCGGATCTCGCCCGCGGCGAGCTCGCCCTGGACGAATTCGCGCGTGACGCCCGCAACGCCGAAGCCAATCTTCGCCAGGTCGACAAGAAGGCTGCGCGCGCCGAGCTCGATCTCCGGCGTGAGCCTGACGCCGCTTTGGAGGAAGTATTTTTCAAGGTAAGTGCGCGAGGAGGCCTTCTTTTCAAGAAGAATGAGCGGGAATGCGGCGATCTCCTCGGTCGTGTAGGCGCGGGTGAAGTCGCAGGGGTAGTCCGGCGCGGCGACAAAGCAGGAATGCGTTTCAAAGCAGGGGATGTGTTCTAAGTCGTCCGCATCGCCGGGGGCGCTCGCAAAGGCGATATCGACCTTTCCGGCGCGGAGAAGCCCCAGCACCTTATAGCTGCGGCCGCTGATGATGCGGATGTGGATGTTGGGATAGCGGCGGTGGAAGGCGTCGAGATGCGGCAGCAGGAATTGACTTGTCACCGTGTCGCTCGCGCCGATGACGAGCGTGCCGGCCTGAAGCGTGCGCGACTGCTGGAGCTTATCTTCTCCGGTCTCGAGAAGACCCATGGCGCTGCGCACATATTCGAATAAGAGGCGGCCGTCCTCGGTGAGCGTGACGCCGCGCGGCGAGCGCAGGAAAAGACGCGTGCCGAGCTGCTGCTCGAGCTGCTTGACGCTCTGGCTGACGGCGGACTGCGAAAGGTAAAGATTCTCCGCTGCCAGGGAAATATTCCCGGCCTCGGCGACCTCGCGGAAGACGCGGTAAAGCTCCAGCTTGACCATTTGGCAAACCCTCCTGATCTTAAACCATAAGAATGATTTATATTTATTATCAAAAAACGATGCTTTACTTATCCCTATACCGTAATTATAATACTAAACTGTATGACTTTGCAAGAGCGCCTTGTGCGCTGACTATAAAATAAAAAGGAGATCAAGATGAGAACGATCGGAACTGTCGTGCGCGGCGTGCGCGCACCCATCATCCGCGAGGGAGATAACATTGCTGAGGTCGCTGCCGCTTCCGTGATGGAAGCGTGGAAGGAAGCGGGCATCGAGCCGCGCGACCGCGACGTCGTCGCCGTGACGGAATCCGTCGTGGCGCGTGCGCAGGGCAACTACGCAACGCTCGACCAGATCGCGAAAGACGTGCGCGAAAAGACCGGCGGCGGCACCGTGGGCGTCGCGTTTCCAATCCTGAGCCGCAACCGCTTCTCCCTGCTGCTGCGCGGCATGGCGATGGGCTGCAAGAAGATCGTGCTGCTGCTCTCCTACCCCTCTGACGAGGTGGGCAACGGCCTTGTCGACTGGGACAAGCTCGACGAGGCGGGCGTCGACCCGTACAGCGATGTTCTGACGATCGAACAATTCCGCAAGAAATTCGGCGCGGCGGTGCACCCGTTCACGGGCGTCGACTACATCGACTTCTACTCCGGCATCATCACCGACGCCGGCGCTGAGGTCGAGGTCATCTTCGGCAATCGCGTGCAGACGCTGTGCGACTACACCGACGCCGTCATCACCTGCGACATCCACACCCGCGCGCGCAGCAAGCGCCTGCTCAAGGCCGCTGGCGCCCGCGTGGTGCTCGGCCTCGACGATCTGCTCAACAGAAGCGTCGACGGCAGCGGCTACAACGCCGAATACGGCCTGCTCGGCTCCAACAAGGCGACCGAGGAGACCGTTAAGCTCTTCCCGCGCGACTGCATGGCCATTGCCGAGGAGCTGGGCGAGAGACTCAGCAAGGCCAGCGGCAAGCACATCGAGGCCATGGTCTACGGCGACGGTGCGTTCAAAGACCCCGTCGGCAAGATCTGGGAGCTCGCTGACCCCGTCGTCTCCCCCGGCTACACCAAGGGCCTTGTCGGCACGCCGAACGAGCTGAAGCTCAAGTACCTCGCCGACAATGACTTCGGCGATCTCAAGGGCGAGGCGCTGAAGGAAGCCATCGAAGAGCGCATCCGCGAGAAGACCAGCGAGAGCCTGGTCGGCAACATGGTGTCCGAGGGCACGACGCCCCGCCGCCTGACCGACCTGATCGGCTCGCTCTGCGACCTGACGAGCGGCAGCGGCGACAAGGGCACGCCCATCGTTTACATTCAGGGCTACTTCGACAACTATTCCAACGACTGAGCCACAAACAGAACATAAAAAATCGCACCTCGTTCGAGGTGCGATTTTTTGCGCTTGTTTTTTGTTATTCGGCGCGCTTGCGCGTCTTTTCGAGCGCGTCGGTGATACGTTCCTTGACTTTCTCCACCCGTTCTTTTTCGTAAGGAGTTATCTTTTCGAGCAATAGTGCGATGTTAGCTATCTTTTCGCGGAACTTCTTTTCCAGTGCGGCGCCTTCCTGTTTGCGGAAGTCTACCAGATGACCGATTGCTTCGAGAACGGTGGCACGTACCATTTCCCATTCTTCTTCCGTCAACTCTTGGATTTCAGTCTTAGACATAACGTCCGGCATACGGAGCAACGTCTGAAACCAGTCGGTGGGGACGGGGATGCCGAGATTTTCCGAGATCGCCTGAATCTGTTTGTAGTAGCCTTCCACCAACACTTGGTTGATAGGAGTCGCGCTTTCCGCACTCTCTTTTTTCTCTATCCAGAGGCTGAAGTCCACCTTTCCACGCTCCAGCACTTTGGAGATTTCGTTGCGGATCTCGATCTCTTTTTCACGATAAGCCGGGGCGATGCGAGTGGATAAATCCATTGCCTTGCTGT
>ERZ772863.2103-NODE-2103-length-14541-cov-2.314096_pt1 | contig 14541 bp, 19 predicted proteins | sample MGYA00512134_ERZ772863 | MGnify/ENA primary metagenome ERZ772863 (study PRJEB29015, sample SAMEA2737659) | human gut metagenome | biome: human gut; feature: human-associated habitat; material: faeces | place: China | collected 2012 ...
AAAATGCATCGGAACTGAAGACATCAGAGATACCAACCCGGAGAAGCTTTCTGCCATGATGGTTGGACGAGACGTAAACTTCGTTGTAGAGAAAGAAGAAGCAAAGCCCGGTGAAGTTGTTCTGGATATCAAGGATATGGTGGTTGCTTCCAAGCATCATAAGAATAACGCAGTCAACGGCGTTTCTCTTCAGGTCCACAGAGGTGAGATCGTATGTATCGCCGGAATCGACGGAAATGGCCAGACCGAATTTGTTTACGGACTTTCCGGTCTGGAGCCACTGAAGAGCGGCACCATTACTATGAATGGAAAAGACATTACTCATGCCAATCCGTGAGCGCCTTACCTCCGGCATGAGCCATATCCCGGAAGACCGTCACAAACACGGCCTGGTACTTGATTATTCCCTGGAAGACAACATCGTCCTTCAGAGATATTTCGAACCACAGTTTACCAATAAATTGGGCTTTTTGAAACGCAAAGAGATTCGCAGATATGCCAACCGTCTGATCGAACAGTACGATATCCGTTCCGGTCAGGGTGCCATCACCAAGGCGAGATCCATGTCTGGCGGAAATCAGCAGAAAGTCGTTTTTGCGAAGGCACTCCTCACGGAGCCGTCGATCTGGCTTTGTGATGAACCGACTCAGGCGGTGGATGTGGCAACACGACAGGAGATCCACAGGCTTCTGAGGGAAGAGGCAAAAAAGGGCAAAGCCGTCCTTTATGTGTCATCCGATCTCACGGAACTTTTAGAGGTTGCTGATGAGGTTGCTGTCATGGCATACGGAAGAGTACGAAAGACATTTGAGAATAAAGACCTGAAACCGACGGACGTGCTGGCGTGCTGTTATGAGGCGGAGAGGGAGGAAAACGACAGATGAGAGGAAAAGCATTAAAGAATTACGGAACGGTGGCGGCGTTAGTCATCATCATCGGAATTTTCGGACTCCTGAGACCTGCGTCGTTTTTTACACTGAAAAACTTCCTTAATATAACGCGTCAGGCAGCGCCCCTCGCCATGGTGGCTTTAGGAGCGACATTTGTCATGACCATCAATGAATTCGATCTTTCCATCGGAAATATCGTGAGCCTTGGCGGCGTGGTCGCGGCGCTTTTATCGATTCAGGGCGTTCCGATCCCGGTCTGCTTTCTGGCAGCGGTAGTGGCCGGTCTGATCGTCGGCTGCGTGAACGGAGTGATTGTAGCAAAGTTCGGGATCCTTTCCTTTATTACAACACTTGGCATGGGAACCGTGCTGGACGGCGTGATTTACGGACTTACCGGAGGCACGACTGTATTTAACGGGATTCCGAAGGCGTTTACGATTCCAGGGATCTTAAAAATTGCGGGCATCCCGTTTATCACCATCGTGGCGGCAATGCTTTATATCGTATTCCACATGTTTATGAACCACATGTCAGCCGGAAGAAAGCTTTATGCCATCGGTGGAAGCAAGGAGGCTGCGGAGACGGCAGGCATCCGGATCTTCCGTTACCGAATTCTCGCTTTTGCGCTCAGCGCGGCAATGGCAGGTCTTGCAGGCGCTCTCGTGGCATCTCGTGTAGGTTCCGCGAATACCACAGCGGGGCAGGGATATTTCTTACAGTCCTACGCAGCGGTATTTATCGGATGCACCGTTTCAAAGAGCGGTGTTCCCTGTGTGATCGGAACCTTAGTCGGAACCATCATTCTGGCGGTTCTGGCGAACGGACTTACGATCCTTCAGATGCCGAGCTTCATGCAGAACATTATCACCGGCGGAATCATCATTCTCGCAGTTGTGCTCCAAAAACTCGGCGCGGGTCATGGTTCACGGTAAGGATTTTTGGTACCGAAAATACCGTAAAATAACATTGAGAGCGGATTTTACCAATTTAGGATGCGAAGGATTGGCAAAATCCTCAGTACTGTGTAACGGTACAGAACGGGGAGGGAATAGATGTTAGCAGCAACCTTTGATATCGGAACGACAGCCGTCAAGGCAGTGGTCGTGAACGAAAATGGAGAGCCCGTCTTTACCGGAAGCTCCGTGATCCACACCATCGAAACGGGAAACTTCAAGGAACAGGATCCGGATGAGTGGTATGGGTCGTTCTGTAAGCTGTCAAAAGAGATGTTTGAGATCATCCCGCCAAAGGAGATCGGGGCTATTATCTTTTCCGGTCAGATGCAGGATGTGATCCCGGTCGGTGCGGACGGAAAGGCACTTGGAAACGCGATCCTCTATTCGGACGGTCGGGCGGACGAGCAGGCACGGATGATCATAAGAGAGGCGGCAAGCCGAAACGTGGTGCCTCTCGGGGATGCGTATATTGCGGAGATTACGGGAAACCACTTTGACGGATCGATGCCGCTTGCGAAGATCCTGTGGTTAAAAGAAAATGAGCCGGAGATTTATGAGAAGACCGCATGTTTTCTCATCAGCTCGAAGGACTATATAATAGGTAGACTTACCAGTGTGTTCGCCGGAGACATGACCGCCTGCTCCACGGCGGGGGCCATGGATCTGGACAGGAAGATCTGGTCGGAGGAGCTGATTGGAGCGGCGGGAGTCGATATTAAAAAGTTCCCAAAACTTTTTTACTCCCATGAGTGTGTCGGCACGGTCACGGAGACCGGGGCGACAGAGAGTGGTTATCCGGCAGGAACAAAGGTCTATGCCGGAACCGGAGATGCCGGGGCGACGACACTTGCCAGCGGCATCCTGGCACCGGGGGAGTACAACATCAACCTCGGAACCTCCGGCTGGGTGGCAGCCGTATCCAACCAAAGGATGGAGAGTGAAGGCGGCGGATTCAATCTGGCGGCGATGCAGAAGGACCTGCTCATCAATGTAGTCCCGTTCCTAAACGGCGGAAACGCCCACCGGCTGATCGCGAAGATCCTGTCCAGGGATCCCGACGGGGCACCGGATTTCGGGTATATCTCAGAGCTTCTTGAGAAAGCGGAACCCGGAAGTCACGGACTGTTCTTCCTGCCCTATGTGGCAGGTGAGCGGTTCCCGATCATGGACAGCAGCGTCCGGGGAAGCTTTCTGGGGTTATCTCAGGCGACCACGGCGGCGGACATGGCACAGAGTGTCCTCGAGGGCGTGGCATTTTCCATCCGTCAGGGTCTGGAACTGTTCGACCATCCGGCGTCAAAGATCACGCTGATCGGCGGTGGAGCGAGGGAGCGGCGATGGTGCCAGATCTTAAGCAATGTCATGGGACAGAAGATCTTTGTATACAAGGATCCGGACCTTTTACCGGCACTGGCCATCGCCTCGGCGGTGTTTGTGGCGGAGGGCGTGATCCCGGATTACAAGTCCTTTATCGAGACACTGGAGAGCCAGGGACACTGTGATACGGTGGAGCCGGATCTGGAAGTTTCGGAGAAGTATCACGGGATCTATCAGAAATATAAGAACATTTATCCGCTGGTAAGAGAGTTTTACAGCAGATAAAGGTCAGTCGGCAGCCATGATTTTTTTAAACCTGTGGTCTGCAAAAATAGAAAATATGGTAACGGTTAAGTAACATTTCCGCTGCTACAAAATCACGATTTCGATAACTGTCTGGCGGAGATTTGAAAAATCACTCCGGAAATATGGGTATGGACAGTTACAGACAATAAACCAGTTTACACGAGGAGGAAAAATATATGTCAAAAGGCAGATTTGGCGCGCATGGCGGTCAGTACATTCCTGAGACGCTTATGAATGCGGTACTGGAACTCGAAGAGGCATACAACCATTACAAAAATGACCCGGAATTCCAGAAAGAACTCACAATGCTTTTAAATGAATACGCGGGCAGACCGTCAAGGCTCTACTACGCGGAGCACATGACAAAGGATCTCGGCGGAGCGAAGATCTACTTAAAGAGAGAAGATTTGAATCACACCGGTGCCCACAAGATCAACAACGTGCTCGGTCAGGTGCTTCTCGCGAAGAAGATGGGAAAGACCCGTGTCATCGCTGAGACAGGCGCAGGCCAGCACGGTGTAGCGACAGCGACGGCGGCAGCGCTCTTCGGCATGGAATGCGAGATCTACATGGGCGAGGAGGACACAAAACGTCAGGCATTAAATGTTTACAAAATGCGCCTTCTCGGAGCAAAGGTGCATGCGGTGACAACCGGAACAGGAACCCTCAAAGATGCTGTTTCGGAGGCAATGAGAGAGTGGACGAACCGGATCGAGGACACCCACTATGTTCTCGGCTCCTGTATGGGACCACATCCGTTCCCGACTATCGTCCGTGACTTCCAGGCGGTTATTTCCAAGGAGATCAAGGAGCAGATGTTAGAGAAAGAGGGACGTCTTCCGGATGCAGTTCTTGCCTGTGTTGGCGGCGGATCCAATGCCATCGGCGCATTCTACAACTTTATTGAAGATAAAGACGTTCAGCTCATCGGCTGTGAGGCAGCAGGACGCGGTGTGAACACGGCAGAGACAGCGGCGACCATCGCCACAGGACGTCTCGGAATCTTCCACGGCATGAAATCTTACTTCTGCCAGGATGAGTACGGCCAAATTGCCCCGGTATATTCCATCTCTGCAGGCCTTGATTACCCGGGAATCGGACCGGAACATGCGAACCTTTACGATACCGGACGGGCCCAGTATGTGGCGATCACTGACGACGAGGCAGTCGATGCGTTCGAGTATCTCTCCAGAATCGAGGGAATCATCCCGGCGATCGAGAGCGCCCATGCCATCGCATACGCAATGAAGCTCGCACCGACGATGGGAAAGGATAAGATCATTGTTGTCAATGTTTCCGGAAGAGGAGACAAGGACTGTGCAGCAATCGCAAGATACAGAGGGGAGGATATTCATGAGTAAGATCGCAAACGCCTTCAAAGGCGGAAATGGAAAGGCATTTATCCCGTTTATCACCTGCGGTGACCCGTCCTTAGAGGTCACGGAGCAGCTTGTATACGCAATGGAGGAGGCAGGCGCAAACCTCATCGAGCTTGGTATCCCGTTCTCCGATCCGACGGCAGAGGGACCGGTGATCCAAGCGGCAAATATCCGCGCCCTGTCCGGCGGCGTGACCACCGACAAAATTTTTGCAATGGTTGAAAAAATCCGGAAAAACACACAAATTCCGATGGTTTTCATGACCTATGCGAATGTTGTCTTCTCCTACGGAACTGAGCGCTTCATCAAGAAGGCGTCTGAGCTTGGCATGGACGGACTGATCCTGCCGGATGTGCCGTATGAGGAGAAAGAAGAGTTTGATTCGGTATGCAAAAAGTATGATATGGATCTGATCTCCCTCATTGCCCCGACCTCCCATGAGAGAATCAGCATGATCGCGAAAGAGGCGTCCGGCTTTGTATACTGCGTATCCTCTCTTGGCGTTACCGGAACGAGAAGCGAGATCACAACGGATATCGGCGCGATGGCGAAGCTTGTGAAAAAGGCGAAAGATATCCCGTGCGCGGTTGGCTTCGGAATCTCCACCCCGGAGCAGGCAAAGAAGATGGCAGGACTTTCCGACGGCGCTATCGTTGGTTCCGCGATCGTGAAGCTCTGCGGAACGTATGGAAAAGATGCGGTTCCGTATGTGAAAGAGTATGTGAAGTCCATGTGTGACGCGGTGCATGGGATCTAAGAAGCGGCTGGGAAACGCTCCGCGAGGATGCGCAGTGATTTTGATAGGAATAAGTCAGCTTCGCTGACCAGAATCACGCGCCAAGTTTCACGGTCGTTCGACTTAAATGAGAAGAATGTTGTCAAAATTGGTAATTGGGAACATGCACTTCACATGCACTTTTGCGAGGTAAAGTGTTTGCGTTGTACCGTACTTTGTGCTAAAATTAAATAACGAACTGTCAATTCTGCGGTGCAGGGACTCCTTTGCACCGCAGTTGTTTGTGTTACTTGCGCAAAGATGTAGGTTGTCGCAAGCAACCGCGCGAGACGCACGAATGTGCCAAGGCACGTTCCTTTTTGAAAAGGAGAAAGGTGTATGCCAGTAGGAATTATCATCAATGCCCTGTCCGTCGCCATCGGTGGTGTGGTCGGGGCTTTATTTGGGCATAAGCTGCCCACAAGGATCAATTCAGAGCTCACGAAGATCTTCGGCGTCTGCTCCATGGGAATGGGCGTGAGCTCCATCGGTCTTATGAAAAATATGCCCGCCGTTATCTTTGCGGTGATCATTGGGACCGCGTTTGGGCTGGCGGTGAATCTCGGCGGGATCATCAACAGCGGCGCGGCGTGCATGGAGAAGCCGGTCGGAAAGATCTTCCCGAATAAGAATGCGTCCATGTCCAGAGAAGAGTATATGACGATGCTCGTGACGATCATCGTGCTGTTCTGTGCCAGCGGAACAGGAATCTACGGTTCCCTGGATTCCGGAATGAGCGGAGACCACACGATCCTGATCTCCAAGTCGATCCTGGACTTCTTTACCGCGATGATCTTTGGAGGAACCCTGGGAATGGTGGTCGCGGCTGTTGCAATCCCGCAGTGCGTGATCTTTCTCGCAATCTTCGCTGCGGCGAAGTTCATCTTTCCGCTTACCACACCGGATATGATCGCGGACTTCAAGGCCTGCGGTGGTTTTCTTCTTCTGGCCACAGGTTTCCGCATCGCAAAGATCCACAACTTCCCGGTCGCTGATATGATCCCCGCCATGGTGCTCGTCATGCCGGTGAGCTGGTTCTGGGGGAATGTGGTGGTGCCGATGCTGTAAGAGTACAGGTGGACGAGAAAAGTACATAATATGAAAATAAAAAATCCCTGAGTATGCAGATCAATGTGATGTGCGTATTCAGGGATTTTTGCAGTCATGCATTCGGAAGAAGCTGTCAGCGGCAGGTACTGATATTATCGGTCAATACCTGTGCGGACAATACCATAATCATAATGAGAGCCGGTTTATGCGTTCTGGTAGTGTTTGCGGGACTGCTGTCTCATCAGGCAGACCAGTGTCACGACTGTGACGCCAAAGCAGTCGATCAGCACGTCCGTAAACCGCCCTGCACGGCCAGGGACGAAGAGCTGGTGGAATTCGTCGGTGCAGGCGTAGAGGAAGACGATGGCGAGAGCGGTGAGAAGACGGCGTTTCACATTGGAGGTCCGATACGTAAAGTGCAGTCCAAAACGGACGGTGCAGTAAAATACCAGATATTCAGTCATATGAGCGGCTTTTCGGACGGGGAAGCTCATAAGTTCGATGAGGTCGGCGTACTGCGCCGGATTTCCGTGGAAAAAGCCGAGCTTTGTGCCGAGTAAAAGAATTAAGCGGCTTACGGTGTCGCTCATCTCCGTGGACTCCGCCGCCGGCTGGGCGGAGAACCAGCAGATGGCGGCTGCGACGAAGATCGCTGGGAGCCAGGAAAGCAGCTTTGCGGCAGTAGGATATTCTTTTTTATCATTCATATTTCCTTTTTTAGATACACTTGCATTGTCCATATCTTAAAAGCTCCTAAAAATCTGTAGAAATCTATTATTTTATAATCATGAAAAATCCACTGAAGTAATCTCAAAAAATGGTCTTTTTAACTGGGGCAGTGTATTGAAAAGCAGGGGGTAGATACTGCATGCATTACAGCGAAATCTCACCTTTCGCTCTCGCTCTCCGGTCACGGATGGAATGGATCACCGGAACCATGAAAATCGCCACAATTCCACCTGCAAATCCATTATTATATAAATTCATGCCTCCATACACAATTCCGACATTCAGGGCGACGGAAGAGTGCAGGAATCCGGCGAGAAGTCCCATGAGAACTCCGAATTCCCCCGCAATCGGCGCCAGTGTCGTTGAGAATAAAAGCGCCAGCATCGGTGACGGGGAGTTAATGGTCCAGCGTTTTGTGAAGCTCGCGAAGAGGACGCCAAACATGATCGGGGCGATGTTCCGGATATGTTTTCCTGTGGCGGAAAATCCTACGATCGTGAAGATTCCGCCGATAGTCGGTCCGTTTAACTCGCCGCCGACGCCGAGAATAAAGACCGTTGCAAATAAACCGTTGACTGCCATATTGAGGATCGTTGCTGCGCCCCCGTTATCCCGGAGATAATCGGTTCCGCCGATTCCGGAGCAGGATAAGATCTTTCTGTAGGATTCACCGACTTCCTTTCCGCCGAAGAGGAATGCCGCAATGATCATGGCGGCAAACAGCCCGCAGAGGATCGCAAACAGCAGCTGGTTATTGCCCTCGGACCAGATCAGGCGGGACTCAGTGGTGATGCCGAAGGATTTTAACACGGATACAACGACGGTGGCGATGATCCCGGCGGAAAAACCTACGTTATAGAGGGAGTAACCTTTGTGGGAATAATGAACATGGGTGGATAACGGCGGCAGCACGAAACCGATCATGAGTCCCACAGCGAGGCTGATGAGAAGCCGTAGCAGGTAGGGGAGATCCGAGATATACATGATCTGCGTGATGATCGGGGACAGGCTGGTGCCGTAAAAACCGATGTAAACGTAACGGGACAGGTGTGTTTTATGGTAGTGGGAGTAGAGGTACACACCAAACAGGATCGCCCAGATATTTAAGAGGTTCTTTCCGAACAGGGAGAAGCCGAACATCAGGCAGCTGGATGTGATCGTATGTCCGTCCATCTCCATATCAAGGAAATAGATGGTCCAGATACATAAAAGCATCAGCAGTCCGGCGTTGATAAAGGAAGTTCCGATGCCGCCGACCAGGAAGTAGTCCGTGATCAGGAAGTCCGGCTCCTTGATCAATGTCCAGAGTCCCGGGAGGATTTCCGTGATGGGCTGTAAAAACAGTCCCACGATCATGAAATAGAGTGGGATCAGGGACAGAAGGCGGAATTTCTGGAGTCTTGTGATGGGGTGGGAATTTGTCATGTACGTGTCCTTTCTAAAGATAAAATTACAAGTGAAAAACCATTGAGAATGGGCTTCGTGACAGGCTTTTGCAGTGCAGCATCCGTAAATTCTGTGCCACGGTTCGGAAAATTGGGGTATCCGACGGGCATGGCAGAATGCGCACATGGATTAGTATACCGTAAAATTGCAGTAATAGAAAGTATTTCTGTGAGAAAGAGAATTTATTGATTTCGGATATATGCTGACAGAGTTGCTTGCAGCCTCAATAAATAATAGAGATGATTATGTAATAACTCAAAATACAATTTGAAATAAAAAAGAGATCCAGGCATAGAATGCGTTGGATCTCTTTTGCTCCACCGAAAAATGTCAGTGCGAAAAGTTTCTGAGTATCGGAATTACTGAATGAACAGCGTGTTCACATCAAGCTCATTCTCAATCATGCCGGATTCATACATGAAATCGGCTGTCTTCTGGAAACCTTCTTTGTCAGCGTCAGTGATTTCTGTGGAGAAGTCATAGAAACCGTACATTTCCTTTACCGCGTCAACATCAAGGTCAAGTGTTGCGGCAACAGTCTCCATGGTTGCCTCCTGGTTATCAGCCATGTAGGATGCGATCTCTTCCTGTGCAGCGTTTAATTTTTTAATGACATCCGGATGCTCATCGTAGAACTTCAGGGTCGTTGCAACTGCGATCAGTGCGCTGATCAGGCCCTCGCCGTCTGCAACAAGGTGGTAGCCCTGCTGTTCTGCGTTGTAAGCAGTTGCGCCTGCGAGCAGGGCAACGTCAACGCTGCCGCCATCAAGACCTGCCTTTGCGTCCGGGATGGTCATGTTTACATAGTTTACATCGTCAAGAGTCATGCCTGCCTGAGCAAGGTAGGAGACAAGGAGTTCATGAAGGTTGGTACCGGTTGGTCCTGCAATCGTCTTGCCTTTTAAACTCTCCGGAGTTGTCAGAGTCTCATCCTTGGAGTACATGCAGAATGCCTTCGGGGAACGGCTGTACATGTTTAATACCTTGATGTCAGCACCGTTTGCAGCGGACAGGATCACGGATGTTGCACCTACTGCGTAGAGAACCTGAACGTCGCCGGAAGCCAGAGCCTGTGTCTGGTCAGCGCCGGAAGTAAGCTCTGCGTACTCAACCGGAACGCCGAGCTCTTTTTCGAAGATTCCCTGGTCCTTTTCGATGATGGTCGGTACATTTAACGGAGATGTTACATAGGTAACTGTGAGTTTATCGATGGATGTCTCAGCGTCAGCTGTAGCCTCGGCAGAAGTTTCAGCCTCAGCGGAAGTCTCAGCGGTTGTCTCGGCAGCAGAAGCAGCCACAGTCTCTTTGCCTGCAGATCCGGAGCAGCCTGCAAGGGAAAATGTCATGCATGCCGCGAGTCCTAATGCGATCAGTTTTTTCATTTTGTTTTGTCCTCCTCATGTAAGTTGAAAAAATAAGTGTATGATACGCCTAAGTTAATAGGCAGATATCCGAACTTAATAAAATGATGGGAATCCCTTAAATAAGGAAACCAGCTATTAAAATTTTTTTTGGGACAGCTCATAACATTATGTTTATGCTTTGAATGTAATATCTGCTGGAAATAGCGTAAGAATAATATCATAAAAATCAGAATATCTTGAATTACACATAAAATATATTTAATTTATAAAATTCAGATTCTCAATGATATCCCTCTTGAGTGCAATAAACTCCTCATTCAGCAGATTTCTTTCCCCGGATGGCGTCTTCACCGGATAAACATGCTTCACAAGCCCCTTTTCAATCATCACGATCTGGTCACCGAGGATCAGTGCTTCATCGATGCTGTGGGTCACGAACATGATGCTGGAACGTTCCTTCTGCTGAACGCGGAGAAGTTCCCTCTGCATCTGTTCCCTCGTGAAATAGTCGAGAGCCGCGAATGGCTCATCCATCAGGATAAAGGTTGGCTCGTAGGCCAGTGCCCTGGCGATGGCCGCGCGCTGTTGCATGCCGCCGGAAAGCTGTGATGGGTATGCCTTTTCAAAGCCGGACAGGTTCACCGTGGAGACGATGTCCTGAATCTTCTCCTGATCGACCTGATTTTTCTTCAAACCGAAAATAATATTGTTCCAGACATTGAGCCATGGCATGAGCCGCGGTTCCTGGAACACAAAGGCGGTCTTGTGGGCGCCGCCCCAGAGAACCTCACCGCTGTCGGCGGATTCCAGACCGCCGGTGAGCCGCAGCAGAGTCGTTTTTCCGCAGCCGCTCTGACCTAAGATCACGGTGATCTTTCCTTCCGGGATCTCGAGATCGACGCCGTTTAAGACAGGAAACATCCGGCCGTCAACCTGATATGTTTTATGAATGTCTTTTAATCTAATTCCAGCCATTTTCACCGGCTCCTTTCAGAAAGATGCTGATGAGAAGACCGAAGATCCGGTCTGTCAGATAACCTGCGATGCCGATGGCGAAGATGCCGACGATGACCTTGTCGGTCCGGGACATCTGCTGGGCAAACAGGATCATGTGCCCCAGACCGGTGGACGCTGCGACCATCTCCGCACCGATGATAGCGCGCCAGCTGTAGCCCAGACCGATGCGCATTCCTACGAGAATGTCCGCCATGGCGTAGGGCAGCATGATGCGGAAAAATTTTTGGCGTTCTGTGTAGCCAAACATGGTTCCAACCTCCAGAAGCTTCTGGTCACAGCCCGTAAATCCCTTGACGATGTTTAAATACATCGGGAAAAAGGAGGCCAGAACGATGATGACCGTCTTTGTAGTTTCGCCGATTCCGCACCATAAAATAAGTAGCGGGATCATGCTGAGCGGCGGTACGTTCTTGAAGAACTGCACCAGGTATTCATAGTAACCTGCGGAGGCCGGAATCATCGCCCGCAGCATGCCGAAGGCAAATGCCAGGATAAAGGCGATTACAAAGCCTTTTCCGACGCGCAGGAAGCTGATCCTTAAGTCACGGAAGAGTTCGCCGCTTTGCAGCATTTTGCAGAAGCTCTGGAAGACCCGCCCCGGGGACGGGAGCACATAGGAACTTAAGATGCCCGCGCGGCAGACGATATACCAGACGGCGAAGACCGCCAGGATACCGATGAGCGGTGGGAAATATTTTTTAAATTTCTGATTCATCGCACTCCATCTCCTCTGTGGCAGCCCTGAACACAGTACAAAAGCTCAATCAGTTTTGCGTTTTTCCAGTCATTGCCGGTCACATAGGATTCGATCGCCGGACGGCCGGATTTACTGACCACTGGAAACGGCAGGTCCTTAAAGAATCCAGGCGGGATCGGGCTTGCGTCCGGCGCAGGTTCCATTGGCTCGCCAAGTGTAGCGAGAAAGCGGTTCCATGGTACGAAATGTGTGTCTTTTAATTCCAACTTATTTCCCATGTCGGCTAAGATCCGGCATGGAGTTGTGATGATCTTTTCACCGTCCGCGAGATCCGGACGTTCTGCCAGTTCTCTTGCGCAGTGGATCAGGATCGGCTCAATATCCGCGATCCTGATCCCCGGCTGCAGGGAATGTACCAGAGATACCGCTGCCGGACATCTCGCGTCCGCAAAAGTTCCATCTGCATGTTCCAAAAGCTCCCGGTACTTCCGAAGCACGATCTCGCCCCAGCTTTCCTGACAGACCACTTGCGTCAGGTCATGCTTCTTAAGCAGCTTCTCCAGTGCCTCCACCGAGATCATCCTCTCCGATACTGGATTGATCCATAGATAAGTCAAAGTAAAACTCCTTTCAATTAGCTATAACTAACCAATATTATTCAGCATAGCAGATTAGTAGGGAAATGTCAATTGGGAATATATGAAGATAGTAAAACAAAATTATTGAAAGATAATAGAATGAATCAGATTTAAGATAGCCTGCTTTTGCTCAGCAGTTAATAACTCCCACTGTTTGATTAAGGACAGCTGATCATCAGTAAGCTCGGTGCAGTTCTCTACAGCAAAAAATTGCGCAAGAGACAAGTCAAAAGCATCACAAATTCTTTGTAAAGATGGAATAGTAGGCAGCATTTTTTTACGGTACCAGGAAGAAATAGTAGATTGCGGAAGACCTGAACGGACTGATAACTGATATTCAGACCAGTTTCTGGCTAAACGCAAATCGGTGATTCTCTGAAGAACGTCAAACATGATGAAATACTCCCTTGTTGCTTGTGATTGTCATAATTATAGTGGGATTTATCGTTGTAAAATAGTTATGATTATAGTATAATAATTACGATAAAAATAACTATAAATCGTTAAAATTAGACGATTAGGGAGGATATTATGACGGAAAAGCAAAAAAAGACTGCAAGAAAATTATAAATGTGGCAAGTGCATCAGCAGCAGCTGTTGGAGGGGGATTAGCCCAAATTCCAGGAAGTGATTCAGTTCCTTTAGCAACAATTCAATTAACGATGACTATTTCACTTGGTAAAGTATTTGGAAAATCGTTAACGGAAAGTTCAGCAAAAGCAGCGATGGGATCGGCACTTGCCTCGCAAGTGGGACGAACAATTTCTCAAATAGCAATTGGTTGGTGGCCAGGAATTGGTAATGTAATTAATGGTGCGACAGCGGCAGCAGTGACTGAAGCACTTGGATGGGCATTGGCTAAAGAGTTTGATGAGGGACTTTTATAAAGATAAATCTATCGTCAAAAACGGAAAGGGAGAGTAAATTGGGTTTATTTGATGGTCTAAAGAAAAATAAAGAAGATGCTTCATTGACAAATTATCGGAAGACAGGTTTAAACACAAATTTATCTAATTATGGCTGGTATGAATGTGTCCATTGCCATAAAAAGTTTCGAAAAGGTGATATCGATATTGATCATATTCTTCCGCAAAGCAGAGGTGGAGGAAATCAACCGCAAAATTTACAGTGCTTATGTAAACATTGTAATCGCTCAAAGGGAAATGACATGAGTCAGACTAAAGTGGATCTTCGCCAGCGAAAACAATCTTATGGACAGTATAAAAGAGAAGAAATATTAAAGCCGAAACTTGAGGAAAAGAAGAAAGAGATAAGAGAAAATTACCTAAGTAAGTTGAGCAATGAAGAAATATTAAAGTGTTTGAAATCGTTAGATTTTAGAGATGGTTGGACAGAACTTAAGCGAGAAGCCAGAAAAAGAGGAATTATGTAATATGCTAAAAATAAAATCTTTCGCTTGTTAGAGAGACTAAGTGGAGGATTTTATTGTATTGATAAGAAGATAAGAAGTACTTAGAGAGTGGGATATATGCCCTACAAAAAAAAGAACATACGTTCGAAAAAAATATTTACAATTGGTACTCGATAGGGTATAATAATTTTAACAGGAGGAACGATATAGAGTACAAAAGAAATCGAGGGGATATGGTTCAAAGGGATTGTTAGATGTTAAAAATTATGATACTCTGATATTAAGAAATGAAAAGAAGTGATTGTATGGCAATGGCGAATGCGCAGAAAGCGGTTGAACTGTCTAATAAAGAAAGATTGGAATTTTATCGTCTGATTGGCGAAGGATTTAAAGATATACAGGATGGCAGAACAAGTACAATCAGCGAAGTGAGGGAAAAATTAGAAAAAGCAAGGGAAAAACGTGGCTAAAGTAATATTCGCGGGATCAGCAGAGCATGATCTGTTGGACATCGAGTATTATATTTTTACAAATCTTAAAAATCCCCAAGCGGTCCGTAGAATCTCCGATGGTATTTTAGATACAACAGGAAAATTTTTAAACTT
>ERZ772863.2118-NODE-2118-length-14477-cov-5.332756_pt1 | contig 14477 bp, 18 predicted proteins | sample MGYA00512134_ERZ772863 | MGnify/ENA primary metagenome ERZ772863 (study PRJEB29015, sample SAMEA2737659) | human gut metagenome | biome: human gut; feature: human-associated habitat; material: faeces | place: China | collected 2012 ...
GGCCATGCCGTGGGCATTGTGGGCGCCGTCCAGCAGCAGGGGCGGATGCTGGTCCGTGGCGGGCACGGACTGCAAACGGCCGGGCACGAAGGCCCGGGCCAGTCCCCGCGCCACGGCATCGGGCCGCGGCGTCACATGCAGGCGCGGGGCCAGGGCCTGCCAGGCGTGCAGGGCCACGGCGGCATTGATGCGCTGGTGCGGCCCGGCCAGCCCCAGCGGCATGTTGCCCGGCAGGGGCTCGACGATGTGCAGGGGAGCGGCCAGCCGTTCGGCCTGACGGCGCAGGACTTCTTCGGCAGCGGGGAACTGGGGCGCGCTGACCACCGGCACGCGGGGGCGGATGGCGCCGCACTTGTCCAGGGCGATGTCTCGCAGGGTGGGGCCCAGGATGGCGGCATGATCCATGGCCACGGGCGCGAAGCAGGTCAGGTCGCTGGCCAGGGCCGTGGTGGCGTCATGGGCGCCGCCCAGCCCGGCCTCCATGACGGCCAGCTGCACGCCCTGACGGGCAAAGGCCAGTATGGCCAGCACGGTCAGGAATTCGAAATAGGTCAGATCCGGTCGCGCCGCGTAGACTTCCGTGGCCAGCTCGGGCCACAGGTCTTCTTGCAGAGGGACGCCGTCGATGCGGATGCGCTCGCAGGGGGAAAGAAAGTGCGGCGAGGTATAGAGCCCGGTGCGGCAGCCGTGGGCGCGGGACAGGCTGTCCAGAAAGGCGGACGTGGAGCCCTTGCCGTTGGTGCCCACGATCTGGGCCACCACAAAGGGCGGGCGGGAAAGGCCCAGGCGGGAGAGGGCGGTCTCCATGCGCGTCAGGCTCAGGTCCATGTGGAAGAAACCAAGGCCGTCCAGGTGTTCCCAGATCTGGTCGATGGTCGTGAAATGCTTTGCAGTCTTCATGCCGCGACCATGCCACAATTCCCTCTCCTTGTCAGCGCTTGCGCCAAGGGGAAAAACGTTCCATCGCAGGATGGCCGTACGAAAAAAATATTTTATGCCTGTGGCTGCTGCGCGTACTGACTGCAATTGGTGGCCGGGGGATCGGGCAGCATAGTGATGCCTGTTGCAGACCGGGCTGCTTGCGGCAGTCCCATTCCCTTGCTAGGCTGGATTCCGAAAAGGAGGCTATGCATGATCCGTCTTGAAAAGGCCGGCCGGGAAGATCTGGCTGCTCTTGTACAGTTGCAGGAAATGGTGCGGGCGCGTCTGCTGCCGGAAGGGCAGCCTTTGCCCGAAACGGCCGGAGATTCGCTGGAGGATTTTTTTGCTCACGGCGTGGTGTTGCGGGCCCTGATGGAAGACGACACCATGGTGGGTGCCGTAGGCGGGCGAGAAGTGGACGGCAGGCAGCATTTGGCCCAGTTGCTGGTGCATCCGCAATGGCAGGGACAGTATGTGGAGACCATGCTGCTGTTGCAGATGGAAAGCCTGCTGCCCGAGGCCCGGCGCGAACTGCTGTTCCCGGCACGGGATGCCGCGGATCTGCGGCCCCTGCTGTGGCTGGGCTATACCGTCAGTGAAGAGACGCCCCTGCCGCACGGCCTGACCCTGTACCGGCTGGAGAAGTCATCGATCTAAATGCCGGATGATTCAGAGGGGGACAAGGGCAGGGCCGTATATCCAGCCAAAACAGTGATGCCTTGAGAGCAGATCTTCTGCATTGAAATGCCCAGCTTTTCCATAGTGTGATTCTCGCCGTTCAGATTTCTGCCCACAGAAAAATTCCACTTTATGGAATAAACGGGCGTAGTCTGAGGAAGCATGACGGAGAGGAAAGAACATGCCATTGGCACTTGGAACAGTTATCCTCGTCCTCGCTATCATACTTCTACTTGGACAAGGGAATTTTTTCAGAGGATGCGTACGGTTTTGGAAAGCCCAGCTGATACTTCTGGTCGTATATCTGCTGCTCTCTGGCTGGGCGTGTATCTGTGCCCTGTTGAATTGATCGAGACTACGGACGATCTATCAAGTCGGCATTTCCATCCTTGCTAATATTTTTTATTTTACTAAGCTTGGTATAGATCCACTGTAATCAAGGTAATGAAAGATATGCTGGAGTAACTGTTTTTTGTGAATTATTTCTTGGAAACGGAGAAGATTATGGGGCGCGTTGTAAAAGACGAGAAGGAACTTGCGCAAGCAATCAAAAATAATGTAGACTATATAGAAGTAGAAGGCGGAATAAAAGATTTTTTTATAAAGGTGAAAGGGACTGGAAAAATTGCATGGACATTGTGTATAGGATGTCTTGCAATTGCTGCTGCCACGACTGCTTATATGGTCACGAAAGAGGATGGAGATATTAAAAAAACAGCAGTTGCAGCTATATCTGCAACTGCAGCTGCCGCTATACTTGGGCCAACAACAGCTGCAACATGCGTGATGATGGCAGTTGCCGCTGGTGGTGTCGACGTGCTTAACAAGCTTCGTGAATATCGTATAGAAGAACAAGGGGGCAGGCTGTTTCTTGTAAAATAGAAATTCTTGAAATTTGTATATGGTATAAATACTATTTTGACGTATAAATAAATAATTTGTCTCTTTGGATAGATATCAGTAATGAAAAGTTGATATCCAAGAAGCACTGAGAGGAATTCCAGATAGATTTTCCTCGTTCATTCCATCCGCATGTGAGGACCGTGCCCCAAAAGCAAAGTCTGGAAGTCAGCCACAAGAGAGTGTCCACTTCTGTTATGCGGGATAAAAAAAGGTGGATACACGCGGGCATGCATGTATCCACCTGATAGTTCCATGGCGCGCCCGGGAGGATTCGAACCCCCGGCCAAGAGCTTAGAAGAATACTGACGGTAGTGCCCATGAGTGCCTTTAAGCACTTATCCCCTTGATTTTCAAGTCTTGCGGGTGATAGCAGATACCCATAACTGCCCATGGAATCTAAAAAGGTGGGTGACAAATGGGTGACAAACAGCGATGGCATACGTTGCCGGGGAAAGAGGGGGTGCTGTATCGCGAGCATCCCACGCGGAAGCATGGCCGTGGACCTGACCGTTGCCTCTCGATCCGTTACAGGGTTGGAGAGGGCAAGCGTGTCCATGAGTCGCTGGGCTGGACCAGCGAAGGCTGGACGGTCGCCAAAGCCGTCGCCTTGCTGCGCGAGCTGAAGGAAAATATCCGCACAGGAAAGCGTCCGCAGAGCCTGCGCGAGATGCGATCCATGGCTGAGGAGCAGAAGCAGCGCGAGACCCAGCTTGCCCGTAGAGCACAGATAGCCGATTTGACCTTCCGAGAGCTGGCAGAGCATTACACCATGTGGACTCAAGCGCATCGTGCCAGTCATACCAAGGTCGTCCAGTTGCTGGCAACTCATATCCTGCCCATCCTTGGAGATCGTCTCGCACGAGAGATCACGCCGCAGGACGTGGCTGATCTTGGCCGAGTTGTCGCTGCCAAGCGGCCTCTTTCTGGACGGAATAAAAACAATCCCGCAGCCGGGCTTTCTCCCCAGACGGTTTTGCACATCCTCAAAACCGTTCGGGAGGTCTACAATTACGCATTGGAGACGCCAGCCCCAGGCGCTCCAGGCATCATGCTGTTCAGCGGCGCGAATCCGGCGATTTTGAGCCGCCGCAATCGCGCTATCATGCTCCCCAAAATGGACAGCCGCCGACTCCGCGTCCTGAGCGATACAGAGATCACGGAGCTGCTTAGTTACAGGGGGCGACGTGGGGAGTCCGTGGAGATCCACGACATGATTTTGCTCTCCCTGGATACGGGATTGCGCGCCGGGGAGCTTCTCAACTTGCGCTGCGAAAGCTGCGATCCTGAGACCGGAGCCATTCGCGTGCTTACCGGAGCAAAAGATAGCGCTCGGTCCACAAAAGGCGGAAAAACACGCATCCTCCATGCGGGGCGTCTTTTCCCCGAGGCGCTCTCCATGCTGCGCGAACGCCTGCAGCGTATCCCTTCGGGTTATCTTTTTCCTGGTCCAGACGGGCATGTGCGTTCTCCGTTCAGCCTGCCGCGTGCAATGCATCGCATCATGGACAAGCTCGGCTTTAACGATGGTGTCACCGATCCGCGCAACCGGGTGGTCTGGCATACCCTGCGGCACACGTTCGCCACACGGATGCTGGAGGCCGGGCTGGACATTTATGCCCTGAAGACGCTCATGGGCCACGCCAGCGTCACGACCACGGAGATCTATCTCCATATCTGCGACATGGACAAGCGCCGGGCCGCTCTGGCCAAGGCAGAGCTGGCCCGGCAAAAGCTGGTTACAGGGACGGGGGAACAATGAGCGTCACTCCTTTGGCTTCGAGATAAGCGAGGAAGAAGGCCGTCGGGTAGACGACAGCGTCGCCCATCTTCATGCGGAACTTGGGGCCATTCCCCAGATAGTCATCGTTAGAGACACTCTTGGAGCTGATGGCACCGCCGGTGAAATACTTGACCTCCTTCCTGGCGATCATGGGAGGAAGCTGGCCCAGGAAGCAACCCAGCACCTTAAGCTGGGGTGGATCGGGAATCCGGGTGACATTACTCATGATCTGACCTCCACAAAGCGCGTCAGCGCCGCATCGCGGGCGATGCCCCACGGGCGCTTGCGCATGGTAAGCCCGGCGTCGCGGGCGGCCCCCTCCAGATCTTCGGGGCGGCCGTGCCAGTGGAACTGTGCCTGGGCGACAACAGACAAAAACTTGAAACCGAAGCTGCGATCCGTCTTGTAACGGGGGAGGACGAAGCGCAAAACCTCGCGCAGGGCCGCCTCGGCAGGACGGGTCGCTCCCTGGTCAGGGACGGCGTGCATCTTGGTGTAAAAGGGGCATGTCATGGCCAGACGTTGCCCCACGGGGCAGGCCAGGCAGAGCCCCAGCTCCTGTCGGGAGGGAGTGCTGCAGATGATGCCACAGCACTCCCCGGAGCTGATGACGCGCCCCAGACGGGGGCAGGTCACCGGAGCGCTGTTCATGCCGGATCCTCTCCGGAGACGGGCTCCGCTGGCAGAAGGGCGCGCAGCCGTTCGCACTTGAGCGCGACGCTGGCGTCGAGTTCATCGGCCATGAAGGGCTCGGTGCGCAACTGGTCGATCATCACCAGCACGTCGCCGATGGCATCCACAACGTCCTCACGGGAGCCGCAGCGGCCGCGGCGCAGGTGACTGATGGCCACGATGGCCTCGGCCAGTTCTTCCTGCAGAATCTGCAGCTGGGCATCCAGACCAAAGTGACGCACGGCCTGCCTGGCGAGGGATGCATCCATCAACAGGGTAGACATATGGACCTCCTACTGCCGGGGAAGGATATCGTCGGCGAGAGGGGCTTTTTTGAGATGCGCCACGATCTCGCCCAGGGCCAGCGCGCCGAACTCCGCCACCTCGGACATGCAAAGCGCTCCGGACGCGGAGCGGAAGCTCAGGTGCGATTCTGCAGCATCCCCGAAGGCGATCATCACGCAGATCATCCCGCGGGCGCCTTCCTGCTTGCCCCGATCCATGAACTCCTTGACGCCGCGCAGGATATCGGCGCGTTTCTGGCCGATGAAGGGGGAGATATCGTCGTCCATACTCACCTCGTAAGGTCAAAATATATTTCCGTCCCGCGCTCATCGCAGCCCGGGAAGGCACGCATCAGAGCCGTCACCAGTGTGTCCGTTGTCTGGCAGGCATAGCGCCATGCGCCCGTGCGGGCATAGAGCGGACAGATGGCTCTGGCATCGTCCATCAGGGTCAGGGCCGCCGCCAGCATGGCGCAGGCCAGAAAAGCCCGGCGCTCAGGCGGCAGCCCTGTTTTTTTGAGGTAGGGGCGCAGGCGGTTCTCCATTTTTTCCAGCGCGTACTCGACCTCGCGCCGCCTCTTGGCGCGGGCAGCGTATCTCGTGGCCACAACTGCCAGCCACTTGCAGATCTTTGTGTATTGCTCCGGAGCAGCCTTTTCAAAAATCGGCTTCCAGACGCGCAGGACATGGAACAGGACAGAGATGGCCACCTTGCACTTTTGTGCCTGGCGCAGTTCCGGCAGGTCGGGGATCATATCCGCCACGGCCCGCAGCTTTGCCCGTTCTTCAGGAGACAGAGCGCCCATGCTTCCTCCTACGCCACGGCTGCTGCCCGGCGCTGTCCGGCCTGCTGCAGGAATGCCAGCAGGGCACGATGGGTCATGCTCAGGCGCTGGGGCGGCAGGCCGCGCAGGCGCACCAGATAGCTGGCTGTCTTGACAGGGGCCGCGGGCTTTGCATACAGTTCTTGAGACATAGTACTCTCCTTTGTGAGGGTTCAGGCCTCGGGCGGTACCAGCGCCCGGGGCCTTTTTTGTTATTCGGGGGATAGCTGGCGGTCATGGACCTCGCCCGCCAGCGCCACCAGCTGCATGATGGCCTCCACAGCCTCGTGGCTCAGGCGGCGCATGTCCTGCAGCTCTTCCGCCGTGATCTTGCCGTCCGCGATCTGCTCCGCCGCCGCCACGGCGAACTCGCCGAACTCGCGGATGCTGACGCTCAGGCCCGTGACAAGCTGCACCGGCCCGCCATCCGGGAGGCGCAGGGGCACGAAGGCACCACCGCGCTGCCTGGCCAGAAAGACCAGCGGCAGATCGCTCTCGCAGACGTCCATGAGCGGCAGGAGCAGCTCCGCGCCCAGCTTGTGGCCGGGCTGCTGCGAGAGCTCGCTCATCAGGGTGGCGTAGGGCTTGCCCACCAGGTCCGCCACCGTGCGGGCATCCAGGCCAGAGGGGGCCGCCTTGACCATGCCGTGGACCACGGCCGTCAGCGAAGGATAGGGAGGACGGTTCATGCGAAAATCTCGTTATTGTTTGCGTGGTTCATTCATCGAAAATGCGATATGCGGACACAATGGCGCGGATCAGTGCTTACGGGGCTTGGGGCCGGTGGGCACATCTTCGGCCCTGGGCAGGAGCTCCACGGGGATGTCCAGCCGGTAGCGCAGGACACGGTGATGCCGCACGGGCATGCGCTCGTTGCGCAAGCTCTTGCTGACGGAACGGCCAGATATGCCGAGGAATTTTCCAATAGATTCGAAGGTGATGCCGTGCTCCAGCATCCAGATCTTGAGCTTGAGGAAGCGCTGCTCTTGCCTGCCTGTGGGGGTTAAGATAAACTGCTGCATAAAATCCTCTTTTTGTTCGGCGGGGATATTGAATGTGTATGTATGTGGGGAAAATATGTATGATTCATACATATTTGTCAACGCAGTTTCAGAGATGAAAATGAACAGAACAAATAATTCTGAATTATACGAGCGTGTTACGGCGGCGGGAAAATTTTTCGGCGGCCTGCCCGCATTCGCGGAGATGATCGGGGTCCAGTACCGCACCTTCCACGCCTACCTGAGCGCCAAGCGCCAGCACAACCTGTGGCCGCTGCTGCCCACCATGCTGGAGGCCTTTCCGCGCCTGTCGCGGCAATGGCTGTATTTTGGGGAAGGCCCCATGCTCATCGGGCACGGCACGCCTCTGGACAGGCCGGTGCCCCTGCAGGAGATCGCGGCCGCGGCCGAAGCCATGGCCGCCGAAGCGGGCGGGACCTGGGGCGATGTGCTGACCTACATCGTGGATGCCGCACGGGCGGAAGGGGAGAATCGGGAGCCGGTGGCCGACAGCCGCCAGATCCAGGACTTGCAGGAAAAGCTGCTGGCGGCGCAGGCAAAGATCATCCAGTTGCAGGATGAGCTGCTGACCAGGCAGAAGGAAGGGCACGCAGGCGCCCCCAAGGCCATGCCTGCCCGTATTGGCGACAGTGCTGCCCGTTTGTAGGGTGGCGGCAGTAGGAAAGTGGATATCAAAATAGCAATATTTGAACAGATATCCATTTTGTAATTCAACTACATTTTGGCGGGAGGGTTTATGCCAAAGGCTAATATCCCCAATATTGCGCTTAATATGGCACAGAAGATAGACATAGATTTCTTACAGCTTGACTATGAAAATCCTCGGGTTATTGATATTACTGAAAAAACAGATACAGCTTTTATCATAAAATTTAGTAAACACTCCGACTTGAAGGAAATTATTAGCTCAATGGCTGAGAATGGATACATGGACATTGAGCCATTAATTGTTATTAAGGGGCAAGAAAAATATATTGTACTTGAGGGAAATAGGCGTCTCGCAGCCTTACTTCTCTTGCGAGATAAAGAGCTAGCTAAAAAATGTAATATAGATCTGCCAAATGTTAATGAAGAAAAACAACGCACATTTCACGAAAAAATAACTGTATATCGTGTTGAAAGCCGAGAGGATGCTCGTGCCTTCATTGGCTTTAAACATATCAATGGCCCTCACAAATGGGATTCCTTTGCAAAAGGGAAATATGCAACACTTTGGTATAGAGCAGGAAGTAAATCAGGTTTAAAAGTTGATGATATTGCAAGGCAGATAGGAGATTCACATGATACAATAAATAAAATGATAAAAGGATATATGGTTCTTGAGCAGGCAATACAAAATAATCTTTACAGTCTGGAAGATAGAGCTACGCCAAAATTTGCATTTTCTCATCTCTATACTGCACTAACTCGCACAGAATACTGCAATTTTCTTGGATTAGATAAAGACTGGAGGACGGGCAGCCCGGTAGAAAATCCAATAAGTGAAGAAAAATATGAAGAGCTACATAAATTACTTTGCTGGCTATACGGAAGCAAAAGTGAAAAGCAGTCATCACAGATTCGAACCCAAAATCCTGACTTAGCGAAGTTGGGCAAAGTAATCATTAATTCAGAAGCTCGTGCAGCTCTGGAGGCAGGAGCGACGCTGGAGGCTGCATACTTAAAGCTTTCTAGTGGAAGTGAGTTATTTGCTATGGAACTTGCTAAGGCAGATCAATCCTTAGCGAATGCGATGGGAAATCTTTATAGCTACGAGGGGGGGTTGTTAGGAATGGCATCTAGAATACAAAAACAAATTAATATTATATATGAATATATGGAAAAAGAAGAAAGAAATTTTAAATAATAGCTTTACTTAACAGACGGTAACTACAATGCTGGAATTAGCCAATCTCGATACATTGCGCTGCAATGATGATATTGCAGACTGGATGGAGCTTCATGCTTTTATTAATGGAGAGACTCTTTATTCAGAAGTTGAGTCAGTTTTTGAAGATAATCGCGATGAAAATGAATCCGATATTGCCTATGATGCTGCCAATATAGAAAATGATGTAAATCCTATATATAATATACTAGCAAAACGCGACATGGGCTTAGGCGATTTATATCCTTTCATTCTTGATACGGATGAAATAAAAATAAAAGAAAATCTAGAAATTGATAGCTATATTTATCTATTTTGTCTACTCATCTCTCATCTTCGAAATGAAGGCCTGCTATCAACTCAGGCAGCATTATTAACCAATACGGTTAGAGATCTTTTCCAAGTTGTAGCAACAGCTGCCGCGGTGGGAGAGGTAAATCCTAATGGACACGCTTATTGTTCAGGTTTTCCCCGACCTGAACATGCTTGCTTTTTAGCTATGTTACGTACTGTTTATAGCCGTATTGGCTCTGGTATAATCTGCGCTCAATTACCGCAACATGAACGGTATGTCAAAGATGGAGGTATTGATATAATCGCTTGGTCAACCTACCAAACTGGTGGTGTTAATCATTATCTTTTAGGTCAAGTCGCATCCGGAGATAATTGGGATGAAAAGCCCGTAGAGGCTAATTATTTTCATAGAACATTTTTTACATCATATCCAGCACAAAGTGAACATTGTATAAGAGCAACGTTTGTTCCATTTCTTATTGGGAAAGACTATAGAGATAGCCAGGATGACTATAATTCATTTATTAGATCAAAGGAGGCTATACACGGAAAGATTATATGCAGAGAAAGATTGTCTTCGTTAGCTGGCAGTGCAATTAATGCAATAGCAGACGTTGAAAATAAAGAAAATATTATTCATAGATATTCTGATTTTGATAAAATAAAACAGTGGGTAGATAATTTATGAAATGATAGTGGGTGTTGAATGGGGCGGTAATACAGGTAGACTAACATGTTGAGGACAAATTAACAGTTCTATCCCAGCTCTTTTTTTGTGGGCTGAATAGTTAAGGCTGAATTTTTTTATTTTACAGTACCTATAGGCTGTATATAATATATCAGCATTATCATAGGTCATAATCCATTTGCTTTGTATTTCTCTTAATACACTTGATAACAGAAAATGTGTTTTGATTGTAAAAGAATTCAAATATAAAGTTGGACCACCTTGTATGTATGGAGGGTCAAGATAGATAAACTGTTTATCATGATCCTTGATCTTTTTTATCAGCTCGAAAACATCAAGATTACTTAGTTTAATATTGCTTTTGTATTTAGAAATATTATCTATCCTACTAATAAGAGTTTTTTTATTAAAGCGAACATCTATTTTCCATTTTCCTGTTTGTTTAATGCCACCAATAGGATTGGCTAACAAAATACCAGAGTGGTTACAACGATTCAGAAAAAAAGTTGCAAATCCCCTATCAAATATATCAGCATTATTATTTAAGAAAATATGTTTTTGTTTTTTCCATTCATCCAACGTGACAGGTATATTTTCGATGCGCGTGATAAATCTATTTGTCTCATTTAGAATAGACCACCAAAATGAATATACCGATTTGTCAATATCATTAAGATGGATGTTTTTAACATGCTCTCCTAATAACAGTCCAATAGCTGCGCCAGCTCCACCACAAAATGGCTCAACATAGCAACAATCGTGGAGATTATTAATCTCAAGGACTGTGCGTAAGAAAGCTGTTAATACAGATTTTCCACCAGGATATCGAAGAGGGCTAAGTGAGTTTGCCATGGCCCCGTTGTGACGTAATCACCATAAAACGTCAACCTGATAAAAATTTTTCTTCAAGCTTACTAGAGAGATTTCACACGCTCTTTGACTTTATGGACAGGCCGAGCCGCTTTACGGCGATCTTCGCAAAGCTAAATAGCAACGGCCTCCGCAGGTCATCCCTGCGGGGGCCGTTGTTTTTCTATCCCTCCACGCTCAGATCCAGATACCAGATGCGGCCGCCACGGCGGTGGCGGACGAAGCGTTCCTGCAGCAGAGCGCCCAGGCGTTTCTGGCTGGGCAGGGGCTCTTTGCTGCGGCTGTTCCACCAGACGCGGAAGCGGTCATAGATGGCCGTGGCCGTAGTTTTCACACCTTTGCTGCTCTGGCAGCATTCCTGCATAAAGTCCCGGATCAGGCCGGCTTCCCTGTCGGCAGGCAGAAGGGGCTGCTCCGGCGTGCTGGCCACCAGTTCGCAGCAGCGGCAGAAGATGCCCTCCACCTCGGCCATGCTGGTGGCACCCATGAGGCGGGCGCACTGCATGGCGCTGCCAAGGATGCGTTCCCGCAGGGCAGGGCGCAGGCGCAGGGCCGCCGGGCTCAGGCCCACGGGCTGGCTGCCGTTGCGGCTGGGCATCTCGTATCGGCCCAGACGCCGCAGGCTGGGCAGCACTTCCCCGGCCAGCCATTTCTGGAAGGGCAGGGCACGAGGCTTGTCGCTGCGGGCTACGAAAAAGTAGAGGCCGGGCTCGGATAAAAGCTGCATATTTTGTGCATCACCTCGAAGGGTCACAACGGATGTGACCCTTTTCCATTCCTCGGGGACATGGGCGATACGAGCGCTACCGTTCCACTGGTAGCCAAGCGCCAAAGCGACATCTTTGGCCACGAACCACGGTTCTCCGGCGTCATCCAGATGCACGCGCAGGGGCTGGCCCTCAAATTCAAACAGCGGCAGGGCGGCATCAGGCATGGCGCACCTCTCCGGCTGTGGGCATGGCTACCAGCTGGCAGCCGCAGCCCAGGGCGTGCAGCACATCCGCATTGCAGCGGGCCAGCCGGTCACGCTGGGCTTCCAGTCGTGCGGCGCATTCGTCCAGCAGCTCGGCGGCGGCTTCTCGTTCCAGCGCATCTTCACGGGAGACATAATCGGCCACCAGCCGCAGGCGGGCAGGCAGGACGCGCAGCAATTCGCCAAGATTGCTGAAATCGTGGAACGTGTTCATAGCAAACCTCTTTGATTGGGGATTTTTGCGCGGAACAAAAAACGGGAGCGAGGCAACGCTCCCCGGCCACTGAGAGGCCGCCGGTCCTTGCGGATACCGGACGTTGCTTCGCTCCCGCGCAAAAAAGGCGAAGCAACGCTCCCCGGCTCAAAGAAGGCCGCCAGTCCTCACGGATACTGGACGTTGCTCCGCCAATAGATAACCGGCACCACAGGCCGAAGACCTGCCGGTGCGGATGGTGACAGAAACAAAAAAGACCGCACTTTTCGCCGTGTGGGGCACGGCAAAGGCGACGGTGACGCCTTCTTTGATTTGGGGAATTTCAGTGTGCCCGGATGGCCGCCAAAGGTCAAGGGGGCTTGCCAAGGAGGGAGGGAACGGCTAGAAAAAAGAAGGCGGCAGGTGCGCGAACACCCGCCGCCGTGGGCACATCCCCCGCGATTAACTGGATCGCAAGTTTTGGCCCGGTAAGAGTTGCACCTCCTACCGGGCTACTTGCGTCTTAGAGGTTCAACAGGCGAATCACCAAGGCCGCAAGGACGGCGGCCACAAAGGCAGCCAGCACGTCCCGGAGGAAGTGTTTCATGGGAGTACCCTCCTTTAGGAGGATGCGCCCGCCGATGGCCTAGCACAGATGCCTGACAGGCCGCAATTTCCCGCCGGTTGTGGCCCTCAATTATGATGAGACGCCCTGCAGAAAGTTTCCTTCCTGCGGGGCGTTTTCCGTTGTGGGGGAATCTTGTTTCACCCGGAAATAAATGCTACTATAGTCGTTAAACTATGTTTTGCCCGGCATATAGCAAAAGGAGCAAACAGGCATGAACGGTTATTCCCTGTTTTTTGTAGTGATATTCTGTGGTTGTGCTGTCTGGAGCCTTGCCGGGCTGATATTTCCCAAGGTGCTCGTGGTGGCACCTCCTGAGCGGAGAACGCGGGGCTATGCCTTTTTCTTCCCTTTGGCTGCTGCGGTTTTCTTTTTTGGGCTTGCTCTGTTCTGTGACCCTAAGGTTCAGGCCGCCGGTGTCTCTCTTATCTTGTTTGGCGGTATCCCGGGCATGCTGTTATGGCGAAAAATGCATCAGCCGCTCCGCCCTTGCGAGCTGCTGGCAGCAGCAAAAACAGACAGAGAGCCTGCAAGGCCCTCCAACGACACCCCTGTGGAAACGGACTGTCCTTTCTGCGCGGGTAGGCAGGAAAAAGAGGGCTACGGCTCTTTTGAAAATTATGAACGCTACCGGGAAGCTTTGGACAAGGCGCTGGATACGACGTCGTGCGGCAAGGCTGCCCTGGACAGACTGGATGCCTTGGTGGAAGCGGCCCCTCTTGCAGATCATGAGCTGCTGACAGAGGCTACTGAGGAGTGCTTTTTCCAGCAGTGTGAGTCCAAGCATCCCGTGGCTGTGGTGCGCCTGTTCGACAAGATGCACCAGGAGCATCCCTGCATGGCGTTCGCCCTGCGGCATGGGGGGCTTGATGAAATGGTCGCCGCCTTCTGCGAAAGCCTCAGCAATCCCCTGCCGGAAAAGGGACGTGCCAAAACCATCGTGGGATTGTTGGAATCAGACCACCCGCTGGTCAAGGGCGCCCTGGCATCTTCTGCGGCCGATATCGCCGACTGGCTGGACGGGGAGTGCGAGGAACTCTGGCCAGACTGGGAGGCCGGTACCCACAATAATATGCCGCCTGAAGCCCTGATTTCGGAACTCGTGGCTTGCCTTGCCGGAGAAAAAAAACCGGAGGCTATTGCCGAGGACGCTTTGCCTGAGGCTGGCATGCAGATGCGCCTCCCCAGTGAGAGCCGCAGGGGCATTTTTTATGATGTGGATCTTGAGGCTATGACCTGTACTTGTCCAGATTGGCAAACACGGCGCAGTGCCCAGCCTGTGGATTCTCCGGCGCGTTACTGCAAGCATCTGTTAAAAGGCCTTGCCTTGTATCCTTCTGCATTTCCGCCTGCATTGGAGGATATGCGTCTTTTGCTGGAGGCTTTTCAGGCTGACCACAGGGGGCTGCCCTGCCCATCTTCGGAATATTCGGCATTTTTCGGGACTCACAAAGGAATCCCCTACGCCTTGGGATGGCAGCATGACTCGGAGTGGGGAAATGTGTTTTTGCCCGGCATGCGCTATGGCTACAGCTTTGCGCAGCAGCGCTGGTCTTACGGGCAAGAGCCGGACGATGCTGATTTCTGGAGAGCAGAACTGGCCAGTCTGATGGGTGAAAAGTAGCTGGAGATGACGTATGAGTATTGTTGAAGAAATAAAGTTTGATAGCTTTAAAGACTTTTATGATGCGATTGGACCAAATGGAGAGCTATTTGAAGCTTTGCAAGGGTTTATTTTTAGAGGCCAGTCTAAAGAATCCTATGAATTAATCCCATCGGCGTTTCGTTATAGTAAAGATGCTCAGGATGAATATAATTTCAATACTCTTTTAGAGCGTGTTTGGAAACTCATTTATCAATAATGAAACGTTTCAACAGTATGC
>ERZ772863.2121-NODE-2121-length-14461-cov-3.227405_pt1 | contig 14461 bp, 7 predicted proteins | sample MGYA00512134_ERZ772863 | MGnify/ENA primary metagenome ERZ772863 (study PRJEB29015, sample SAMEA2737659) | human gut metagenome | biome: human gut; feature: human-associated habitat; material: faeces | place: China | collected 2012 ...
TCTGCAAAGAAACGGACTACCTATCGGAACAATCTTCGGCTATATAGAAGACGGCTTCTATGATAATATAGCAGAAGTCCGTGCAGATCCAATATATGCTAAAGCATCTGATGATGAGGCTCGCAGAATGATCGGTGAAATCAAATATCTGGACAAAAACAATGACGGAAAAATAACGTCAGAAGACCGCGCCATCATCGGTGATACCAATCCTGATTTTATTTATGGTTTGAACGCCAATTTGCGATGGAAAAATCTGACTTTGGGATTGTTCTTCCAAGGAACTCATGGAAATGATATTTTTAACGGAAACTTGACTAATATCGGAATGAGCAGTATTGCAAACATCACTCAAGATGCTTATGATTCACGCTGGACACCAGAGAATGCAGCTAACGCCAGATGGCCTCGCGTCACTACTGCAATGACTCGTGACATGAAACTCTCCGATCGTTATGTAGAAGATGGTTCTTACTTCAGACTAAAAACAATCAACTTAAACTACAATTTCGGTTCAGTCATAAAAGGTATTAGCAATTTATCTGTTTTCGGTACAGTAACAAACGTATTCACGATTACAGGTTATAGTTGGTTTGATCCGGATGTAAACGCCTTTGGTTCTGACGCTTCTAGAAGAGGAGTTGATATTTTCTCATACCCGAGCAGCAGAACATATTCAATAGGTTTTAAATTAACTTTATAATCTCAAGAAATGATGAAAAAGAAAAATATATTCATATATCTGATGGCATCCAGTCTCCTATTATCCGGAGCAGTAATGACATCATGCGAAAGTATGATCGAAGAAAAGCCTTTCGACTTCATTGTCCCTGAAGATGTTGAGGATTCTGATAATGGTGCCGACATGTGGGTAACAGGAGTATATAATACATTACACGAAGCCATGTTCAGATACGGTAGTTTCCCACGACCGCTGGATTATGACTGTGACTATATTTCCGGTGCAGTATGGCAGTTCAGCCAGTTTGGAAGCGGTAACTTCCAGGGAGGTGACGGACAGGCCGATGTACTTTGGACCGGAATGTACTCGTTGATTAACCGGGCAAATATAGCGGTCTCTGAAATCAATAAGATGCAGAATGTATCGGAAGAATTTAAAAAGAATGCATTAGGAGAATGTTATTTTCTTAAAGCATGGGCATATTTCTACTTGGTACGTGCTTATGGAGCTATCCCTATTTATTCGGTCAGTGTAAACGAATCCGGACAATATACTAACAATCCGCGTATTCCGATTGCACAAGTCTACACGGAAACAATCATACCTTTGCTTAAAGATGCTAAAGATATGATTTATAAAAACACAGATAATGGCTTTAAACCCGGAAGAGTCTGTGCTGCAACTGCAGCAGGTTTGTTAGCCAAAGTATATGCAACTATCGGTTCTGCTTCCATGTCTACCGGAGAACAAATAACAGTAAAAACCGGTGCACCGTTTGTTATGCAGAATGTAAATGGTACTATGACCAAAGTGTATACAGAACCTGTTCCGACAACATTCTCCAAGGATCAAGTTGCCGGTTACGAAAGCTTTTCTTCTCAAGAATATTACAGACTGGCCTACGAAGTTGCGGGAGATGTAATCGGAGGAGAATATGGGACACACAAACTTGAGGACTATGATTTGATTTGGTCTCCTTCCGGCAAAACTTGTAGTGAACACTTATTCGGTTTACAAACTAAATCCGGTGATGAATTATACGGTACACTATTCAGCTCGCACTACTGTGGCAGACTCAATGCAGCAGGAAACATAGACAATAGTTTAACGGTAGGATGTAGAAAACACTGGTATCTATTGTTTGAAGAAAAAGACTACCGCGTGGACAAAGGAGTGTTGCATTGTTGGATACGTCAGAACTCCGATACAAGTTGGGGTGGTGGTTCATACTATCCGAACTTCGGGAAATGGCAACGTATGGTTGAAGCCAAAGAGCCTCCGTTCGATAATCCAAAAGTAACCTCCGGATGGAGATGTGATGAAGCAGGTTCAGAACAGTTCTTTGCTTTCACCACTAAATATTCACAACAAATAGCCGATCAGACTCAACCTCGTACAGATGCCAATTACCCATTTTTACGTTATGCTGATGTTGTTCTAATTTTTGCAGAAGCAGCTAATGAATTAAATGGTCCGACAAAAGAATCGGTAGACGCTTTAAATGATGTCCGCACCCGTAGTAACGCAACAGGTAAAGAACTGGCAAACTTTACAGATAAAACCAGCCTGCGTTCTGCAATCCTTGAAGAACGTGCAATGGAATTAGCCTTGGAAGGCGATCGTCGTTGGGATTTAATACGTTGGGGAATTTATTTGCAGGCAATGAATGCTCTAGGCGGAATGGATGAAGCCAATAACGTAAAACAACGTTCCAGTAAACATCTGCTATTCCCGATTCCGACTCTTGAAATCCTGACGAACCAAGGAATTAATGAGAATAATCCTGGCTGGGATTAATCACTTATAACCATGTAATAAAACAGATTATGAAGAAAATAAAATATTTTGCAATAATCGCAGCATCCATATTTGCTTTAACATCCTGTACGGATATTGTTGAAGTCGACGATCTGAAAGCCAAAGAAAACAAACCGTCAACAGGTGCTCCGACTGTAGACAAAGTTGTTTTGGCAACAGATGCTGAATTTCCCATTGAGGGAGCGAATTTCGAACAAGTAGTACGAATTGAGGGAACAAATCTCGGAGACATCACCTCTCTAAAATTCAATGATATCGAAGTGGACAGCAAGGAGGTATATTCGACCTACGATATGCTTCTCGCACCTATTCCCCGTGCACTTCCTAAAGAAGTGACCAACACGATTTATATTACAACCAAACACGGAGAACTAAGTATTCCTTTTGTTGTTTCCATCCCTGATTTAACAATCAATGGACTCAAGAATGAATTTACCCAACCGGGAGATACGACAGTTATTACAGGTGACAACTTTGACCTTTACGGTATTACAATCGAAGAAGCAATTGTTAATTTAGGTAATTTACCGGTAAATGTAATCGATGCCACTCGTACAGAACTGACAATAGAAATCCCGGCAAATGCCACTCCGAAATCTACCCTTACTATAAAAGGAGCCAATATGGATGAAGCATACAAGCTCACATACATGGATCCGGGAGTATCTCAACTTTTTGATTTCAATAATTGGCCGGGAAGCGGTGCTTTTACACATTCCAGCCAATTCCCTGATGCCCCGAAAAATTTCTTATGTGACGGCACATTAGAAGGACAACCGGAACCATTAGTAGAAGGAGGAAAATATATTCGATTCAATAATTCCGTGAAAGCTTGGGGATGGATGGTTATGTGGGCCGGATATATTACTGTACCAGCAGAAGTAGCCGCAGATCTTTCATCATACGATTTAAGATTTGAAATCTGTACTGGAGCTAAATTCCCGATATCAGCCCAAGCGCGTATCATCTTAGGAGATTATGGATGGTATCCTTCCAAAGGAGGAATTCCGGTCAATACTTATGGCGGATGGCAAACAGTACGGATCAGTGCTGACACAGAATCATTGTTGCCCAGTTCCATCGATCCCAGTACCAACACAGCTTTCAAAATCATATTCTCTCCTGAATCTGCACAGGATTTTGATTTAAGTATGTGTAATTTCAGATTTGTTCATAAGTAAAAATAAAAAAGGGAACGCTTTAATATGGGCGTTCCCTCATAATCAAAAAGATTCGATTTATGCTAAAAGACTTATTTTCATTAGTAACGATTGTAGCACTTCTATTTTCATCTTGTTCCAAATCAGACGAAGAAGAAAATAGTGATGAGCCTCAACCAACCAAACAAACAGCTTATTTTGGAGTTAACCTGTCAGGAGCTGAATTTGGGAATGTGTATCCGGGGGTGGATGGTACCCACTATGGTTATCCCACAGAAAAAGATTTGGATTACTTTAAAGCCAAAGGCCTTTATCTGGTACGTTTTCCTTTTCGTTGGGAACGTATACAACCCACAATGAATGGGGAATTAAATGCAACAGAGCTGGCAAAAATGAAGAAATTCGTCAAAGCCGCTGAAGATAGAAACATACAGATACTTCTGGATATGCATAACTTTGGAAGATATTGTGTATATTGCGACGGTCAAAGTTCACAAAATAATCAATATGCAATCATTGGTAATGCACGATGCACTGTTGACAATTTCTGTGACGTATGGAAGAAACTGGCAAAAGAGTTTAAAGACTATAAAAATATCTGGGGTTACGACATCATGAATGAGCCCTACGAAATGCTGGCATCGACACCATGGGTTAACATAGCCCAAGCCTGCATTAATGCCATCCGCACTATAGATACTAAAACGACCATCATAGTTAGCGGAGACGAATTCAGCTCTGCCAGACGATGGAAAGAATGCAGTGACAATCTGAAAACTCTTACAGATCCAAGTAATAACCTGATATTCCAGGCACATATATATTTCGATTCGGATTCTTCCGGAAACTATAATAAAGGATATGATGAAGATGGTGCAACCGTTCAAACAGGGGTGGCTCGTTTGAAACCTTTTGTTGACTGGCTGAAAGAAAATAATAAACGTGGATTCGTTGGTGAATATGGTATACCTGATACTGACGGCCGTTGGATGGATATTCTTGATGCAGCACTTAAATATCTACAAGAAAATGGAATAAACGGAACTTACTGGTCTGCCGGTCCACGATGGGGTGATTATCCCTTATCTGTCCAACCGACCAATAATTACACACAGGATCGTCCGCAATTAAGCACGCTCCTGAAATATAAAAGTACACAACAATAATCAGAATAAATACTGTCCATGAGAACTCGAATCATCACTATTATCACTTTACTGCTATCCACTCCAATGGTTATTGCACAAAAATCAATGGATGAGATAGACAGAGAAAGCTTTGCAGCAAAGCTATCTCCAATGGAAGTAAAAGGTATACAGATGACTGAAACAGGAAATATTCCTCTTGTCAGAGATACTCCTGCAAACATCTTTTTGGACGGAACCTGGCAACTGGCAGAAGGAGGAACTGAAAAAGAACGTTTACACACTATCTGGACAGATCAAATACCTGCCCATGTGCCTGGTAGTATTCACACCGCATTAGTAGAAAATGGAATCATACCCGATCCATACATCGGACAGAATGACTCTATTGCAGAAAAACAATCTTACAAGACATGGTGGATGAAGCGGGAGTTCGAACTAGACTCCCCCTCATCTCACTGTATATTATCTTTTGGCGGAATTGCTAACAAATGTACAATATGGCTCAATGGAAAACTTTTAGGAACACACGAAGGTATGTTCGGAGGGCCCGATTTTTCAATAGGTAACTATTTAAAAAATAAAAACACTCTCATAGTAAAACTAGAAGCCATCCCTCAAATGTTTCTGGGCAACTGGCCTCCCAACGCAAATGAAAGTTGGAAATATACAGTTGTATTCAATTGCGTTTATGGATGGCATTATGCACAAATCCCATCATTAGGAATCTGGCGTAGTGTTCAATTAAAAGAACAAGCCGCAGTAGAAATAGAATCACCCTTCATCGCTACTCGTTCGCTCGATGGTCAAATGCGCTTAACTCTTGATCTGCATAAAAAATCATCTCCATTAAAAGGAGTATTATATGCAGAAGTATCTCCCAAGAACTTCAAAGGAATAACACAATATTATCGTTTCGACATAAATAGTCCGAAAAAACAGGAAACTTTATCTTTAGACTTTCAAATCAAAGATCCGCATCTTTGGTGGCCCAATGACAGAGGAGAACAATCACTATATGACCTCAACCTATTCTTCGTTCCACAAAAAGGGAAGACAGCCCATATAAAAACGTCGTTCGGTATACGGACTATTGAGATGAGACCATTAATTGATGGTGCTAAAGAAGATTATTATAACTGGACATTCGTCATCAATGGCAAGCCGATGTTCATAAAAGGAACAGGCTGGTGCACTATGGATGCATTAATGGACTTCTCAAGAAATAAATACGAACATTTGCTCCAGATAGCCCAAAGGCAGCACATACAAATGTTAAGAGCCTGGGGAGGAGGAATGCCCGAAACCGATGATTTTTACGAATTATGCGATAAATATGGTATTTTAGTCATGCAAGAATGGCCAACGGCCTGGAATAGCCATAACACGCAACCGTACACTATCCTGCAAGAAACAGTGGAAAGAAATACCAAACGATTAAGAAATCACCCTTCTCTTATTATGTGGGGAGCAGGGAATGAATCAGATAAACCATTCGGACCTGCAATTGACATGATGGGACGACTTAGTATAGAACTTGACGGAACACGTCCCTTCCATCGTGGGGAAGCCTGGGGAGGCAGCCTGCACAATTATAACTGCTGGTGGGACGATGCTCATCTTAATCACAATTTGAATATGACCGCTCCTTTTTGGGGAGAATTTGGGATAGCATCATTGCCTCACATCGAGACAGTGCGTAGATATTTGGACGAGGAAAAAGAAGTGTGGCCTCCCCAAAGGAGCGGTAATTTCACGCACCACACTCCTATCTTCGGAACGATGAGAGAAATGGAGAAACTTACTCAATATTCCGGTTATTTTATGCCGAAGGACTCGCTGGCTTCTTTCATCCTCGGGTCACAGTTAGCACAAGTAGTAGGAGTGCGCCATACATTAGAACGGGCACGCACATTATGGCCTCATACTACCGGAGCACTTTATTATAAGATGAACGATAACTATCCTGGTGTATCATGGTCATGTGTAGACTATTATGGTATCATCAAACCCGTTCACTATTTTGTGCAAAAGTCTTTTGCCCCGTTAGCAGCAGTCATGCTGTTTGACCGCAGCAACCTTGCCAGTCAAGAAGTCAGTCTTCCTGCCTATCTACTTGATGACTGCCAAACATTAGAGAAAGAACCTTATCAAGTCAAAGTGTCTATATACAATGCATTACTAGATACTGTTGCCACCCATACATTCAACGGTATCGGCGATGATAATGTCGTCAAAAAACTAGGAGAAATAAATCTGAATAGAGAACAAACCAAATCGACCATGCTATTCTTTGTTCTGGACATAATCAAAGATAACAAAAACATATATCGGAATTATTACTTTACCAATTACGAAGTACGTCCGGGCTCCATCGTATCAATGCCCCAAACAGAAATTAAAATGGAACGCACAGGTAATATGGTGACTTTAACAAATACAGGAAAGCACCCTGCTATCGGAGTACACGTAGAAGTACCAGAAAAAATGGACCAACTTATCGTTTCGGAGAACTATATATGGCTTAACCCACAGGAATCAAAAATATTAAAAATAAATTTGGAATCTCCAGTTATTGTAAAAGGCTGGAATCTTCAATCACCCTATTAAACAGAACATTATGAAAAAAGTTTTTATTTCGGCTTTTCTACTACTTAGCCTTCTTACTCTAAATGGATGTAAAAGTAATCAACCTCCGGCAAAAGAGACAGGTGAACCCTACGGAGTAAACTTGGCATGCGCGGACTTCGGTTCATCTTTCCCCGGTGAGTATAATAAAGACTATACCTACCCGACAGATCAAGACCTCGAATATTGGCAAAAGAAAGGGCTGAAACTTATCCGGTTACCATTCAAATGGGAACGGCTACAACTTGACTTAAAAGGACCGCTAAACCAGCATGACCTCAATAAAATGAAAGAATTGGTCAGAGCAGCAGAGAAACGCGATATGGTGGTTATTCTTGACTTACATAATTACTGTCGCCGCTTCATGAACAACGAACATACCCTCATTGGAAACAACGGATTAACAATCGAAGACCTGGCTTCTTTCTGGCAAGCTATCGCTAAAGAATTCTCCACTTTTAAAAACATATATGGTTACGGGCTAATGAACGAACCACATGATCTGGCCCCGGAAACCAAGTGGTTCGACATGGCACAAGCGTCCATCAATGCCATACGAGAAGTCGACACAAATACGCTTATTATGGTAGGCGGCAACGACTGGTCATCAGCAGAGCGTTGGATCGAGCAGAGTGATACACTCAAATTCTTAAAAGACCCGGCTAATAACCTTGCTTTTGAAGCTCATGTATATTTTGACAAGGATGCATCCGGTACGTACAAATATTCATACGAAGAGGAAGAATGTTATCCGGAGAAAGGAATCGACCGGGTAAAACCATTTGTAGAATGGATTAAACAGAATAAATTCCATGGTTTTATCGGAGAATATGGAATCCCCGACAATGATCCCCGTTGGAATGAAACCCTCGACTTATTCTTGGGATATTTACAAGAAAATGGAATCAATGGTACATATTGGGCTGCGGGTCCGTGGTGGGATACCTATTTCATGGCAATCACCCCCAAAGACGGAAAAGACAGACCGCAAATGCCTATCATTGAGAAATATACAAGTACCTTAAAAAAATAGAATTATGTTCAAACGATTCTCCATCTGCTATATTTTATTCATGTTTTGTATAACTGGAACTTCCGCCCAAGAAGACCGGTGGACAGGAAACGCCACGAATCTATCCAAAGGAAACTTAAGAGTAAATTCTTCAGGACGTTACCTAGAATACAGTGACGGAACTCCTTTTCTCTACATGGGAGATACAGCATGGGAACTCATCAGCCGCTTAAATGACAAAGAGACTGAACTATATTTGGAGAATCGCAGAGAAAAAGGATTTACCGTCATACAAACGGTAATCCTGGATGAATTAGATGATATGGATGTTTCATCTAACGGAGAACCTAAGTTAATTGACGGCAATATTGACAAGCCCGCTCCCGGCTATTTCACTCATGTAGACAAAGTTATTTCTCTGGCAGCAGCCAAAGGTTTATACATAGCTCTATTACCAACCTGGGGAGATAAGGTAGACAAACAATGGGGAAAAGGACCGGAGATTTTTACACCGGAAAATGCATATAGATACGGCAAATGGTTAGGAGAACGTTATATGAACGCACCCAATCTGATATGGATAATAGGAGGTGATCGAAGTGGAGACGGAAAAAACTTTGCCATTTGGAATGCATTAGCAACCGGTATTAAAAGTGTAGACAAAAACCATTTGATGACCTATCATCCTCATGGAGAGCACTCATCCTCGTTCTGGTTTCACAATGCTTCGTGGCTGGATTTTAATATGTGTCAATCCGGACACGCACAACAAGATTTCGCAATCTATCAACGTCTGCTTTTGCCCGATTTAAAAAAGGAACCACACAAGCCATGCATGGACGGAGAACCCCGATATGAAAATATTCCGATCAATTTCAAAAAAGAAAATGCAGACAACGAAAATTTGGAGATGATGATATCCGCCATACACTTTACCAAAGTATGTTCAGCGGAGCTTGTGGATATACATACGGCTGTAATGATATATGGCAGATGTTTGATACCGGACGTGAGCCTAAATGTGACGCCGACACTCCATGGTACCAATCAATGGATCAACAAGGAGCATGGGACTTAATTCACTTTCGCAGATTATGGGAAAAATTTGACTTTACTCAAGGAAAAAACCAACAAACCATCTTTGGCAATATACCTTTAGAAAATAAAAACTATCCCGTAGCATTCGGCAACAAAGACTACTTATTAGTATATTTTCCACAAGGTGGAGAGAGAACGATTTATTTGCCTTCAATGAAGGCATCCAAACGGTCTTTAAAGTGGATGAATCCTCGCAATGGAAGAATCACATTCCATCAAAATACAACAGCAGATACCATTCCCGTATCCTCTCCCACAAAGGGAAAAGGAAATGACTGGGTTTTAATTATAGAATAATTAACCGAGAAAAATAACTATAGAATATGAAAAGTAATAGATTAGAAGAGCTAACACAAAATTATGAAGCTCTTATCAACCGAAAAAATGAGATATGTAACAATAGCAACGGTATATATAAACGTTACTACCACCCTGTATTAACAGCAGAACATGCACCACTCATCTGGAAGTATGATTTTGATGAAAAACAAAACCCATTCATGGAAGAAAGAATTGGTATCAACGCTGTAATGAATACGGGAGCCATCAAGATCAATCATAAATACTATCTTGTGGCGCGTGTGGAAGGAGCAGACCGAAAATCATTCTTTGCAGTAGCAGAAAGTAATAGTCCCGTAGACGGATTTCGTTTTTGGGATTATCCGATAGAAATGCCGGAGACAGACATTCCTGATACCAATATGTACGATATGCGCCTGACCGCACATGAAGATGGATGGATTTATGGCATTTTTTGTGCGGAACGCAAAGATACAAACGCTCCAGCCGGTGATTTATCTTCCGCAGTAGCCGTTGCAGGTATTGCACGAACAAAAGACCTAAAAACATGGCAACGCTTGCCGGATCTGAAATCTCCGAGCCAGCAACGTAACGTAGTGCTTCATCCGGAATTTGTGAATGGGAAGTATGCCCTGTATACCCGCCCTCAAGATGGTTTTATTGACGCCGGCAATGGAGGAGGTATCGGATGGGCACTCATAGATGACATCTGTCATGCCGAAATAAAAGAGGAAAAAATCATCAATAAACGGTTTTATCATACGATCAAGGAGGTAAAAAATGGAGAAGGGCCACACCCCATTAAAACTCCACAAGGATGGTTACATTTAGCACATGGTGTAAGAGGATGCGCAGCCGGATTACGCTATGTATTATACTTATACATGACTTCTTTAGAAGATCCGACAGAAATTATAGCTGAACCTGCAGGTTATTTCATGGCCCCTATAGGAGAAGAAAGAATCGGTGATGTATCGAATGTATTATTCTCAAACGGATGGATTGAAGATGATAACGGAAAAATTTATATCTATTATGCGTCTTCGGACACCCGTCTTCATGTAGCCGAATCAACAGTAAGCCAGCTTGTAGATTATTGTCTGCACACACCAACCGACGGTTTCCGTTCTATAGAATCTGTGAAGCGGATCATTACTATGGTAAACCACAATAAACAATACCTGAAACAATAAATACATCACCATGGAAAACATAAAACTAAGAGAAAAAATCGGGTATGGATTAGGAGATGCTGCTTCTTCCATGTTTTGGAAGTTATTCACAATGTATCTGCTATTCTTCTACACAGACGTGGTAGGTATCTCTTCGGCAGTGGTAGGAACAATGTTCCTTATCACACGCATTTGGGACACTTTCCTCGATCCGTTTGTCGGAATATTAGGCGACCGGACAAACTCACGCTGGGGTAAATTCCGCCCCTACCTACTATGGATAGCCATACCATTCGGCATCTGTGGTATACTGACCTTCTCATCTTTTGGAGATAACATGACTACCAAAATAATATTTGCCTATGCCACATATACCCTTATGATGATGGTATATTCATTAATCAATGTTCCGTACGCATCTCTATTAGGAGTAATGTCTGCCAATCCACAAGTACGCACAGAGTTCTCCTCCTACCGCATGACATTTGCTTTTGGAGGAAGTATTCTGGTACTATTCCTCATTGAGCCACTGGTTGATATATTCAGTAAAATGAAGATAACGGAAAATATACCTGACATCGCTTTCGGCTGGCAGATGGCTGCAGTCGTATTTGCGATTATGGCTAGTGGAATGTTCTTATTAACTTTTCTATGGACAAAAGAAAGAGTGCAGCCCATAAAGGAAGAAAAAGGATCACTGAAAGAAGATCTGAAAGATCTGGGCAGAAACAAACCCTGGTGGATTCTTTTATGCGCAGGAATCATGGCATTAGTGTTCAATTCTCTTCGTGACGGTTCTGCTGTATTCTATTTCAAATATTATGTAGACAGCTCCGATACATTCTCTTTCTCATTCATGAATAGTGCCATTACTCTAATCACGATCTACTTGGTATTAGGACAAGCCGCCAATATCCTCGGAATCATGTTTGTGCCATCACTCACCAAAAGAATCGGTAAAAAGAAAACTTATTTTGTAGCAATGGTTGGCGCTACCATTCTAAGTGTTTTATTCTACTTCCTTCCTAAAGATTTTATCTGGGGAATTCTTTGTTTACAGGTCTTAATAAGTATCTGTGCGGGTATTATTTCTCCTTTATTATGGTCTATGTATGCAGATATATCAGACTATTCCGAATGGAAAACCGGAAGACGGGCAACCGGCCTGATATTCTCTTCTTCGTCCATGTCTCAAAAGTTCGGTTGGACAATCGGAGGTGCTTTGACCGGATGGCTACTGGCCTATTTCGGTTTCAAAGCAAATGTAATCCAATCCGACTTTGCTCAAACCGGCATTTGTATGATGATGAGTATCTTCCCGGCAATTGCCACCATGCTATCAGCATTCTTCATTTCACGTTATCCGTTAAATGAAAAAAGATTATATGAAATATCAACAGAACTCGAAGAGAGAAGAAAAAAGTAAATTCATCACTAACCAACTAACCAATATGGCTCATATTCCAATTCGGTCCTATTTATATTTACTATTGGGTACAACCCTATTCTCATGTGCACCTCAAGAGCTAAAAACGCCATTTGAATTAAAATGTGAGAATATACCCGTTCCTGTAGGAGTAGATACTCAAACTCCCAGACTCTCCTGGAAACTTCCGCTACTAGAGGAAGATAGTATCAACAGAGTTGAGATATGGCTATCAACAGACAGTACTCAATTATCAGACAGACAGTCCGGTTATTGGAACAAATCCATCATAGGAGCTCCCATAAGAGTCTCCTATGATGGACAACCATTAGATTCATATACAACGTATTATTGGAAAATAGGCTATCAAACCTCTTCCAAACAGAAAACTACATTTTCTCCAATATCCTCCTTCACGACAGGATGTTTATCACCCGACAACTGGAAAGGGAAATGGATTACTGACAAACATGAAATCACATACCGTCCGGCACCCTATTATAGAAAGAGCTTCCAATTAGACAAAACAATCGAGCAAGCCTTACTCACTATTGCATCGGCAGGCCTGCATGAGCTCTCAGTCAACGGGCAACGGGCAGGAAATCATTTCCTGGACCCTATGTATACACATTTCGACAAACGTATACTATCAGTCACTCATGATGTTACGTCATTACTATCTCTGGGTGAAAATGTAATAGGAGTACAACTGGGGAACGGCTGGTATAATCATCAATCCACAGCAGTATGGTTTTTCGACAAGGCTTCATGGAGAAACCGCCCTAAATTCACAGCACAACTCCATCTGCGTTACACAGATGGAACAACAGAATATCTGGGTACTGACTCAACCTGGCAAACAACTGACAGCCCGGTTATTTTCAACAGCATCTATACAGCCGAGCATTATGATGCACAGAAAGAATTAGCAGGCTGGGACTCCCCCGGATTCAACGCTACCGGATGGTATCATGCACAAGAAACCGAATCGCCTACGGAAACGATCAAATCACAAGTTATGCATCCGATTCGTGAAACGGCCCGCTATACAGCAACTCAATGTAAAAAAATAAATGACAGCTGCTACGTCTATCATTTCCCCCAAAACATTGCAGGTGTCACCGAGCTAAAAGTGAAAGGAAAAAAAGGAACAAAACTGCGCCTGAAACATGGGGAACTTTTAGACAAAAACGGTATGGTAAACATGGCAAATATAGATTATCACTACCGGCCGACAGACGACAGCGATCCTTTTCAAACAGACATCGTCATACTTAGCGGAAAGCAAGATAGATTCATGCCCAAATTCAACTACAAAGGTTTTCAGTTTGTAGAAGTCTCATCATCTGCCCCCATTCAATTATCCGACGAAAATCTTATTGCAGTAGAAATGCACAGTGATGTTCCGATCATCGGCTACTGGTCTTCGTCATCCGATCTGCTAAACAAAATATGGAAAGCCACTAACAGTTCCTATTTAGCCAACTTGTTCGGTTACCCGACTGACTGCCCTCAACGGGAAAAGAATGGCTGGACAGGAGATGCACATATTGCCATAGAAACAGGATTATACAATTTCGATGGTATCTCTATATATGAGAAATGGATGAACGACTTTTGTGATGAACAAAAAGACAACGGAGTCCTCCCATGTATCATCCCAACTTCTGTATGGGGCTATGATTGGGCCAACGGGGTCGACTGGACGAGTGCTGTCGCCATTATCCCCTGGGAAATTTATCGATTTTACGGAGATACCACATTACTCCGCCGCATGTACGGACCAATCAAAAAATATGTCTCCTATATAGAATCCATATCAACCAATCATCTTACAGACTGGGGACTGGGCGACTGGGTACCTGTACGCTCAAAAAGCAATATAACCTTGACTTCCTCTATCTATTATTATACGGACGTCTGTATTCTAGCCAAAGCAGCCAGACTTTTCGGATATGCCGAAGATGCCTCCTATTATAACACGCTGGCACAAAAAATAAAAGAGGCTATCAACACCAGT
>ERZ772863.2135-NODE-2135-length-14322-cov-4.627182_pt1 | contig 14322 bp, 7 predicted proteins | sample MGYA00512134_ERZ772863 | MGnify/ENA primary metagenome ERZ772863 (study PRJEB29015, sample SAMEA2737659) | human gut metagenome | biome: human gut; feature: human-associated habitat; material: faeces | place: China | collected 2012 ...
ATTCGAACCCCCGACACCTTGGTCCGTAGCCAAGTGCTCTATCCAGCTGAGCTACACGTACAACGCAAGTATTATAATAGCGCAGCCGTCATAAAAAGTCAAGCACTTTTTTTATTTTTTTATATCTTTATGATTGAAGCTCCAATCCCGGTTTTAGGAAGGAATAAATGTTAGCTTTCGGCACGCTATCACTGTAGATTAAAAATAATCAATACAAATGATTAAATTTAATCATTTCCTTTTTGCTAAAAGTATGATAACATATCATATAGCAAAAGGCAATGACGAGGAATAGTAACTTCCTTTTATTCTTTCAGAGAGCTGCCGGCTGGTGAAAGGCAGTAGAAGAATGGTTGTGAACTCGCCTCTGAGCTGTACATTTGAACCTTTAGTAGAATGTACCGGTGACCCACCGTTATGAGGGAAAGGCATGTTAGTGCTGATGAGGGCATGTCCATCGGACATGAAGTAGAGTGGTACCGCGAAGGATTATCTCTTTCGTCTCTACAACCACATTGGTTGTGGGGCACGGAAGTTTTTTTATTTATACCACAAATCATCCAATCCCCTGCAGCAAAACAGTATTTTAATTAGGAAAAGAAATGGAGGATTTGAACATGAAAAATTTTGACAAGTATGAAAAAGCCTATTTTATGCCACCGGAATGTACCTATGACTGGGTAAAAAAAGATTCCATCACAAAGCCGCCGATTTGGTGTTCCGTCGATTTGCGTGATGGTAACCAGGCGTTGATTGAACCAATGAGTTTAGACGAAAAATTACAGTTTTTCCAGATGTTAGTAGATATTGGATTCAAGGAAATCGAAGTTGGTTTCCCGGCTGCATCGGAAACTGAATACGAATTTATGCGTGCTTTGATTGAGAAAAACATGATTCCTGATGATGTTACCGTTCAGGTTCTGACTCAGGCAAGAGAGCACATTATCAAAAAAACATTTGAGGCTGTAAAAGGTGCTCCTCACGCAGTTATTCATCTGTACAACTCAACATCGGTTGCACAACGTGAACAGGTATTTAAAAAATCCAAGGAGCAGATTAAACAGATTGCTGTTGACGGTGCGGTGCTTTTGAAAAAATTGGCAGACGAAACCGAAGGGAACTTCTCTTTCCAGTACAGTCCGGAAAGTTTTCCGGGAACGGAAGTGGATTATGCCGTTGATGTGTGCAATGCTGTTTTGGATGTATGGCAGCCAAAGAAAGAAAACAAAGCAATCATTAACATCCCTGCTACCGTTGAGAATGCAATGCCTCATGTATTTGCCACTCAGGTAGAATACATCAACAAACATTTGAAATACCGTGATGCAGTTACCCTGTGTCTGCATCCGCACAACGACCGTGGCTGTGGCGTAGCAACCGCAGAACTTGGTATTTTAGCAGGAGCCGAGCGTATCGAAGGTACTCTGTTTGGAAACGGTGAGCGTACCGGTAACGTTGACATTGTTACTTTGGCAATGAATATGTTTACACACGGTGTTGACCCGAAACTGGATTTTTCCAACATGCCAAAAATCCGTGCAAATTATGAGAAATTTACAAGAATGCATGTTTATGAGCGTCAGCCATATGCCGGTGATTTGGTATTTACCGCATTCTCCGGTTCCCATCAGGACGCAATTGCCAAAGGTATGCAGTGGCGTGAAGATAAGAAATTAAAAACATGGAGTGTTCCTTATCTGCCGGTTGACCCTAAAGATGTCGGACGTACCTATGACGGCGACGTAATCCGAATCAACAGCCAGTCAGGCAAGGGCGGTGTCAACTATATTCTGAAACAGAACTTCGGTATTTCTATGCCGGATGCGATGCGGGAAGAAGTTGGCTATCTGATGAAACACGTTTCCGACGAAGAGCATAAAGAACTGTCTCCACAGTGGGTTTATGAAATTTTCGAAGACAATTACATTAACCCGACACCTTACTTCCAGATTTCCGAATGCCACTTCAAACAGGTGGATGGCATCATGGCAGAAGCAACGATTACCTGCGGTGACAAATCTACTATTGTGGATGCAAACGGAAACGGACGTTTAGATGCCGTAAGTAACACCATCAAGCAGTTCTTTGGCATCAGTTACCAGTTGTCCACCTACGAAGAACATGCTTTGACTCAGGGCTCCTCTTCTAAGGCAATTGCCTATGTAAGCATCACCTGCCAGGGCAATGTATTCTGGGGCGTCGGCATTGACGAAGATATTATTTCGGCTTCGATTCACGCATTGTGTGTCTGCGTAAACAAACTGCCGGACATAAAAAAAAACGATAATTTGAGAGATGAGCGGCTGGTTGGCATGATTAATTTCATGCAGGCAAATTACCAGACCGTAACACTTGAAGACATGGCAGAACAGTTCCACTTGAGCGTGCCGTATTTAAGTAAATTCATCCATGAAAAATCCGGCAAGACATTTGGCGAGCAGGTCACAAATATCCGGATGAAGAAAGCAAGAACGCTTTTGAAAAACGGAAATATGACCGTAGAAAATATTGCCGCGGCAGTCGGCTACCCAAGTGTGGAACATTTTAGCCGGACATTCAAAAAACTTTATGATATGACACCGGTTGAATATCGAAATAGCGAAAAATAAAACATAACAAAAAGAACCACCCTGTAATTTGCAGAGTGGTTCTTTTTTGTTAAATCCAACTATTTTGCATAATTAAAGCAAACACCGTACTGGCCGGTCACTTTCTTACTATTACGTGAAATCTTAATATAATACGTTCCTTTTGTTTTTAACTTATATTTCACAATCTTCGTATCTGAGCTGGTATCTTTCATATGCTTACTATCAAAGCGATATGTTTTCACTGCCTTTTTCGTTCCTTTCTTGTAAATTGATGCCGTGAAACCACCGGACGAAAGCATATTATTATAAATCGTAAGTGCTCCCTGCTTTTTATTCGTCTTCACAAAACGATACCATCTTGTATTTGCTTTGTCCTCATTGAAATAATATCCAAAACGGTAATACATATCATTTGACTCAAGATCAAAATCGGTCTTATAAAGGTTTACCGCTTTCTTTTTCGTCTTTCCATATGAATCCTTTGCCAAATGCTGATAATCCGATTCATATGCCGCAATCCGGCTCACACATCCGGCTTTTGCCATAATCTTTAACCGGTACTCACCTTTCTTTAGAGCAAACCGGATATCCTTTGCCATCGTACCATTCATATGCGTGTACAAATCAAACTTCTTACCCTTCTTCACCGAAATCTGTTTGGAAACGGAAGTCCATTTCGCACCGTTTTTCTTTTGAACTTCTATTTTTATATTCGGTGTGGCAACAAGATTCAAATCAACAATTCGAACAATCACACCGCCATTTGTTTTCTTTGTAAATGGCAGATACTGTGCTGTTCCATTTGCCATGAAATAATTTTCATTGATATCTTCACCAAGTTTTAATGCCGTCAGTTCCGGACAGACAAATGCATTATGAATCTTAAACGTACCGGTTATTTTTTCCGGTGTTTTCAAATAAAGAACATCTCCCTTTTTCACCTGTTTACAGTTGTTTACTTCTTTTTTGTCTGCATCATAAAGTTTTGCTTCTTCACTGGCATAGTAGTAAAAGATGCCGGACTCTTTCATTGTTAAGGTAATAAACTGATTCTGCATCGACGAATCATATGAATAAGCATCAAATGCCTCGCCGGTACAATCAATTGATTTCGCATTCCTGCGTTTTGCCTGCTCCTCTTTCTGCTTTTTCTCATATTCCGTGAAAGAAGTATAAAATGTATCTTTTTTTGCCTGCCACTCTTTTGAAATGCAGTCACCAATTTCTGTCCAGTAAAATGCATCTTTACCAATTTCCTTTAACGAAGCCGGAAAATTAATTTTCATAAGTTTTTTGCAATTATAAAATGCATTTGCACCTATTGTCTTTATGGTCGAAGGCAGCTTAACTTCCTTCATATTAAAATCACGGAACATTTCATCCGGAATTGTTTCAATGCCTTCCGGAATTTGAAGCGTTTCCTCTTCTGCCTTTTTCTTAGCATCTGCTTTGTCGGCAAATTTGGCAAGATATGTTTTATCAATAACCACATAGTCACCGGCAAAGGAAATCCGCTCAGGCATCTGACGCATTGCCTCTTTTTCTCCTATCGTGCCAAATAAGACGGCAACGCTCTCCTTCGTCAAATCCTTTGACAAAACACTATATTGAATACCCGCCGGTAAAGGCTCGCCATCTTCCACAATATTTTTTACACCGGCAGGAATTGTAAACTCTTTCAATTCTTTTACCGGTACATAGTTGTCATCCCCTAAATCATTCGTAAATGCACTCGTCAAAATACTCTCGCAGGAAGGCTTTACCTCCGCCTGCTTCGCATAAAGAGCAAGGTACATCAAAGTGTCACCTTTTTTGTTATAAATAGCACCTTTATATGAGCTAAAATTCTTATCGTTCTTATTTACCACATAAGCCCTCGTATCAAACTGGTTCAAACTGATATCATTCAGTGATTTAATGGCAGATGTAAACGTCAGCTGCTCTAATGGCGTATCATTGATCACACCTTTCTCATCCACCCGGTTATAAGCATATAAATCAGCCGGTGTTGATACCTTCTTCAATTTTTTACATTTATAAAAAGAATAATTTCCAATATACTTAACGCTGTTTGGAATTGTGACATTTGTAATCGCTGTATTGTAAAAGGCATACCCGGAAATCTTTTTCAATGTCGATGGCAATTGTACCTTTTTTAACTTTTTACAATTTTTAAAGGCATTCTTAGAAATGGTAGTGACACCTTTTTTTATCACAACCTTCTTAATATTTTTCGTTTTTGACTTCTTGCCAAACACCATGCTCTTTGGCATCTCACCTTTTCCGCTTATTGTAAGCGTTGTTCCTTTTACTTTGTAAGTCACCTTACCGGCCGCATCCACAGGGGCTGCCGGTACTGCCGGAGCAATCAGTGATAACACCAAAGCACCTGTCATCACTGAACCAATTAATTTTTTACTCATAGCCATTCCTCCTTTGTTTTTCATTCTAATAATAAAACGATTTCCATGACAGAAAAGTTGCATTTTTATTCTCTTTTTTCAAAAAAATCATAAAACAATATCCACATTGCCCGGAACAAACGCATAATCTGCCATACCGCCATGCCACGCAGGTTGTATTCCTTAATCAAACTATATTTTGCAGATAAACTTCTCACATCCTCAAACCATACCTCATGCCGTACATTGTCTCTTTCATAGGTAAAATACGGAGACTGCGCCGTCCCATCAAATTCGATTACAGCACTGTTATTAATTGCAATCTGCACCGCTTCCACATGTCCAATCGTGACTGCCTGACTCTCACCTCTCATAAAAGGAAGAATCCAGTCATATCCGTAATTTGGCACCCCCAATAATATTTTTTCCGATGGAATTTCTGTCAGTGCATACTCCACAACCTGCCTTACCTTATTAAGCGGTGCAACAGCCATTGGCGGACCATATTTGTAGCCCCACTCATATGTCATAAGAAGCACCTGATTTGCCGCCTCACCAAGTCCTCCATAATCTTTTCCTTCATATAAAAGTCCCGGCTGCTCTGCCGATGTTTTTGGTGCTAACGCCACACTCACGAGATACCCTTCTTCATTCATACGCACCCGCAGTTCTCTTACAAACGCCGTGAATAAATCCCTATCCTCTTTCAAAATATACTCAAAATCAACATCGACACCACGGAATTTTTTCTCCCTGACTTCTCTTTGCAGTTCGCTTAGCAGCCGCTCTGTGCTCTCTTCGCTCGTAAGTACCGCATGAATTCGGCTGTTACTGAATTTTCCATCCGGACCAAGCGGCGTCAAAGTCAAATATGCATTTCTCCCATATTCCTCCGCCATCCGGCGCATCGTATCATCGGATGGCACCGGTTGAATCAATTCTCCCTCCTCCGTAAAACCATAAGAAAATACGAGCAGTCCGCTCATATAGGGAAGTGTCTGGCGCAATACCCATGGACTGATATACGGATAGGCATAGCCATTTGCCGACGCCGTCATTTTTACTCCAGAAGACACACCATCCGGAATCAGAAGTGCTTCTCCAACCGCCAAACGATATGGATACGGAATCTGATTGATGTAGGCTATTTCTTCTACTGAAACATCATACAAACCTGCTATTTTATCAATCGTATCTTCTTCTTTGACAAGATAAATTGACATATCCGTCCTCTCTCCAATATTCCTCATTCTCATCTATTGTATGCTTTTCCGAAAAAAAAGAGAACTACCATAATTGGTAATTCTCTTTTTTGAATGCTGGTAACCGGAATCGAACCGGTACGGGTGTCACCACCCACAGGATTTTAAGTCCTGGGCGTCTGCCAGTTCCGCCACACCAGCATAATAAGTATTTCATCCAGCAGACATGGTCTGCCGAAACGACCCAGATGGGACTCGAACCCACGACCTCCGCCGTGACAGGGCGGCGCTCTAACCAACTGAGCCACTAGGCCATATCAATGGACCCTCGGGGACTCGAACCCCGGACCGTCCGGTTATGAGCCGGATGCTCTAACCAACTGAGCTAAAGGTCCGCATATCCTCAAGGAATACAAAGTGACCCCTACGGGAATCGAACCCGTGTTACCGCCGTGAAAGGGCGATGTCTTAACCGCTTGACCAAGGGGCCGTATATATTAGATGTCAAACACGACTTAACGCGTCAACATCTAATATAATAGCACAATGGTATTCAGATTGCAAGCGTTTTCGTTATTTCAAATAATTTTTTTTATAAAGTAATCAAAGTTGCCGATGCATAGTATGCCATCCGACGAATCGGATAACTGCTTGGTCCTACAATCACTGCTAATTTCGGGCAGTCACCAACGGCATATTCCCCATTTTTCAATTTGGTTCCGCTCGCAAATACAATCGATTTTAAGTTCTTTACCTTGTATATGCAATTGTAAGGAAGAGATTTAATTCCTTTTTCAAAATACAGTTTTGTCAAATGACTTACACGGTCAAAGGCTTCCGAAGAAACATATTTTACACTACGAGGCACCGTAAATGATTTTGTATTCTTCTTCGGTGGATACTTCATTAATCTCGTCATCGGACCATTATAAAGCACACCATCTTTTACCGTAAATCTACCTCCGCCTCCGGTAAACGCTGATAGTTTATCGCATCGGCTAAATGCATTTGCGTTCATTTTTACCAGTCCGGAAGGAATGTATGCCACCCTGATATTTGTCTCAGAAAATGCATAGTCACCAATTGTTTTCACGGAATCCGCAATATCAATCCGGGACAATCTCCTACATCCCAAAAAAGCCTCTTTTCCAATTTTTTTGGTTCCCTGCGTAATCCGCACTGTACGTAGTTTTGTCATTCCCTGAAATGCATAATTGCCAATCGCACCAGCCGAAATCGTAAGATTTCTAAGGTAATTATTATCATTGAAGGAATTCGATCGAATCGTTCTTACGCTTGATGGTACATGGAATGAACGATTGATCTTATGTAACGGGTACTGGATTAGTTTCGTCATGCTCTTATTATACAAAACACCATCTTTTGCACAATAATTTTTGTTGCCTGCCGCCACACGGATTTCCCGCAGACTGGAGCAGTCATTAAACGCATTCGCATTGATTCCCTTTACATTTGCCGGAATATAAATCGTTTTTAAGGAAGTACAGCTTGCAAATACTTTATTTCCAATATAAAGGACATTCTCACCCATCTGAAGATTTTTTATGTTAGTACCTGCAAAAGCACTGTTTCCAATAAACTGCACTTTCTTATTCAAATGAATACTTTTCAGACCACTATATTTAAAAGCCCCATCTCCAATCGCATAGACCTTATTGGTAAGATGAATTTTTTTCAGACTCTCACATCCTGCAAAAGATTTTGCTTTAATAAAAGATACCGGTTTTGGAAGTACCACACTTTTAAGATTTGTGCATCCATAAAATGTTTTTTCCGGAATATACTTCATTTTTGCCGGCAGTTTTACCTTTTTTAAACCGGTACAATCCACAAAAACACCTTTTCCAAGCTTTGTCTTTTTCCCTTTAAAGATTACGCTTGCCAGCGAATCACATTTTTCAAATGCATTTTCGTGAACTTTTGTTACGCTTGAAGGAATCGTAATCTTTTTCAGCTCATAATTTTTATAAAAGGCTCTGCTTCCAATTGAAGTAAGCTTGTTTCCAAATTTTACATTTGTAAGTTTAAAACATTTGTAAAAGGCATTACTTTGAATCTTCTTAAGAGAAACCGGCAAATTTATCTTTTGCAATTTTACACAATTATAAAATGCACCTGTCTGTATCTTTTTTACGGATTTACCAAGCGTAACTTCCTGTAGTGACACACAATCCTGGAACATATAATAACTTATCTTGCTAAGTTTTGCCGGGAGTTTAATCTTTTTCAAATTACGGCACTTATGAAATGCCTGTCCCTCAATAACAGTCACTGAATCCGGTATCGAAATGGACTCACAAATATTTTTGCTAAATGCAAATCCCGCAATCTCTGTGACTTTAAAACCACCAAGTTTTTCCGGCACCTGAATATGCCCTTTAACATTCGGCACCTTTTCAATCACAGCTTCCTTTCCATATAAACTGTACTCATACCCATTTTCCTGATACTCTTTTGCACTTGCCGGAAAAACCGAAAAGCAAAACATCAGAAGCAGCAGGGCTGCTGCAAAACAAATTTTTTTCATAACATTTTCTCCTATCCTTTTTTATTCTACTCATATAACGATATTATAGCAGAAAATGTTGCAATTTTCCATTTTTTTTATTTTTTTTGCACTTTTGGTTTATGAAATGCCACCGAAAAAATACCAGCCAGCAAAAGTAAAGCAAATGCCATCCATAACACAAGTGTTTTTATTCCCATCCCCACAAATGTATCATAATATCCCTTCAAATAAATAACAACAATAATCAATGGCAGTACATATGTCATATACCCACGCAGCCAGAGCGGAAATTTCTTTCCTTCTCCCTGATTCACTTCATCGCAGAATGAATGCCATCCCCATCCATTTTTTCTTGTACAAAACAGCACAAATACCAAACCACCCAATGGCAGAATGTTATAAGATACAAGGAAATCCTCTAAGTCCATAATACTTGAGCCAGCCCCCATCGGCTGAAACCATTTCCATATATTATAGCCAAGAACTGCCGGCGTACTAAGTACTGTCATAAGCGGTATATTTACTAAAACCGTCTTTTTCCGGCTCCATCCCAACGTATCCATATAATAGGAAATAATACTTTCGAATACAGCAATTACCGTTGACAACGCCGCAAATGCCATAAACACAAAAAACATTCCCGCCCATATACTGCCTCCCGGCATATTACTAAATACATTCGGCAGCGTCAAAAACAGAAGCGACGGACCGGCCCCCGGTTCTACACCAAACGAAAAACATGCCGGGATAATAATGAATCCTGCCATCAAAGCAACAAAGGTATCGACACACATAATCCGAGTTCCCTCGCCCAATAAGCCACGCTCTTTTCCCAGATAACTACCGAAAATTTCCATATTACCCATGCCGACACTAAGGGTAAAAAATGCATGCGACATCGCAGCAAAAATCGTATTTCCAATGCCATTTTCCGCCACGGACGAAAAATCAGGTATCAAATAAAAGGCAACACCTTTCATCGCTCCCGGAGACAGCAGCGAATGAATGGCAAGGATTATCATAATGATAATCAACACACTCATCATCACTTTTGTTATTTTTTCAATACCATTCTGCAAACCAAGCGCACAGACAAAAAAGGATACAAGAATAGCAAGAACATTCCAAAACATCATCGTCTGTGGCGAAGACTGCATGGTATCAAATGCATTTTGAATAGCACTGCTATCCAGACCATGAAGCTGTCCGGTCAGAGAACGGTAGGCATAATACAAAATCCATCCTGCCACCATCGTATAAAACATCATCAGCATATAAAAGCCAACAATACTCAGCCATTTCATATGATGAAAGCGACCCCCCTTCTGCTCCAGTTTCTCATAAGCCTGTGCCATACTTTTCTGGCTGGCACGTCCAACCGCAAATTCGCAAAGCAGAATCGGCAATCCCAAAATCACCAAAAACATTAAATATATTAAAATGAAAGCAGCCCCTCCATATTCTCCACAAATATAAGGGAATTTCCATACATTACCAAGTCCTACCGCACACCCTGCCGATACTAAGATAAATCCTAAGCGACTTCCAAATTTTTCGCGTTCTTTCATTGTTTTTCCTTTCTAAGGTACAGATTGCATCGAAAAATAATTATACCGCAAAAATTAAAAATTTGTCAACTACACCATGCCGTTATTTGTATCAAATATTTGTTGACAATTTTTTGTTTCCATAATTCAGTAGCAGGAAAACTTTGCGTCTCGTGGGCACTCCCGTTCATTGAGTTCGTAGCGGTATGGGCACTGAAACTACCAGTGCCACATACCGACGTACTCAAACCCACTCGTCACAAAGTTTTCCTGCTACTGAATTATTAGAATCCAAATAAACCGGCATCAAAAATTTGAAGCAAGCCAATTGTTCTAAAATAATTGATCTGTTAAAGTTCTAAAATATACTATTTTTTCACTTTAATCTTTTTTACTTTACTCCATTTACTATAAACCTTTTTTCCGCTTTCTATCGTAACGGCTCGTACTCTAATAAAATATGTTTTTCCAATCTTTAATTTAGTCAAAGTAGTTTTTGTCTTTGTTACTTTCTTTATTTTCTTATTTTTGAATTTTTTACTTGTATCATATGCAACCTGGTACGCCTTCGCCTTTGTTGTTTTTTTCCATGATATTGTAATTTTTCTTCCCTTCTTATTTTTTATCGATGATATAACAACTTTTTTACGCCTAAAGTTTCCCTGCCGAGCCTGCTTTACAGAAGGTGCTATTGTGGATACTGAATTTTGCGATACTGGCGGCTTTACGATAGGCGCTGGTGTTCCCTTTATGACAGGTGATGGACTTGGCGTTGCTACCGGCGTTGGTGTTATAATCACATCTTTAGTCTTCGTAAGTACAATACTTTCAGACAAGTTTTTAGGCAACACTGTATAAGTCTTTCCTAACGCATCTTTCCAAATTCCTTGAGGCAATTTTATCTCAGCTTTCAGATTTATAGGTGTTTTTATTTCAGACAATGACACGGTGCCTTTTAAAAAGGATTCCCATCCATCATCTCCATCTGCCACATTTTTCAAATCCCATTTACTAAGATTCAACTTAGTTAAATTGTGACAACATTCAAATGCACCACTTAGTCCATATGTCTCGCCAATACTATCAACACTTGAATCTCCTAAATCCAATTCCTGAAGACTAAAGCATTTTTCTAACATTCCCCCCAAATATTTTACCTGTCGTAAATCAAAACTTTGCAAATTAAGATTTTGTAATGAATAACATTTACTAAACATCCCCTCCATATCACATACCTTATTTGTTTTAAAATCACTTAAATCCACATTTTTCAATGAGTTACATTCCGAAAACATCTTATACATTGTTTCTACATTTATTGTGTCAAATGCTCCTAAGTCGACATTTTTGAGAGAATAGTCTCTATAAAACATATAACTCATATTAGTAATCTTAGATGTATCAAAATTTTTAAATTCTATCTTTTCCAAATAAGGCAAATCTGCAAATAGTCTTTCTGCATCCGTAATATTGCTTACGTCAACCACACAAGATTTAATATATTTTGAAGCTTCATGCCATTTCGGATATATTTCTTCATCTTCTTCTGCTTTCTCATCTTTATCTACTGCTTCACCACTTCCAGTAATCGTAAGTTTACCCTGCGCATCAATATTCCATTTTAAATCTCCACTTACACCTTCAAAAACCACAAAAGATTCCGGATGAACAATTTTTCTTGTTAATTGAATTGATTTACTATTTATTGGAAATCTGCTATACGCTTTTCCTGAATCATCTTTCCACGGAGTATAATCGGAGGTTAATTCCGGCAGCGCAGCATCATCCTTAATATAGTCACTATCAGAATCCTCGTTATCAAATATATTTTTAAGATTATACGGTGTCTGAATTTCAATCAAATTATCCAATTCATTGATACAGAAACTATTGCATTTCGTCAAATCAAATGAACTTAAATTTATACTTTTTAATAAATCACAATACCTAAATATGCCATACATCGATTTTAAATTAGAAGTATCTAAATTACTTAAATCAGCAATTTCTGCATTTGAGCAATCAGCAAACATATAATCCATATTTTCAACATTCTCGGTATTGAAATGCTTAAATTTAATTTGAGATAATCCCATGCAGCCCTGAAACATTCCGGACATATTTTTTACATTAGAAGTATCTAATGTTTCTAAATCATCCAGTGATTGTAACTTCTGACACCATGCAAACATCGCCTTCATATTTGTTACACTTGAAGTATCCCAATCACTTATATCAATTTTTACAAGATTATCACAGCCATAAAACAGATAATTACAATTTGTCATTCCTGTAACATTTACTTTTGCCGTAATAATTTCATCTGTATAATCCAGCCACTCGGGAAGCCTCATATCTCTCATATTTTCTTCTCCAATAATATAGCCACCTCCCAAGCCTTTCCAGGTACCATTTCCCTCCAATTTAAGACATCCATTGGAGTCAATTGACCATACTATATTTCCATCCTTTCCTGAATGTGCAACTTTACTGCTTGCACACTCCGGTACATCAATAGAAAGGTTACCTGCCGACGGTGTTTCTACCGGATTCGACTCTTCATAATCCCACTCAAAATTATGAATCACACCTGCATTTTTCCACAGAGAAGATGCTTTTTTAATTGTAATAATCGGGCGTACAGATATATAGTTTGAAAAACGCGTAGAACCATATCTGCCCTCATACAAATTATCTGCTACATTTGATATTCGAACAACACCTTGTTTTGAAGACGTCCTTGTAAATAAACCAATCTTTGTTCCACCCTTTTGCTTAACAAAATCTGTTAAATGTGTTTCCAAATTGATTTTAGAATTCGTAAGTGCATAATCCTTTTTAAAAGCCTCATCCCAAGATAATAACGCTACATTATCTTGTGTGTCATTACATTCTACAACATAGCGACTATCAATATCATTCGATAACGTTTTTTGAACAATTGCATTCTTTTCATCTGCACTAAAAGCATTGTTATAAAACTCATTATTCAGCCATTTTCGCAGAGAACAGTTTTCCCATGTAACGCTTTCCTCCGTTCTATTATGAAACTGCCGATACTCCAGACATTTGTCTGCCAATAATAATACTTCATCATTGTCAACAGACAACACCCTCCACTGTATCGGAGTTTTATTATCCTTATCATCTGCTTTTCCGTCATTGTTTGTGTCAATTTGCCAGTATCTTCCAAAATAAACACTATCCCATGATGTCACACCGTTTGCATCCGCTGTCGGAGCTTTTAAATCACTATTAACCGTATTTGCTGTTGTTATTGTTTTTGCTATTGTTACTTTCGTTTCCTTTTTCAATGGTGTAATGCATACCGCAGCAATAAGCAGTAACACCACCATTATTCTCCTAATTCTTTTCATTTTAGATTTCTCCTTCTACATTTATGTAATGCTACACATATTTTAACATAATTATATTTATTACGCTACATATTTTTACATTATATCTTTTATTCGCACATATAATAAACGTACAAAGGGGGCTATATCATTGAAAAAAACAATTATTCCGGAAAAATTAAAAGAATTAAGAAAAGCAAATGGCTACACCCAGGATTATGTAGCATCTTATTTAGGAATTGTTAGACAAACTTATTCTCATTATGAAACAGGAAAACGTACACCTAACTATGACACCCTCTACAAACTTGGAAATTTATATAATATTTCAGTAGACGATATGATTCAATTAACAACGGTTCCTGACGAATTAGAAGAATATAATTTTGCACAACCGCCGGCAAACAAGGACTTATCTGATTACCTGGATTATCTTAACAACCCAAATAATCAAAAAAAGTTCCATTTGTTAAATCGATACGAAAAAGAATTGCTGTATTATTTTGAAAAGCTCTCTGACATAGACCGTAAAGAAATTATTGAGTTCACAAAAATCAAGGCGCGGAAGAGGAAATAATTTGTATCTACTTTTTCTATTTTTAAATATAAAAAAACCACAGACAAAAAGTCTGTGGTTCAGCTCCCCGAGTAGGACTCGAACCTACAACAACTCGGTTAACAGCCGAGTGCTCTA
>ERZ772863.2170-NODE-2170-length-14065-cov-2.773091_pt1 | contig 14065 bp, 13 predicted proteins | sample MGYA00512134_ERZ772863 | MGnify/ENA primary metagenome ERZ772863 (study PRJEB29015, sample SAMEA2737659) | human gut metagenome | biome: human gut; feature: human-associated habitat; material: faeces | place: China | collected 2012 ...
ATCGGATTTGCGCTTGCATGCCCGAAACTGATCAAATATCTGAATGATGTCAAATATTCGTTTAATTCTTATACAATGAATCGTATGTCGATCGCAGCTGGTGTTGCGGCGATAGAGGATCAGGAATATTTCCTGGAAACTTGCGGTAAGATTATAGAGACGCGGGAATGGACAAAAAAAGAACTCAGGAAACTTGGATTTTACTTTGAAGAGTCAAAAGCAAATTTCATCTTTGCGGCTCATAAAAACTGCCCGGCAGAAAAACTGTTTCAGGCATTGAGAGCGCAGCATATTTACGTGCGCTATTTTCCGGGTGGAAGAACCGGTAACCATCTGCGTATTACGATTGGAACAAGGAATGAGATGGAAGTCTTCATTAATTTTGTAAGAGAATATCTAAAAAAGGAGAATTTATGGAAGTTTTAGTACAGTGGTTTACAGATAACCTGTCTCAGCATATTTCCAGAGAACTTATCATTTTTATCATTTCCATGATACCGATTCTGGAACTTAGAGGAGGTCTGCTGGCGGCATCTCTTTTGAAGGTGTCTGCGGTGAAAGCAATTCCGATCTGCATTATCGGAAATATTATTCCTATACCATTTATATTACTGTTTATTCGTCAGATTTTTAAAGTTCTGAAGAAAACAAAACTGTTTCATGGTCTGATCGTTAAGATGGAAGACCGTGCCATGGGCAAGAGTGACCAGATCAAACGGTATGAATTCTTTGGATTGCTGCTGTTTGTAGGAATTCCTCTTCCGGGTACGGGGGCATGGACAGGATCTCTGATCGCATCCCTTCTTGAAGTGGATATCAAGAAGTCTTCTATTGCTATTTTCTGTGGACTGATCATGGCAACTGTGATCATGTATGTGGTATCCTATGGAATCGTAGGAAATCTGATTCATTAATTTTATTACTTATATTACTTATCAGTTTTACCGGTGACACCTTCTGTATGGTGTCTGCTGGTATTCTGATTCATGTCATTTCAGACAAATATTCCGTAAATAATTTTATTATCAAGCAAACAGGTTTTGAGAAGACAGAGAGGATTTTTTTATGAGAGAAAAATACGAATCATTGTCGCTTGCAACATTAAAAGATCTGGCAAAAGCGAGAGGATTGAAAGGGATTTCTACATTGAGGAAACCTGAACTGATAGAGCGTATGCTCCAGGAAGATGAAAAAGAGTCCACCGGTGGAGAGGCAGAAATGAAAAAAACTGAAATCCTGCAGGAGGAACCGGGCAGACAGGAAAATAGAGTAAGAGAAAACAGAACATCTTATGAGGCGAATGAGAGAAAAACATATCAGGATAAAAATTATCAGGACCGGAACTATCAGGAACGAAATTATCAGGACAGAAATTATACAGAACGGACGGAATATGCACATAAGAATCCGACCGATACGGCACAGCTTGACAGTGGAGAAAAAGCAAATGGTATTCTGGAGGTCCTTCCGGACGGATATGGATTTATTCGCTGTGCAAATTATCTCCCAGGTGAAAATGATATTTATGTATCACCGTCTCAGATACGCCGGTTCAATCTGAAAACCGGTGATATCCTGAAAGGAAGCATCCGTATTAAAACACAGGGAGAGAAATTCAGTGCCCTTCTTTATGTGGATTCCATCAATGGTTTTCCACCGAGTGAGGGACAGAGACGATATAATTTTGAAGATATGACGCCAATCTTTCCGAATGAGCGTCTGCGTATGGAAAGACCAGGTGGAACCGTGGCAATGAGGATCATGGATCTTCTAAGTCCAATCGGCAAGGGACAGCGAGGCATGATCGTATCACCACCGAAAGCCGGCAAGACAACCCTTCTGAAAGATGTTGCCAAATCGATTCAGAAGAATAATCCGGATATGCATCTGATCATTCTTCTGATCGATGAACGTCCAGAGGAAGTTACGGATATTAAAGAAGAGATTCGTGGAAGCAATGTAGAGGTTATTTATTCTACTTTTGATGAACTTCCGGATCATCACAGACGTGTTTCAGAGATGGTCGTAGAGCGTGCTCGCCGACTGGTTGAACATAAACAGGATGTAACGATCCTTCTGGATTCGATCACAAGACTTGCGAGAGCGTATAATCTCTGTGTGACACCAAGTGGCCGGACGCTGTCCGGTGGTCTGGATCCGGCAGCACTTCACATGCCGAAGCGATTTTTCGGAGCAGCACGTAATATGAGAGAAGGTGGAAGCCTGACGATCCTTGCTACTGCACTGGTAGACACCGGAAGCAAAATGGATGATGTTATTTATGAAGAATTTAAAGGAACCGGTAATATGGAACTGGTTCTTGACCGTAAACTGCAGGAAAAGAGAGTATTTCCGGCAATCGATATCCAGAAATCAGGTACCAGACGAGAGGATCTGCTCCTGACTCCGGATGAACAGGAAGCAGTTTATAATATGCGCCGTGCACTGAACAGTCTGAAGGCCGAAGATGCTGTGGAACAGATCCTGAATATGTTCTCCAGAACGAAGAATAATGAGGAATTTGTGCAGACGGCAAAAAAACAGAAATTTTTATAAACGACTTGCATTTGAGAAATCAGTGTGTTATAATCAGAAAGCTGCGAAATAAATTAGCAATTTCGTTAAGTTAATACGAATAGAAAAATAGAGAAATATAGAGAGGTGAAAATCATGCGCGAAGGAATCCATCCGAACTACTATCAGGCAACTGTAACCTGCAACTGTGGAAACACATTCGTAACAGGATCTACTAAGAAAGATATCCATGTTGAAATTTGTTCCAAATGCCATCCATTCTACACTGGACAGCAGAAAGCAGCTCAGGCTCGTGGACGTATCGATAAGTTCAACAAGAAATACGGCTTAAACAAATAATTCAGACTGAATAATGAAAGAAGAGACAGGTTGAGGTTGGGAAATCTCAACCTTTCTTTGCTTTTATCAGTGATAATGGAGTGATATATGAAATCATCGAATATTGGTGGTCAGGCAGTAATGGAAGGCATCATGATGCGTCACAAGGACAAATATGCCATTGCAGTACGCCGTCCGGATAAAGAAATAGAATTAAAGGTAGAAGATTACAAATGTACATTTGGAAAGGCTGCATTTTTGAAATGGCCGATCATCCGCGGAGTGGTAAGCTTTGTTGACGGACTGGTAGTAGGAACCAAATGTCTGATGTATTCTGCTGAGATTGCAGGCGATGAAGAGGACGAGAAGGAAGCTGCAAAGAATGCGACACTGACAGAGGAAGAACTTTCTGCAAAGAAAGCGAAAGAAGCAAAGCAGTTTCAGTGGCTTCTTTACATAACGGTTGCTATTTCCATAGTTGTTTCTGTTGCAGCTTTTATGCTGCTTCCGTATGCACTGGCAAGCCTTCTGCGCAAGGTTGGTGCTTCTGAAGTAGGGGTAACAGTTGCAGAAGCATTTGTAAAACTGGCACTGTTCATGGGATATATGCTGCTGATCTCAAGAATGAAGGATATTCAGCGTACGTTTATGTATCATGGTGCAGAACATAAATGCATCAACTGTGTGGAACATGGACTTCCACTTACTGTGGAAAATGTCCTGGCAAGCTCCAGACAGCACAAAAGATGTGGGACAAGTTTCCTTTTTCTGGTAATGATTGTCAGTATATTCCTGCATTTTATTTTTGTGCTGGTACCGGGCTACTGGGTTCGCCTGTTTGGGCGTCTTCTGATGGTTCCAATCGTGTCAGGTGTTTCTTTTGAACTTATTCAGTGGGCTGGCAGAACAGACAGCAGACTTGCTGATATTTTGAGCAAACCGGGACTTGCAATGCAGAAGCTGACAACCAAAGAGCCGACAGCAGATATGGCTGAAGTAGCGATTGCAGCAGTAGAGGCTGTTTTTGACTGGAGAGAATATCTGAAAGAAGAATTCGGTTGGAAGCCAGAAGAAAATGAGGAAAAAAATGCGGACATATAAAGAAGTTCTGGAAGATGGAATCCAGCTTCTGGAAACTGCCGCAATCGAAGAAGCCAGGTTAGATGCCTGGCTCCTTCTGGAGTATACGGCAGATATTACAAGAGCATGGTATTATGCACATATGGATGATGGACTGGATGCTAAAACAGAAGAACGTTATCGAACGCTGTGCACAAAACGTGCTCAGCATATCCCGCTGCAGCATATTACCAGGCGTGCATATTTTATGGGATACGAATTTTGTGTGGATGAACGTGTACTTGTACCGAGACAGGATACAGAGGTGCTTGTGGAAGAAGCGATTTCCCGCATGAGGAATCTGGAGAAACCGCAGATCCTGGATATGTGTACCGGTTCCGGATGTATTCTTCTGAGTCTTCTTCTGGAATTGCCACAGGCATTAGGAACAGGTGTGGATGTTTCAGAAGGAGCACTTTGTGTGGCAAAGGAGAATCGAAAACGTCTGGGACTGGAACAGAGAGCTGAGCTGATACAGAGTGATCTGTTTTCGGCAGATTATTTTCGGAAAAACAGTGGAAATGACCACATGGAATATGATATGCTTATTTCAAATCCGCCATATATCCGGACTGAAGATATTGAAGGTCTAATGGAGGAAGTGCGTTTTCATGATCCGGTGCTTGCACTGGATGGCAAAGAAAATGGTCTGTATTTTTATGAAAAGATCACAGAACAGGCGGGCACATATCTGAAACCCGGCGGATGGCTGATGTACGAGATCGGTTGTGATCAGGGTATGGATGTGTCGGAAATTATGAAAAAAAATGGTTTTGAACAGATAGAAATAAAAAAAGACCTTGCCGGGCTGGACAGGGTTGTTACAGGAAGAAAAATGCAGGAGGAACAGAATGTTTGATAAATTAGAGGATCTGCTTGTGCGCTTTGAGGAAGTTCTGAATGAGCTTGGTGAGCCGGGAGTAACGGACAACCAGGAACGTTTTCAGAAGCTGATGAAAGAGCAGAGTGAGCTGCAGCCGATCGTAGATGCCTATAAAGAATATAAAGACAATAAAGAAACGATTCAGGACAGTCTTTCCATGCTGGAAGAAGAAAAGGATGAAGAAATGCGTGAAATGCTGAAAGAAGAACTTTCTGATGCAAAGAAGCGTGTGGAAGAACTTGAAAAGGAACTGAAGATCCTTCTTTTACCAAAAGATCCGAATGACAGCAAAAACGTTATCGTAGAGATCCGTGCAGGTGCGGGCGGTGATGAGGCTGCTCTGTTTGCAGCAGAGATTTATCGTATGTATGTGAAATACGCAGAATCCCGCAGATGGAAGACGGAGATGATGAGTCTGAATGAGAATGGGATTGGCGGATTCAAAGAAGTTACATTTATGATCCAGGGACAGGGAGCATATTCCCGTCTGAAGTATGAGAGTGGGGTACATCGTGTACAGCGAGTCCCGGAGACAGAATCCGGCGGACGTATCCATACGTCTACCTGTACTGTGGCAATTATGCCGGAAGCCGAAGAAATTGATTTCCATCTGGATATGAACGACTGTAAGTTTGATGTGTTCCGAGCATCCGGAAACGGTGGACAGTGTGTCAATACAACAGACTCTGCAGTACGTCTTACACATATCCCGACAGGAATCGTTATTTCCTGCCAGGATGAAAAATCACAGCTCAAGAATAAAGATAAGGCATTGAAAGTGCTTCGTTCCCGTCTGTATGAGATGGAACTGGCCAAACAGCATGATGCGGAGGCGGAAGCCAGAAGAAGCCAGATCGGAACAGGAGATCGCTCCGAAAAAATCCGCACTTACAATTTCCCTCAGGGACGTGTGACAGACCATAGGATTAAGCTGACACTTCACCGTCTGGACGCTGTTCTCGGAGGAGATCTGGATGAAATTCTGGACAGCCTGATAGCAGCAGACCAGGCCGCAAAACTGAGTTCATTAAATGAGGAAGATGCATAAACAAATGTAGAATGCCAGTGTGCATAAGGAGGATATTTTTATGAAAAAGACAGCACTTGTTATTATGGCTGCCGGAATTGGAAGCCGTTTTGGAAAAGGAATCAAACAGCTTGCACCAGTAGGACCAAATGGTGAGATCATTATGGATTATTCCATTCATGATGCTCTGGAGGCAGGGTTTAATAAAGTTGTATTTATCATTCGTAAAGATCTGGAAGAGGAGTTCCGCCGTGTAATCGGGGAGAGGATCGAAAAGATCACGGAGGTAGAATATGCATTTCAGGCGTTGGAAGATCTTCCGGCTGGATTTGAGAAACCGGCAGACCGTACCAAACCGTGGGGAACCGGTCAGGCTGTACTTGCAGCAAAAGCTGTTCTGAATGAGCCTTTTATGGTAATTAATGCGGATGATTATTATGGTAAGGAAGCCTATGTGAAAGTCCATGATTATCTGATCCAGGAACAGCCGGACGATGGAATTCTCCATATCTGTATGGCTGGCTTCCGTCTTGGAAATACTCTGAGTGACAATGGAAGTGTTACCAGAGGAGTATGCCATATTGAAGAGGGCGCGCTGACAGGTGTTACGGAGACACACAATATTTTTAAGACAGCAGACGGTGCGGAAGCACGTAATGATGATAAAGTCGAGAAACTGGATGTGAAGAGCCTTGTTTCCATGAATATGTGGGGGCTGACACCGGTATTTATGGATACACTGGAAAAGGGATTTGTAGATTTTCTTTCTGAGATCAAAGAGGGGGATATTAAGAAAGAGTATCTTCTTCCGGAGATGATTGACTGTCTGATCAAAGAAGGCAAAGCAAAAGTAGATGTTCTTGAGACAAAAGATACCTGGTTTGGTGTAACATATCAGGAAGATAAAGCGGCTGTTACAGAGGCATTTGCGAATCTTGTAAAATCAGGAGTATATCCTTCAAATCTTTATAAATAATCAATGTGATCAATCATGTGCAGAAGGGTGCACAGTAAGGAGTTAAAAATGGGTAAATATTTTGGAACAGATGGTTTTCGTGGAGAAGCAAACATTCAGCTGACAGTAGATCATGCATTTAAAGTGGGCAGATATGTGGGATGGTATTATGGCCGTGATCATAAAGCCAAAATCGTCATCGGTAAAGATACAAGACGCAGCAGTTATATGTTTGAGTATGCACTGGTTGCCGGCCTGACTGCATCAGGTGCAGATGCATATCTGCTTCATGTAACGACTACACCGAGTGTTTCCTATGCAGTACGTACAGAAGATTTTGACTGTGGAATCATGATCTCTGCAAGTCACAATCCATTCTACGATAATGGAATCAAACTTCTGAACGGAAACGGACAGAAGATTGAAGCTGAAGTTGAGGCAAGAATCGAAGCATATCTGGATGGCAAGATTGAAGAACTTCCATATGCAACAAGAGAAGATATTGGACGTACCGTAGATTTTGCTTCCGGACGCAATCGTTATATTGGATACCTGATCTCCATTCCGTGCCGCGATTTCAAAAATATCAAAGTTGGTCTGGACTGCTCCAATGGAAGTTCTTCTGCGATCGCAAAGAGTGTTTTTGACGCTCTGCGTGCAAAAACTTACGTCATTAACAATGATCCGGATGGAACAAACATCAACAGAGCATGTGGATCCACGCATATTGAAGTACTTCAGAAATATGTGGTGGATAACGGACTGGATATTGGTTTTGCATATGATGGAGATGCCGACCGTTGCATTGCAGTAGACCATAAGGGAAATATCATCGATGGAGACAAGATTCTGTATGTCTGCGGTAAATTCCTGAAATCTCAGGGAAAACTGAATGGAAATACCGTAGTTACAACTGTTATGTCAAATATGGGACTTTACAAGGCATTTGAGGCAGAAGGCATCAACTATGAACAGACGGCAGTTGGTGATAAATATGTTGCCGAAAATATGCTTGAGAATAACTACAGTATTGGTGGAGAACAGTCCGGACATGTTATTTTCAGTCGCTATGCAGCCACCGGGGATGGAATCCTGACTTCTCTTATGATCATGGAAGCTTGTGTGGAGCAGAAGGCAACGCTCTGTGATCTGGCAAAAGAAATGAAGGTTTATCCGCAGATTCTCCGCAATGTTCGTGTTGCAGACAAGAAGACTGCAAGAGAAAATCCGAAGGTTGTTGAAGCGGTAGAGGCTGCTGCAAGAGCACTCAGCACAGATGGACGTATTCTTGTAAGAGAAAGTGGTACAGAGCCGCTGATTCGTGTCATGGTAGAGGCCGGAACAGAGGAAATCTGTGCAGAACACGTAAATAACGTTGTTCGTGTAATGGAAGAAGAAGGACTCGTAGTAGAATAGGATATCAATGAAAAATAAAAGAATCGTATGGATGCTGACAGCCGGACTGACATTTGGAATGCTGACCGGCTGTGGAGGGGAAGAAAAGAAAACTTATGACCAGGCCTGTGCAGATCTTGCACAGGGCAGTTATGATTATGCCCTTCAGGGGTATCAGTCATCGATCACTGCCGGATATAAAACAGCAGAGGCATATCGTGGGGCCGGAATCGCAAATATTCATCTTGGAAATTATCAGGATGCCATTGACAGCCTGACCAATGGTCTGAACGATGAAAAAGCAGGAAAAGCACTTAAGAAAGATATGCTTGCTTATAGAGCAACCGCAGAATTAAAATCCGGACTGAATGATGCTGCGATGGCGGATTGTCAGACACTGGCTGAAAGCTACAGCATGGATGCGGAGACTTATTATCTGACAGGATGTGTGGCACTGGCAATGGATTCTTATGATGAGGCTTCTTCAAACTTTACGGAAGCCTATGGAGAAGATGCCACTTATGACAGAGCAATCCAGATCTATGAGGCATATCTGGAAAAAGATATGGAAGCGGATGGTACACGATATCTTGAAGCAGCGTTGAAGACGGAAGCGAAAAATGCAGAGGATTACTGTAACAGAGGCAAAGTCTATTACTACATGGAAGATTATTCCAATGCACAGAAGGAACTTACGGAGGCTGTGAATCAGAAGAGTACAGAAGGAATGCTTCTTCTGGGGATGGTCTACCGCGCACAGGGAGATACTTCCAATGCCAGAAGTATGTACCAGCAGTATGTGTCAGCGGATGACAGTGAGCCGGCCAAAGGTTACAATGGTCTGGCACTTTGTGATATGGACGATGGCTCTTATGACAGTGCACTGGAAAATATCAGCAAGGGGCTGGAAGATGCATCTACAGAAGAAATGCAGGATCTGTTGTTCAATGAGATTGTGGTATATGAGAAAAAGCTGGATTTTGCAACTGCTCTGAGCAAAATGCAGGAATATATCAAGATGTTCCCGGATGACGAAAATGCAGCGAAGGAACTGACCTTCCTGCAGTCACGTAATGGTGAACTGAGTAATGATACAGCTTCTGATACAACGGAGAATACCGATGCAGAGGCGGCTTCCGATGCAGGGGATACTACAGATACTTCTGATGGCTCTGATGAATCTGGTGAAGAGGAGTACTGATCTATGCAGTTTTATGATTTCAAGGAAATTGAAGAGCGTGTCATCCTGATCGGTGTACAGACAGAACAGGACGAGGATGTTGCTGCATCGCTTGACGAACTGGAAGAACTGGCGGCCACTGCAGGCGCTGTAACCGTTGGGAAAGTGATCCAGAACCGTGAAGCAGTACACCCTGGAACTTATATCGGCAAAGGCAAGATAGAAGAGGTTGCGGCACTTCTGGCAGCTTATGATGCCAATGGAGTAATCTGCGATGATGAGCTTTCACCGGCACAGATGAATAATCTGGAGAGAGAACTGGACTGCAAGGTTATGGATCGAACACTTCTGATCCTGGATATCTTTGCCGGCCGTGCGATCACAAGTGAAGGTAAGATTCAGGTAGAACTGGCGCAGTTAAAGTACCAGCAGACCAGATTGGCGGGCTTTGGTAAGGCTATGTCGAGGCTTGGAGGAGGAATCGGAACCAGAGGCCCGGGAGAAAAGAAACTTGAGATGGACAGGCGTCTGATCAAGGGGCGGATTGCCCAATTGAACCGAGAATTGAAAGATGTTAAGCGGCACCGTGAGGTGACAAGAGAGCAAAGAAGCAGAAACCAAGTTCCGGTCATTGCGATTGTCGGTTACACAAATGCTGGGAAATCTACACTTTTGAATACACTGACGGGGGCGGATGTGCTGGAAGAAGATAAGCTGTTTGCGACACTGGATCCGACAACCCGGAACTTAAAACTCCCAAGTAAACAAGAGGTATTGCTGACGGATACAGTTGGATTTATCCGAAAACTGCCGCACCATCTGATTGAAGCCTTCAAAAGTACGTTGGAAGAAGCAAAATATGCAGACATCATCCTGCATGTGGTGGATGCATCTAATCCGCAGATGGATGAGCAGATGTATATTGTCTATGAGACACTGATGAATCTGGAAGTTAAGAATAAACTGGTTATCACGGCGTTTAATAAACAGGATAAAGTAGATGGTGAGGTTATTTTACGTGATTTTAAAGCAGATCATGTTGTGAATATTTCGGCAAAGACTGGTGAGGGATTAGAGAATCTGCAAAATGTAATCGAAGAAGTTTTGCGGGAACAGAAAATTTTGATTGAGCAGCTTTATCCGTATGCTGATGCGGGAAAGATACAATTGATTCGAAAATACGGGGAACTGTTAGAAGAAGAGTACCGGGAAGAAGGTATTTTTGCAAAAGGGTACGTTCCGATTGAAATCTATGAGAAAGTGAAACTGTGAGAGAAATGAAAAGATATCAGATTACAGAGTGGTGCCATCATTTTATGGAGAATCATGTGAAAGAAGGAGATCTCTGTATTGATGCGACAGCCGGAAACGGTAATGATACGCTCTTTTTGTGTGAACTTGTAGGAGAGTGTGGACGGGTGTTGGCATTCGACATTCAAAAAGAAGCGGTGGAAAATACGAAAAAGCGGATTTTGGAACATCAGATGGAAAAACGTGCAGATGTTTTTCTGGAAAGTCACACTAAGATGCAGAAGTATGCAAAGGAAGAAACAGTAGACTGCATCGTATTTAATTTCGGATACCTTCCGGGCGGTGACCATCAGCTTGCGACTAGAGCAGATACAAGTATAGAGGCAATCAAACAGGGACTGCGACTGCTGAAGGTGGGAGGCATGATGAGCCTTTGCATTTACAGCGGAGGGGACAGCGGATTTGAGGAACGGGATGTAATCCTGTCATTTCTGAAATTCCTGGATACAAAATATTATCTTGTTATTCTGAGTTCCTATTACAATCGCCCCAATCATCCGCCGATACCGGTGATGATTCTGAAGCTAAAGTCTGACGTGGCGATTCATGAAAACACTTCCGATAAGCACGGGAAAAAGTAGAATAATCTTGAAAACCGCAGTCAAAACAGGCTTCTAGAACCGGAGTTCCCTGTAGAATCAAGTCTTTGGCAAAAAGAAGTCGTTTTTGTGTAATATAATTTCCGAGGCTGTATCCGGTCTCGGATTTGAACAGGCGCATCATATAGTATTTGCTTAGATAGAATCTTGAGGCGAGGGCATCAATTGAAAGATGGGCGGACAAATTGGCATTGATATAGTGCAGAATGTCCGCTATTTTTTCGTTGTAGACGGCGGTATCCAAAAAGAAAAGCTGCCTTGCGTGCGCCGCGCGATTGAGATGAATCATAAATTCTAAAAAAAGAACTTGCCTGTAGAGTTCGTTGGCATAGCCATCCGAGGAAAAGGCTTCTTCCAATCTTTGGATTGTCTGAAACAAAATACTTTTTTGACGAGTGGGAATCCGAAGCACACTGGATTCCTTTTTTGCTGCTTTTTGAAAACAATATCCCAAGTCGTAGTCCTGTGTACGGTAATTTTCAATAAAAGTGGGAGAGATGTAAATAATAATCCGCTCATATGTCGTGGTTGTGTCGACGACCGGGCGGTGAATCTCATTATGGCGGACAAGAACCATATCGTAAGGTTCGAGCTGATAAGTTCGTCCCTCGATGGTATAATGTACATTTCCCTTGATCAAAATAGTAATCTTATCAAATTCATGGTAATGATATTTAATCTTTGGAATACTCCTGTCTGTCAGATGAAACAACCGGAAATCACTGCTTAAATATCCTTTTTTTTCATAGTGTTCCATATCAAACCCTCCTGCTATGAGAGTATTATATAGCATTATTTGCAATATAGAAAGCATTATTTGTGTATTTACGACATATAATGCCTGTTAAAATGGAAGTAGTAAAAGTGCCGTGGAGGGTGAATGTATGAATGTTGTATTAGAAAAATATCATGGACTTGGAAATGATTATCTTGTATTTGACCCAAATAAAAATGAAATGGAATTAAATGAAGAAAATGTCAGACTGTTATGTGACCGCAATTATGGTATAGGAGCGGAAGGGATTTTGGAAGGTCCTGTTTTTGAGACAGAGCAGATGGGTGTTCGAATCTGGAATCCAGATGGAAGCAAGGCAGAAATGAGCGGAAACGGGGATCGTATTTTTGCAAAATATTTAAAGGATGCAGGCTATGTGCAGAAAAAGGATTTTACCATCCATTCAGAAGGCGGAGAAATCGACATCCACTATCTGAATGAAGAAGGAACAAGGTTAAAGGCCTCTATGGGAAAGGCGTCTTTCTGGAGCGATGAGGTTCCGGTAACAGGGCCAAGGAGGGAGATTATCAATGAGACCATGGTCTTTGGACGGATTCCCTATCCTGTTACCTGCTTATCGGTAGGAAATCCCCATCTGGTAATCCTTATGGATGAGATTTCAAAGGAGCTGGTGTGCCGGATCGGAAAGTATTCGGAGAATGCCAGACAGTTCCCGGAAAAGATCAACACACAGATTATGAAGGTATTAGACCGAACCCATATTCAGACTGAGGTGTATGAGAGGGGCGCAGGCTATACGCTGGCTTCGGGAAGCGGCTGCTGTGCGGCTGCTGCGGCTGCCTACCGTCTGGGCCTTACGGATCCGAAAATGATCGTCCAGATGCCGGGAGGAACTCTGGAACTGGAAATCCGGGAGGATGGAAATGTTCTGATGACCGGAGATGTGGGATATGTGGGAAGCATAAAGCTGGGAAATCATTTTACAGAGCAGCTTCGGGCGCTTGACAAATAAAAAAACTGCGTTTATAGTTTTTTACAGATACAGGCAAAAGGGCGGGGTATCGCATCAGATCCCCGCCCTGATACATTTTACAGGGATTGGAAAGGGTTTTTGCCATCCCTGGGAGAGGGTGGTTAAACCATGAACAAATACAGCAGAGAGGATATCCTCAGAATCGTCCGGGAGGAGGATGTGGAGTTTATCTGCCTGCAGTTTACGGATCTGTTTGGAATAATGAAGTCTGTGACCATTACAGCCGGACAGGTGGAAAAAGCCCTGGACAACCGATGCATGTTTGACGGTTCTGCTACTCAGGGCTATGTGAGGCTTCAGGAATCGGATATGTATCTTTATCCGGACACGGATACCTTTGAGATATTTCCCTGGCGTTCTAGACAGGGGCGGGCAGCAAGGCTGATCTGTGATGTGTGCCATCCCGACGGAACGCCTTTCCAGGGAGATCCGCGCTTTGTGCTTAAAAAGGCCGTTAAGCGGGCGGCAGATATGGGATATGTGATGGAGGTAAAGCCAGAGTGTGAGTTTTTCCTTTTTCATTCAGACGAGGAGGGACGGCCCACGATCCAGACTCATGAGCGGGCAGGATATTTTGATACGTTCCCTATGGATCTGGGAGAGAATGTATGCAGGGATATTGTGACAAATCTGGAGGAAATGGATTTTCAGGTGGAGTCCAGTCATCATGAGATTGCTCCGGGGCAGCATGAGATCGATCTGGGGCCCATGGATGCCTTGAGGGTTGCAGATCAGCTTCTCACCTTCAAGATGACAGCCAAAACGATTGCAAAGAGCCACGGGCTTCACGCCACCTTTATGCCAAAGCCCAAAGAGGGAGTTAATGGTTCAGGGATGCATCTTGTTTTGTCGCTGAAAGACTCACAGGGAAAGAACCTGTTTGCAGACCCGGCAGATCCTTTGGGACTAAGTCTTACGGCCCGGCATTTTATGGCAGGAATTTTAAACCATATGAAAGAAATGACGCTTCTTAC
>ERZ772863.2176-NODE-2176-length-14042-cov-5.505326_pt1 | contig 14042 bp, 9 predicted proteins | sample MGYA00512134_ERZ772863 | MGnify/ENA primary metagenome ERZ772863 (study PRJEB29015, sample SAMEA2737659) | human gut metagenome | biome: human gut; feature: human-associated habitat; material: faeces | place: China | collected 2012 ...
GTTTTATGAATCTTCTACTCTGTATAAAAAGACCTTTTATCTGGCTTTCCCGCTTTCGTTATCGTTGCGGATATGGCGTACATTCCCCTTTTGCTTTTAGTCTGATTACCGATGTGATTTATGAGAAGATGCCTTACTATGCCTATTCTTCTTTGAAAAAAGAACAGAAAAAGATGATAAGAGAGCGTGGGTGGACTAAAGGTTCTCAAAAGGTAAACCGTTTTCTGTTCCGGTTGGTGAACAGAGTACAGCCTGATACGATTATAGAAGTTGGGCGTCCTTCCTCCACAACCCTCTACTTACAGTCTGCTAAACCATCGGCTTCCTACCTTTTTGCTTCCGACTTGTCGGAACTGTTTCTGGATGCAGACACTTCAGTCGACTTTTTGTATCTGAATGACTACCGGAATCCCGACTTACTGGAAGAAGTCTTCCGGGTTTGTGCACATCGTGCCACTCCTAAAAGTGTATTTGTAGTCCATGGCATCTGCTATTCCAAAGAGATGAAAGCACTTTGGAAAAAGCTGCAGGCTGATGAAAGAGTAGGCATCACCTTTGACCTCTACGACGTCGGTTTACTATTTTTTGATAAAACGAAGATAAAACAGCAGTATATTGTCAACTTCTAAGAACCTTTGTACGTTTACCTTATAATAAGTAAAAAAGAAGATTATGAAAAAGAGCCTTGTATATACAAAGACCGGAGATAAAGGAACTACCAGTCTAGTCGGCGGAAGTCGCGTTCCAAAGACCCATATCCGTCTGGAAGCTTACGGAACTGTGGATGAACTAAATTCTCATCTAGGATGGTTGAATACCTATCTGCAAGATGAATCAGACCGTGATTTCATTTTGAGTATTCAGCATAAGCTATTTGCCATCGGTTCACATCTGGCCACCGACCAGGAAAAAACGCAACTGAAGGCTGCCAGCATCATAACTCCCGAAAACGTGGAGAATATTGAGCGGGAGATTGATAAGCTGGACGAACAACTGCCCGAACTTTGCGCTTTCATCATTCCCGGCGGGAGTCGTGGAGCAGCCGTTTGTCATGTTTGCCGTACTATTTGCAGGAGAGCCGAGAGACGTATTCTGGCTTTATCCGAAACTTGTACAATTTCTCCCGAAGTATTAGCATTTGTCAACAGATTATCAGATTATTTGTTTGTATTATCCCGAAAAATTAATTTTGATGAGCAAAATAATGAAATATTTTGGGATAATAGTTGGAAATGATAGATTTTATTATACTTTTGCCGAAAAATAGAAAACGAGACAAATTTAGTATTCATTTTAAATACTCAAGATTATGTATTGGACATTGGAACTAGCATCAAAACTTGAAGATGCTCCCTGGCCGGCAACCAAGGACGAATTGATTGATTATGCCATGCGTTCGGGTGCTCCTCTTGAAGTTATTGAGAATCTCCAAGAGATGGAAGATGAGGGCGAAATCTATGAGAGTATCGAAGATATTTGGCCGGATTATCCTAGTAAGGAGGATTTCTTCTTCAACGAGGAGGAGTACTAACATCCACAGATAAGCTAAATAGTTAAATATCAGTGCGATAAACAATAGAAATTTGTTTGTCGCACTGGTGTTTTATACTCTTTGATGGTGTAGTTTATTTGTCTAAAGTTCCATATCTTTGTTTCTCCTCAAGAATATTGGTAAAAGGAATTCTAAGACTTGGTAAGTCTTTTCTCCTTTTTTATTGCAAATTCCTTGTCGGCTATCGCTGCATACTGTTTCTTTGAAAGGAAACCCGCCATTGATGTGAGGTTTATCAATGACGGGCAACTGACTATTTTTTCCACATTTCAGGTATTCCTTCATAAGTCACATATACTCCTTTTTCCATGGGGAGAGGAGCGAGTTTTTCCAGAACGTTTTTCCATGACTCTTCTGGAGGTAAGCCAAGGCGTTCTCTCCATTTTGGGTTTAAACTGAAATTCTTTATTCATACAACTGTAGTTTCTCATTAATTGGAAACTATACAGTTGTAAATAATGGAAGAATGAAGCACCGGGGGCATTAGAGAACCCTATATATTGCTTCCGCTATCTTCTTCATGCCTTCGTCGTCGGGATGTGCGATGATGAAATCCTTGGTTACAGTATATGGCTTTCCGTGTATGTCATAAAGAGTGTCTCCGACTTTCGGACGTGAATCATACAAGCGGTCTATCCAGTCAATCGGAATGAAAGTGAGTCCATGCATATGCGCAGCGTTGATGATGGCACGTTCTTTTTCCTCATCCTTCCAGAAACAACCGGTGATGACTACTTTGTCTGCTTTCCGCTTGCAATATTCCACCAATCGGAGGATACCTGATTTGAATGCTTCCTTATCTTGTACGTTTTCTCCCAAGCGGATAACAATCACATCCTTGTCCGTAACATGAGTGCCAATCAGCGAGTCGATATTGCAATTCAGGTTACGTTCCCAATAAGCGATGTTCAGCGGGGTAACCACTGTGCCGGGACGGTTTTGCGAGAGCATCTTCTCCAATTGATGGCAATAGTCGTTTTCTTCTTTGGATGCTGCCATGCCCCATTCGGAGAACCATTCGATGTCCGCTTTATATTCGTGGCGGGTGATAGAGTTGCCTAAGCAAAGAACACGTAACGGAGGGCGTTGTTCTATCCGGTTGTCGGAAAATGAGGGAGTTACTTCTTCCAGATAAAGCACGCGGCTGGCATATTCGTTTTGTTTCGAAGGTTCCACTCTGTGGGTAGAGGGAATTTCCAGTCCGTTGTCATTCAGATATGCACCGCTGAAACTTTTACCTTCAAATTTCAAAGGTTCAGTGTCGATGCGGTTCAGCTCATGCACCTTATAATATTTGTCTGGAGCAAGTCCTGCCATCTTCACCCGTGGCAAGTGCCGGTTGCAGAAATGTTCCGTTTTCCACCAGTAGAATACGGCTTTGTCCTTTTCTGGCGATACATACATCAGCGAAGCTGCGCCCTGTTTGTCATACGGAGAAAGTAAACGGTAAATATCTCCGAACTGTACGACGGGACGTATCGTCTTGTATTCGGCAATAGCGTTTCTGCACAATGCCTTTTCCTCTTCCGTCATATTCTTGGGCTGTATTTCCATACCTAATCGTCCGCTCATCGCTACATCAATACGGAACTTCAACGGAACGGAACGCGATGTCTGATGGTTGGGGCTTGCGCTGATATGCGCCCCCATGCCGATGGCGGGGAAGAAATAGGAAGTGCCCCATTGGATGTAGATACGCTGAAGTGCATCCGTATTGTCGCTTGTCCAGAATTCGTCGAAGTAGGGCAGTACACCGTAGTTGACACGTCCGCCGCCGCTGGCGCAAGCTTGTATCGTCAGTTGCGGATAGCTGGCGCGAATGCGTCGGCACACGTTCTCAAAACCCCGGTGGTATTCGATGTTCAGGTGGCTTTGATTGTCTTTGGTCAGGTATTGCGAACCTTGGGTGATGATGGACATATTGGCGTCCCACTTGATATAATCAATGTCGGGATAGGAATTCATCAGTTCGTCCACCGTCTGTACGATAAAATCCTGCACTTGCGGGTTGGAGAGGTCGAGCACGACTTGTGTGCCGCCGCGGGCGCATACCACTTCCCGTTCGGGTGCCTTGATAATCCATTCGGGGTGCTTTTCGTACAGTTCGCTTTTGGTATTAGCCATTTCCGGTTCCAGCCAGATGCCGAACCGTATGCCGTGTTTCCGGGCGTTGTCAAGTAATGATTGCAGTCCGCCGGGGAGTTTGGTCTTGTCTACGGTCCAGTCGCCTAAGGCATAAGAGTCGTTTTTGCGCGGATATTTGTCGCCGAACCAACCGTCGTCCATTACAAACAGTTCGCCTCCCATGGCAGCGATATCACCCATCATCTGGTCCATGCCCTGTTCGTTGATGTCGAAATAGACGCCTTCCCAACTGTTCAGCAGAATTTTGCGGGGAGTGTTCCCGTTGGCGAGTTTATGCAGGCGTGCCCATTGGTGGAATTTCCGGCTGCATCCGCTCATCCCTTCATCGCTGTAGGTTAGTGCCAATGCGGGGGTGCGGAACACTTCTTCTTTTTTCAGGTTGTACCAGGAGTTTTCTTCGTTGATGCCGGCGAGGAAATGGTGCCAGTCGTCTTCTTGCGTGTCAATACGCAGTTTGTAGTTGCCGCTGTAGCAAAGCGCTGCGCCGATGACGCGTCCCGTGTTCTCCTGCGGTTTGCCGTCGAGCGAGAACATCACTTCTGCATGTGCCGATTGGGAGTTGCGTACCCCGTCCGTGTTTTTGATGACTTTCATACCCGGTTGCAACGCTTCCTGGCAGAGTTGTCCTTCGTTTGCCCAGGCACCGGAAAGATGTGACAGCCAGACATTGCCGCGGCGGACAGGCAAGTAGGCAGAAGCAAACTGCTGAAGTTGGACAGGCTTCTTCTCTTCGTGACGGATTTCAGTCCATGTCTCGATGACATCTGCATCCTGCCATGCTTTGTAGCAGATGTTGACGAAGAAAGGATACACTTTGTCTTTCAGTTCTATCACCGTCAAAGTGGCATTTTCTTTTGTAAGGCGTGTTTCTTTTACGCCTATGACTGCCATTTGAAGTGTCAGGTTGCCGTCGGCATGGCGGACAGACAATGCCGTTTCGCATGGATACCCCATTCCATAGACGGGATAAGCATTTCTTCTGCGTGCTGTTTCACAAATGCTTCGGATATCCGCATCGGAGGTGCGTGAGCCGTAATACAGTTGTTCCGGTGTACCGCCGTTTGGTACCGAGAGAAGCAACTGTGTATGGGGAGTGGATATGGTGACATTTTGCGCCGACAGAAGTGTAGACAACAGCCAGACGGAAATTAGGAAAAACAGATTCCTTTTGTTAATAATTATCATAATAGCAAATTACGTGTTTTCTATGTTTACTAATGGAAACTTTTTGTATAAAGTGGATTCTCACATGAAGGCCAATCAAGAAAGCGACCTTCATTATCATTGAATTTTTCAAGTCCGTCTTCTCCAATTCTCGTCATTATAAGTTGCAACAAGTCACATAGATGGCCTTTTTGTTCTTTCAAATAATCCAAGTTGCCTTGATAAAGATACCAGTCTCTCTGAATCAATATCCACCAAAGAGAATACGTACACATTGTCATCCATTGGGGAAGTGGTGTAGAGTCACGGATCAAGTCGAGGCTTTTGGGGATCACTTCATTATACCCAAAAACCGTATTGACTGTCATCACTTCGGGATGCAAGTCTCTAATCCAAACCAAGCGGTCACGTTTTATCCCATCCCAGATATAATCTTGCATATTCAAATGCACCGTATAAGCTCCAGTTTGCCATATCTGATTCAAGCGTTCGTCATTACATCGGAACGAACCTTTGTAAGGGATATCTTGAAAAATAGAAATAGCCCGTATCTCTTTGAGGTGCAATTCTGCAGAATCGTCCAAAAGGTCAATCCGGGCAAACCGGAAACCGGAATTCCCGACTTCCAAGACCCCAAGCCAAGGTACACTAATAACAAAATCACGCATAGCATGATCGTTTGTCGCTCCATTCACTTCGTCTATGTCACACATAGCTTCGCTTACCGACTCTCCTAAGCGAACACGAATAGTAACAGGAGCATGTGAGGCTGGCATACCGGTGACAATTTGTAAGCCGCCTTGCAATTCCTTTCCGAAATCGAAAAGAATAGCAGGATGTTGCTGCCCGGTACTCGAAAGTTTACAGAGTTCATTATTCACAAGATTTGCTTGTCCATGCCCTGATCGGAGTAAATATTCTGCTCCTTGTATTAGTTGACTCTCCTGTTGCCAAACAATGCGTATCGGAGAAAGATACTCCCGTACATGGCTATCACGTTGTTGAGCAGATGATGTGACAACATGGAATAGAAAAATAGGAATGAGTACTATTATCTGACATTTTTTATACAGCATCAATTTTTCCATTATTTAGTAATTCGCATTTTTAGGGCTTGTAATCATATTCACCATTCATTACCCGTTTTACGGCATTCAAGTAACCATAACCATGCTTCATATCGGGCAAGAGATAACTTCCTTCCACCCATTCATTCCACGAGTTGATTGTAATCAGTTTGGGGCGGTCGGGGCGTTGGTCTACATATTCTTTCGTCTTCTGCAAGAAAGCTGCAAAACTTTCTGGCGAGTCATTGTAATGAACCACTTCTTTGGCTGTTTTATTCGGGAAACGCGGGGTGTCATCCCATCCTATTGATGCATTTGGGAAGAATGGCACACCCAATGAATCCAGTTTCGCTGTCCATTGATCGCGACGTTGCATGGCTTTTGTACCCCATGCCAGATAATCTTCTTCGTATGGCCATCCCCAATTGTATTTTGTCACACTGTTTACTTCTGCCTTTACAACAAGTTCTATAAACTTGTCGGTGGGAGACCCGTCACCGATGAGTTGCAAGTGCAAATCAGGGAATCCTGCCTTTTTCACTTCGCTACGGAAATAATCCATAGCCTTCTTCACACCGTCTGCATTACCGAAACTTTCCAACAGTTCATGAAAACCAAATATGGAAAATACCGGACAATTGTCTATCTTGTAATAGTTGGGCTTGTGAAAGTATTGGCGTATCACTCGTTCTACAATGATTTTAAAGTTGGCCCAGTCTACCACACCGGTCCACAGACGCGAGTTGTTGTCCTTGTAACGGTGTACATTCCAATAGTTGTGTGCCACGTTATGGTTGGCCCACATCAGGTAAAACTTCATTTTTTTATTATTCTTGGCTTTCAGAAATCCATTGTTTACGGTGCTTTCTAAAAAAGGCTGTCCGTTGAACCAGTACCAATCGAAGATAAACGTATTGATGCCGTGAGCGGTTGCCACGTCAATCCATTTCTCCATCACCTGCGTGTCATCGTCCATTTCGTATCCCCACAAAGGAACCTTTGGCTGATAGTGTCCTTCGAAACGGGGATTACCTTTTTTGATAATTTCCCATTCGCCTGTACCTTCACTCCACAGTGTGTCGCGTCCCATCGGATCATTGTGACACGACGGCCAAATATAAGCTGCCACATCATATTCATCTTGTTCTTTCAACTGTCCGCTTCTTTGGGGTGTAGAGACACAGGAGCAGATTGTTGTGATAGCAACCATTAAAAGAAGAGTAAGTAAACTCCATAAATAAGTCAGTGTTCTTAAATAATGCATATCTTTTTTTATTTTAAATAGTGAATAATTTAATCTGTTCATTAAAGTAGAAGGTACACCTTGATTTCATTTAAAGGTAACGTCGCGCTGATTTCTTCCGAGTTGCAGAACTTTCCTCATAACAAAATCATAGTGTCGGCAACAATATCTTCGGCTTGTACTATGTCATGAGTGCAAGCTCGTGCGATTATAATAAGTACTCCCTACAATACAACTTTTATCAGGTGTTACTTTATTCTGCTTGGAAACTTTTAGTTTGTACATCACGGGAGTTCGGCCCTACCATAACATCAAATTCTCCGGGTTCGTAAACATAGTGTAATTCGGAATTATAGAATTTCAAGTCATCTTTCGTAATAACAAACTTAACATCACGACTTTCCCCGCTTTTCAGGAAAATGCGTTCAAAACCTTTCAACTCTTTCATTGGACGGGCGACCTCCGCGTAAATATCACGAAGGTACAGTTGTACCGTTTCATAACCATCATAGTTTCCTTTGTTGGTTACAGTGACAGATACAGTCAACTCACCATTCTTAGGCAAGGTTTCCGAGCTAATTTGCAATCCACCATAAACAAAGTCCGTATAACTCAAACCATATCCAAACGGATACAGAGGTTCATTACTCTCATCCAGATAATTGCCGGCATAACGGTTGAACACATGATTGTCGGGATCAGGACGACCTGTATTCAAATGATTGTAGAATAGCGGCAGCTGTCCCACTGAACGTGGGAAGGTAGTTGTCAGTTTGCCGCTTGGAGTGACTTTGCCAAACAATACATCGGCAACCGCGTCTCCTGTTTCGCTACCGCCAAACCAGACATTCAATATGGAATGAACATTCGCATCCTCCCAATTCAAGACCAGAGGACGTCCTGTGAACAGAAGAAGTACGACAGGTTTGCCCGTTTTCACTAAAGCCTTCAATAAATCTTGTTGTGTATCGGGTATCTCGAGGCCGGTGCGTGAAGCCGATTCACCGCTCATTTCCGCACATTCACCCAAAGCGGCAACAATGACGTCTGAACGGGAAGCCACGCGTAAAGCCTCGTCCAACAGTTGTCGGTTATCTCTACGTTCCAGCGGGCGAATACCCGTAGCAGCTTTTTCTGTTTCCGTATCATAATATATGTTGCTGCCTTTTGCATATAGAATTTCAGCCTTGTCACCCGCTGCCGCACGGATTCCTTCCAACAATGTTCTGTGGCGGGACGGTGTACATGTCATGCTCCACATACCGCACATATTATTACGTGCGTCCGCCATCGGACCGATCAGGGCAATCCTGCCTTTTTGCTCAAGTGGAAGCAGCTTGTTGTCATTCTTTAATAGAACAAATGTTTCAGCCGCAATCGCACGTGCTGCAGAACGGTGTTCAGGCGTATAAAGTTTTTCTTTGGCACGCAGGGCATCGCAATATTTATACGGATTGGAGAACAGTCCCAGTTTATATTTGGCTTCCAATACACGGCGACAAGCCGTATTAATCTGCTTTTCCGTTATCTTCTTTTCTTTCAGGGATTCCTCCAATGTATTGAGAAACCCGCATGAAACCATATCCATATCCGTTCCTGCCTGTAAAGCGCGAATGGAGGCTTCCTTCAGAGGGGCGACACCATGGGAGGACATTTCGGCTATCGAATTGTAATCTGTTACCAATAGTCCTCCGAAGCCCCATTCATTCCGGAGCAGGTCGGTCAGTAACCATTTGTTGGCTGTGGCGGGAATACCGTCAACGATATTAAAAGAGCTCATGACACTGCCTGCACCGGCGTCAACGGCAGCTTTATAAGGAGCCAGATATTCGTTATACATACGTAGTCGGCTCATATCCACTGTATTGTAATCACGTCCCGATTCGGACGCCCCATAAAGTGCGAAATGTTTCACACAGGCAAGAATCTCATCGTTGCCTTGCATATTGTTTCCCTGATAACCACGCACATACGCTTTTGCCATTAAAGAACCCAGGTAAGGATCTTCTCCACTTCCTTCTGCGATACGTCCCCAACGGGCGTCACGACAAATATCGACCATCGGGCTGAATGTCCAGTTAATACCGTCTGCGCTGGCCTCAATAGCGGAGATACGTGCCATACGTTCGACGGCCAGCGTATCCCAACTACAGGAAAGTGCCAATGGGATCGGGAAAATAGTTTCGTAGCCGTGGATAACGTCTGCACCTACAAGTAGAGGTATTTTCAATCGGCTTTCTTCTACCGCAAGGTGCATTGATTTTCTGAATGCCCTTGACATTGAAGAAGCCGCCTATTTCCTGTTTGCGAATCATATCGCTAAGTTCACCGTTCATCACCGAACCTGTCACGAGATCACCGCCCGAAGGCAGGTTCAGTTGTCCGAGTTTCTCACGGAGAGTCATCCGGTCCATTAAGTCGGTAATGAAACGGTCCATTTCCCTATCTTTCCCTCCCCCGGATGGTGAGCAGGCAAAGAGAGTAAGCCCGCAAAGGGCGCAAGATATAAGATTTCTTATCTTCATTTTTCTTGTTATTGGGTTATTTATACTTGTTGTCCGATTTTTCTTTCCACACCACTACTCCCGCAGGTTCAAGGCGTGCACTGCCAATCAGTACTTCTGCCTCATCGGGAATGACTATTTCCTGAATGTCCGACGTATAATTCAAGGCGATGTAAAAACCGTCACGCCATTCCTTCACCACTCCGTACGGTAAATCTTCAGTCGGTACGCCGGCTTCCGTATATACACGACGTACTACTTCTTTCTCCAATTTGCCGTCATCGGTATCCGTTCCGATATAGGTGACCGTTCCTTTACCCAGCCTACGGTGTATCACGGAAGCAGCTCCCTTATAAAACTGGTCCGCATACACAGCCCACACATCTGTTCCGGCAGCTGGGGTTAGTACGTCCGCCCAATTGTTCCAGGCGTATTCCTCACTGCCGAAATCTACTTTTCCGTAGAGACTGTGAGGCAGATGGTCATAGTACAAGCTGTTTATTCCGGCCAGTTGATGAATAGAAGCCGCTAAAGGAGCCTCCCACAATTTGGCGTCACGGTCTTTCTGACCGGTACGGCAGGTCAGAATCAGATGTCCTCCATTCTTCACGTATTCAGTCCAACGTTCTACCAAATTGTTATCAAGCAACTGATAAGCCGGCGCAATCAGGAAAGGATAACCCGAAAAATCCTCCTTCTCCGAGATCACATCGACGGGAGCGGCAAAGGACTTCAACAGGTTGTAATACTTATGTATGTGCGGCATCGTCCACCACTGGTCTGTCTGACGCTGGAACTCCATTTCCCAATAGTTGTTCATATCGAAAAGCAGTCCAATGCGTCGGGAAGCCAGCTGTTTGGGCATACGGTTTTTCTTATCGTAGGCGGCACGAAGCTTTTTCATCTCCTGCGTAATGCGTACATATTCTTCACCGCCCGGAGAAAGAGTCACCCCATCGGTCATTATCATGCCGTAATGATATTGCTCACTGCCTTTCAGAGGTTGACGGAAACGGTAATTGCACACAAACTTCCCACCACCTGCAAAAACGTGATACACCCACATACGCACAGCGCCGGGTAAGGGTTGAGGGTTATACACTCCCCAGTTTACTTGACCGGGCTGTAGTTCCATCACTCCGAATGTTTTGCCGACGCGGTTACGAAACTGGTCATTTGAAAATCCGAGATCTTCGGGAATCCCCATCCGGAAACCTTGGCTACCTATTCCCTGATTATGTCCAGTCACCAGATAGCGGGTGTAGGTCAGGAAGTCCGTATGATCGATCCGTACCGGATCAACCGGATTGAAAACAGGAATCAGGTTGGTAGTGATCCATTGGTCTTTGTGGATATGCCGCCGAAGGATGTCTGCCTGCATATTGACAAAGCCTGCCAGTTCATCCGCCATAAAGCGGTTCAAATCGAGCATGGCGTGAGGATTGGCCTTATCAGGTACTTCCTGCTGGTTGGGAAGGCGAACCTGCTCGAAGTTCTGATAGGTTTCACTCCAGAAAGAGGCACCCCAGGTATCATTCAGTTTGTCAATAGTGCCGTATTTCTTCTGTAACCAGATACGGAATTTGGCTTGTGCATTTTCACTGTAATCTACCACCCCGTAGTGTCCCGGTTCATTGTCAATCTGCCAGCCGATAACAGTGGGATTATTGCCATAATGTATTGCCAGGCGGGAAACGATATTTTCTACATAATGACGGTAGCGATCGCTACTCCAGGAAGCGTGCTGACGTCGTCCGTGTTGAATAGTCACTCCATTATCCCGTTGAATCAGTATGTCGGAATATTTTTTCGACAGCCAGACGGGAGGCGTGGGGGTAGGTGTACACATGATTACTTTCAGACCATACTTCTCCGCCAGAGAGACTGCACGATCCAGCCATTCAAAATGATATTCTCCCTCTTCCGGTTCCATCATAGACCAGGCGAACTCTGCAAAATGGGTGAATTTGATGCCCATTTCCGACATTTTCTTCAAATCACGCTCCCATTGGGAGGAATCCCATTGCTCGGGATAATAGTAAGAGCCCAAAGCAAACAACTCTTCCGGAGGAAAAGACTTATCGACCGGAGACTGGGAAAAGGATGATAATGAAAACAATAAAGTTAAGACAAATAGGAAATTCTTCATGAATATTATTTTTAGAATCTATATAATAAGACATTTCTGAAAGAAAAAGCCACATTGCTATTTGTATAAAGAGGTCGTGTTTCGGTGAAACCCGGCCTCTTTATCTTATGTAACACTAATACCTATGTCAGACTATTATCTCTTTGTAAACGTACAGGTATTTGTATTCATATCCAGTTTGACATGATATATACCGGCTCTGAAATTATTTCCCGGTCCAAAGTTCTCTGTTTCCTTCCATTGATCTCCATCCCAATAACCGCCCCGGGCTATTAAATCACCTTCAGATACGATGGTCACATCAAACGAAGTAATTTCATTATTCCAACCTTTTCTTTTATAAAATCTGAACATGAAATCGTTGTTCAGAAGGAGGTTAGTTTCATATACACGATCTCCGGTCTTCACACAACAAATAAAGTCTTTTGGATTATCCCATCCCCAATTTCCAATGTCATCGGGAAGGAGTCCGCTGATTCTAGGATGGCCGAAGGCAGCTCCAGTTATCCATACTGTTTCCGGGAATTCCGTATCGGTCGTTTTCTCTACATATATAAGTTCTCTATCCTTATTATATGAAATCCGATACTTACCGTCCGGAGCGTTAAACTTATATTGTCCATTTTCATTCGTAAAGTATTCCGGTTGAAGCATATAGTCCAGATAACTAAATCCTTCGAAATCGACCACTTGTCCTTTCGTGAGGTTTAACTCTACAGCGGTATAGCTTGGATTAGTAGATTGAGTCAGTTCCGTACCATTTATTTTATAAGATTCCGGTCCAAGTTGTCCTTCATCCACCTTATCAATAAACATACATATATTCTTATTCAAATCTATCCGGACACGATATACTCCCGGTGTGAAATCCGGTCCGGCTACAAAATCACCGGTAAAATGTCCGCCACCAATGCCACCTGTTGCCGGATCACTGTAATACCATCCCTTACCCAATAAATTAACAGGTTGCGTATTGACAATAGTACTAGCCAGTTCACCTCCCCAAGGACGTTGTTTGTAGAATTTAAACTGGAAATCTTTAACCAGATAAAGGGTGGTTTCAAAAATATTGTCTGCTACCTTCACACACTGGAATGCATCACTCGGCAAGTTGAAAGTCCATGCACCGACAGTCACCCGTCCGGCTTGAGGATGTCCGAAACTGGATCCGCAAACCCATAACCCATCCGGATAATTTACCGAGCGGTTTTCCAGATATGTCAGTTTGTTTATCGGATCATAATACAATTTATAGTTTCCGTCTACTCCTATAAATGTAGCTTTATCTTTTGTTATGTTTTCAAAGAAATCCGGTTGAAGCATCTTTCTCACATCACCAAAATTGCTGAAAGTCACTTCATCACCTTTATGAAGTTCCAAAGCAATGCCCAGAAAAGATGAAGCCTCTTCTAATATACCCATTTCCTGACCGTTAACTAGGAAAGATTGTTCTTGAATATTCTCATCTTTCGCTTCAAAAGCACAAGTGTTATTGTTCAAATCGAGCGTGATAAGATAAACTCCGGGTTGGAACAGCGGTCCCGGAATAAAATCTCCTCCCGTCTTTCCGGCAACCAAGAAAGGGGTAGTTAGAGTGATATTATCTTCGGGAAGAGTAGTGATCTCATTGTCTCCCTCTCCCCAGCCTCTATGCTTGAAAAACTTAAATGAGAAGTTATTAGCCAGATAGAGAGTCAGTTGAAAAACATTGTCGGCACTTTTATAACAATAAAGCACATTGTTAGGTCCGTCCATACTCCAACCGCTTGTGGTAACCAGCCTCGCTTGAGGATGTCCCCAGTTGGCTCCGCAGAACCATAATCCGTCCGGATAGGTCGCCCCGGCTTTTTCTATGTACAAAAGCTCATTAGCAGGATCATAAAGCACACTATAATCAGCCGTCTCTCCTTTGAAACGGGCCTTATTTTCGGACACATATTCAAAGTAATCCGGTGAAAGAATGGATTCTATTTCGTCAATCCCCGAAAACTCGACTTCCTGTCCTTTGTCCAGATGAAGCTTTTTTCCCTGAAAATTAGAGTAAATCTCTTCATCCAACACTTGACCTCCTACAGAAAGAGGAGAGGCAAGTTTCCATTCCGGCCATTGATCCCATTTCTGTACGTCATCACTGCAAGATGCCGTTAACAGCAACAGAAGGACCGTATATATATAATATTTCATAATGCAGTCATATTAAGATTATACATTTATTTTT
>ERZ772863.2179-NODE-2179-length-14018-cov-3.425124_pt1 | contig 14018 bp, 10 predicted proteins | sample MGYA00512134_ERZ772863 | MGnify/ENA primary metagenome ERZ772863 (study PRJEB29015, sample SAMEA2737659) | human gut metagenome | biome: human gut; feature: human-associated habitat; material: faeces | place: China | collected 2012 ...
GTACACCGCACCCACACTGCGCAGCGCGTGCAGTCATTCAAGCTGCAAACTCACAATGTGCGGGGTCGAGGGGGAAGGCCCCTCGTCCCTTTCTCTTGGGGGGTGTAAGGGGGGATGTTCTCTTTCCGAGGAAAGAGAACATCCCCCCTTGTCGCATCCCCACACGGTGTGGGGAACCCCTCGCACCCCTACGGTGCGACAATATGAACCCCCGCCGTGTACGTCTGATACCCCGACCCAAGGCTCGCGTAATACTGCACCGTCACGTCGGCGCTCTTGCCGTCGTCCGCGATCACGGCGTCCAGGACGCCTGCCTTTTCGTCCACGCTGACCCAGCCGCGGCGATAGCGCGGCAGCGTGAGCCCCTGCGCGCCTGTGATCTCCGCGATGCGGGATGTGCCGTCCGACTGCTGTTCCAGCCAGTAGCTCACGCCGACCGTCGCCAGAAATGTCTCGTTTCCCTCGATCCCGACAGGGGCGAAGTACGTGTGCTCCGCGCCGTTGCCCTCCGTCCAGTCGGTGAGCGAGGTCTGCTGCGCGCTGCCCTCGCGCGTGACCGTCACCTTACGCTCGCCGCTCTTGCCGGAGATCGCCGCAATGATCGACACGCCGTCGGGCGCAAAGGCGAGGCCGCTGATCTCCTCGCCGCTCGCAAGATCGAGCGCGGCGAGCTTCGTTCCGTTGAGCGCGTAGACGTCCGACCGGTAGGAGTAGACGGCGGTGGAAAGGTCATCTCCTTGCCAGATGAGGTTGTTGCCGGGGAAGGTCTTGAGCAGCGTGCCGGCCACGAAATTGAAAACCACGTAGAGGTCGTTTTTCTCCCCCAGGCTACCGAACGCCACAAAGTAGTTGCCTGCGGTCCCAATGTCCTCAAACCCTTTGAGCGACGGGTACTGTTCGGCAAAGTCCCAGCTTTTTCTGTCGATATAGATCGTTGTGTCATCCATTGCCACTCTGATCGTTTTCGGCGATACGCAGTACCAGCGCTGCACCTCGCTCGTCAAAATGAGCTCGCCGTCCTGTTGGGCAATGAGAAATTCGCTCTGGTCGATCAGCTCATTGACGCGCGCTGCGAATGCCTGCTGCGATTCGCCCCAATCGCCGTTCTGCGTTCCGTCCCAGTTCAGATAAATGCTCGTGCTGTTGTTTTCCACGATGTTCAGTTTGCCGCCGTCAAAGGTGTGAAGGCCGTAGTAGTAGGCGCAATAGCTGATCGCGTCTTGATTTTTGCCCTCGTTTAAGCTGTATTGCAGCAGCATGTCGCGTCCGTTTTCGCGGCAGAGGAAGTAGACGTCGCCCTCCCACATGCGGTCGCGCATCAGTTCCTCGCCGTTGTCGTCGACGACGCACAGCTCATAGCCGCCGAACGCTTTCTCGCAGATGATCTGCTCTGCCCTGCCGTCGTTGTCGAGGTCGGCGGACGCCAGCGCCCTGCTGCCGTCGCTCTCCGACGGCTCTGCGCAGCGGATGACTGTGCCGTCGCCGTAGGAATGCAGCTCGGCGTTCAGCGTGGAGAACAGCAGCTCGCTCTTGTCTAAAAGCCTGTTGACCTCGTCCGCGAATTTCTGTGCCTCGGCGGGCCATGGGTCTTTGGAATCGGGATTTATGCTGAAGCTCACCGAATTCTCCGCCAGCGTGGCCGTCCCGTTTTCACTGAGCAGAAAGAGCTCGTAGGAATACGATGCCTCGCCCTGATAGATTGTCGGCTCGTAGCGCAGCAGCGCCGTCTTGACGCTGTCGCGATAGAGGAAATAGCTGCTCCAGCCCACGTGCGCCAGCCCCAGCTCCGCGCTCCAGAGCTCTTCGCCGCTCTGATTGCTCACCCGCAGCCGGTACGGCTCCTGCATGGAAGTGCCGGTATAGGAGATCACTTCCTCGATCCCGTCGCCGTTCAGGTCAGCGCGGGTCAGCTCGGTCGCGCCGCCGTTCAGGCGGACGATCCAGCGGTAGCGATACGTCCCGCTGCGATAGCCCATCACGAGGTAAAGGCTGCCGTCCTTCTGCTGTAATAAGAGCCACTGGTCCATCGCCGTGAGCTCGTCCTGACGCCTGATCTCCGCCATCGGCACTGTCGCATTGACGTCCTCGCCCGTTCTCGTGCCGCGCCAGGCATGGGCATTTTCGCGGCGCAGCCTCGCGGCGCTCGTGCCGTCCCAATCTTCGCCGCTTCCGCTGCGGAACAGCCAGTCGAAATTGCTCACGGTCAGGTCGATCTCTTCCCACTCGGAAACACGGTAGTAGTACCCGCTGTCCTTCACATAGGCGCTCATCTGCGTATACACGCTGAAGTCCGCAAATGCCGAATCGCAGCAAATCCGCAGCTCCGGCCAAGTGCTGGAAAAGTTGTCCGAAAAGCTCGTTTCCCAGGCCGGATCGTCATAGACCAACTCGCCAAAGAGATAATTGCCGAGCGGCATGCCGCAGATCAGGCGCTCCACCTGCTGCGCAATATCCTCCGGCACTGTGGGATCGTTTCGATCCACGCACCACTTGACATAGTTTTTCAGCACCGTGCCGCCGGAACGCAGCCCATACAGCTGCGCTTTCTGATTGCCCTTGATGGGATTTGCCAGCACCTCACCCTGGGAGAGCATGAGCTCACGTTCTCCCGCGGCGCCCTCAAAATAGAGCCTTGCATAGCACTCCTGCATCGCCGACGCGCTGCCGAGGCGCTCATATTCTGCCGCGTCCAGCAGCGAAAGGACCGTCTTGATCTCCTCCGTCGACATGCGGTACTCCTCGCCGCTGTCTGCCTCCCCCATCTTGACGCTGATGCGCGTGATCTCCCCGCGCGAGGTGCCGAGCAGCGTCTCCGCATCGATGTCCGACTTCGGATTCGTCAAAAAGCACACGGCCACGATCACGACGGCCAGCACCGCCGCCGCGGCGACCCAAAACGCGGGCTTTTTGTAGTGCAGCGCGCTTTTCACGCGCATTTTGATGTTCCCCTCGCCGAACGCCAGCGGGCAGGCCGCGACGGCTCTTTTCGGCGCGGCGCAGGACAACAGCGCCTGCGAATAGTCCGCGCGCGCCGCACCGTCCAGCCCCTTGACGACTTTTTCATCGCACGCGAGCTCGATGTCGCGGCAGAAGAGGATGTAGGCGACCCACACCAGCGGATTGAACCAGTGCAGCGCAAGCACGAGGTAGCCGAGCACCTTCCACCAGTGGTCGCGGCGGGCGAGGTGCGCGTGCTCGTGCGCGATGACATACGCCGCCGTCCCCTCGTCCATGTGCATGGGAAGATAAATGTTCGGCTTCACCACGCCGAAGACGAACGGCGAATCGACAAATTCGCTCTCGTAGATGTTATCTCGCAGCAAAATCGCCGTTGCGAGCTTTCTTTTCAGCTTTCCCGCGCTCACGAGCGCGTGGACGAGCAGCGCCGCCATGCCGGCGAGCCAGAGGACGCTGTAGATGTTGAAATCGACCTGCGCCTGCTGGCGGCTCACGCCGACGGGGACCTCCGCCGCCGAAGGCAGCGTCGGATTCGTGACGATGTCAAGCGTCGCCTGCTCGTAGAGCACCGGCTCGCGCGTTTCGGTCACGATCTCGCTCGGGATGGTCTCGGCGCTCGGGATGAGCGAGAGCGCGCTTTCAATCGAAAACAGGCAGACAAGCCGCAGTGCGACCACACCCCAGAGAAGCGGCATGACCCACTTCGGCGCTTTTTTGAGGACAACCCGCAGCACGAGCACCGCCAGAATGAGCCAGCTTGCGCTGATGCTGAGGTTCACGAGCTTCAAAAAGACGTCATCCATGATGATTCTCCTTTCGGTAAAGGTCGATCATTTTCTGCACCTCGTCAAGCTCTTTGTCGCTCACGTGGCTCGACTTTGTAAACGCGGCGACGAACGCGGGCAGCGAGCCGTCGAAGCGCTTGTCGAGCAGCTCGTCGATCTCGGCGGTCTGCGCCTCGTCCTGTGAGATGAGCGACGTGACGACAGTATTCTCGTTTTTCAGCACCCCGCGCTCAGAGAGCCGTTTGATGACCGTGTAGGTCGTCGTCGGTTTCCAGCCCAGGTGCTCGGCGCAGAGCGCGACCAATTCACGGCTCTTGACCGGCTCGTGTGCCCACAGGATTTGGCAAAAGCGGTATTCGCTCTCAAAAATTTTCGGCGTTTCCATCTTGTTCCCTCTCTAATCTGTTAGAGTATATTTGTACACTAACAGATTAGAGTCCTTCTGTCAAGCCCTTTTGCGCTCAATTTTGGGCAAATCTCACTTGACAAGGTCCTCCACGCTCCTTATAATAATTCATATCGCACAAAAAGCTCCGCGCAGGAGCTTTTTTTATGTTTGGAGAAAGAGAGTGTCATCCCATGTCAAAAAAAGCCAATCCCGCGGCGCTGCTGCCGATCTTAGTGTTCCTTGTCCTGTATCTGGGCCTCGGCCTTGTCTTTGAGTACGTGCTCAAAATCCCGATGGGATTTTATTCCATCCCCATCGTCGTCATCTTTCTCATCGCGCTGCTCGTAGCCTGCTGCCAGAACCGCGCGCTGTCGTTCGACGAAAAGCTCACGCTAATGGGCCGTGGCGTGGGTGATAAGAACATCATCACGATGCTGCTCATCTTCTTAGCCGCGGGTATGTTCGTCGGCGTCGTGGGCCGCTCGAGTGCGGAGAGCGTTGCGTACTTCATGCTCTCGATCATCCCGTCGAAATTCGCCGTGGCGGTGCTGTTCGTCGTAAGCTGCTTTGTCTCCACCGCGATGGGCACGAGCGTCGGCACCATCACGCTCATCACGCCCATTGCCATCCCCATCGCCGCGGCCAGCGGCTATTCCCTGCCGCTGTGCGTCGCGTCCGTCATGGGCGGGGCAATGTTCGGTGACAATCTGAGCTTCATTTCCGACACAACCATCGCCGCCTGCAACGGGCAGGGCTGCGCGATGAAGGACAAATTCCGCGAAAATTTCCACATCGCCTTCCCCGCCGCGCTCGCGTCGCTCGCACTCATCCTCGTGCTGACGCTGAATGCGGACGTGCACCCCGCGCCCATCCCTGCCTACAATCTCATTCAGATCATCCCCTATGTGCTCGTGCTCATCGGCGGCATCATCGGTATCAACGTCTTTGTCGTGCTGCTCATCGGTATCGTATCCGGCGCGGTCATCGCGCTCGCGACCGGCGCGACGGGGCAGACCGGCATCCTCGCAGTCAAGGCGCTGCTCGAGAACATGGGCAGCGGCGCGGCCGGCATGTTTGAAACGTCGATGGTCGCAATTTTGGTCTCCGCCATCTGTGCGCTGATCCGTGAGTACGGCGGCTTTGAAGCGCTGCTCGGCTGGATCAAAAAGGCGTTTCGCGGCAAGCGCGGCGGCCAGATCGGCATGGGCCTTCTCGTCGGCGCGATGGACATTGCCACCGCGAACAACACCGTCGCCATCGTTATGGCGAACCCCATCGCCAAGGAGATGAGCGAGGAGTACGGCATCACCCCGCGCAAGGCCGCGTCGCTCCTTGACACGTTCTCCTGCATCTTTCAGGGCATCATCCCCTACGGCGCGCAGATGCTCGTCGCGATCTCCGCGGCGCACGAGCTGGGCTACGCCATCTCCGCGTTCGACATCATCCCAAACCTCTTCTACCCCTATCTTCTGGCGGTGAGCTCATTCTTCTTCATTGCGATCGACAGCAAAAAGAAGGCGTGACTGATGATTGACCATAATCCGCTTCAGTGCAAAAAGCTCTTTCTTTTCGACCTCGACGGCACGCTGTACTTGGGCGACCGGCTTTTTCCCGGCGTCCGCGAGCTGCTCTCTGCCATCCGCGCACGCGGCGGGCAGTACCGCTTTCTGACAAACAACTCCTCGCGCAGCATAGCGGCCTACGTCAAAAAGCTCACACGCCTCGGCGTCGCGACGGAGGCGGCCGATTTTCTCACCTCGGTCGACGCGCTGATTCACTATCTCCGCGAGCACGGCGGAGAAGACCGACGCTATTACGTCTGCGGTACGGAGTCGATGAAATCACAGCTCCGCGCGGCGGGCTTTACCGTCGCAGAACGGCGTGAGGACGCGAACGCGCTCCTGATGGGCTTCGACACCGAGCTGACCTTTCAAAAGCTGGAGGACGCCTGCATCCTGCTCGGACAGGGTGTCCCCTACGTTGCGACAAATCCCGATTGGGTCTGCCCCACGGCCTACGGCTTCGTGCCCGATTGCGGCAGCGTGTGCGAAATGCTCTGGCGCGCGACTTCCCGCCGCCCCATCGTCATCGGCAAGCCCGAACCGCTGATGCCGCAGCTCGCAATGCTTGAGGCGAGCGTTTCCGCGCAGGAAACACTGCTCGTGGGCGACCGCATCTACACGGATATCGCCAGCGGCGCGAACGCGGGCATCGACACGCTGCTCGTCCTCTCTGGCGAGACGAAGGAAGAAGACCTCCCCACCGCTGACCCGCAGCCGACGTTCGTTCTGCCGGACGTCGCCGCACTGCTGAACATCTTGGAATCTTAAAAAGGAAGACCTATGGCAAACATCATCGAAATCCACGATTTTTCCGATCCCGCGCTCGACGTCTACGCGCGCTTGACCGAAAACCAACTGCTCAATCGCGCGGACCCCGACAACGCGCTCTTCGTCGCGGAAAGTCCGCTCGTCATCGGCCGTGCGCTTGATGCGGGCTGTGAGCCGGTGTCGTTTCTGATGGAGCGGCAGCATACGCAGGGCAAGGGGCGCGAAATTCTCGCCCGCTGCTGTCAAGATATTCCGGTTTACACCGCTGATGAATCCGTGCTGACACAGCTCACCGGCTTTCACCTGACGCGCGGCATGCTCTGCGCCATGCGGCGGCCGAAGCTCCCAAGCGTCGAGGACGTCTGCCGCGATGCGCGGCGCCTCGTCGTGCTCGAAAACGTGATGAATCCGACGAACATCGGCGCGATCTTCCGCTCTGCCGCCGCGCTCGGCATGGACGCGGTGCTGCTCACGACCGCGGGCAGCGATCCGCTCTATCGCCGCGCCTCGCGCGTGAGCATGGGAAATGTGTTCCTCATCCCGTGGACCTACCTGCCCGAAAGCGGCGACTGGACGCAGCTGCTGCGCGATCTCGGCTTCCGCACCGTCGCGATGGCACTGCGCAACGACTCCGTACGGCTCGACGATCCGCGCCTTGCCGCCGAAGAAAAGCTTGCCATCGTCATGGGCACGGAGGGTGACGGGCTCGCGTCCTCGACCATCGCGAGCTGCGACTACACGGTCAGGATCCCGATGTACCACGGCGTCGACTCGCTCAATGTCGCCGCAGCGAGCGCCGTGGCATTCTATGAGCTGGGACTTCCCCCGCTGAACGAAAAGGAGGACTGACATGCTGAACAATACCGGCTTCGACCTCTGGGCCGACGGCTATGACAAGAGCGTCGGCCTCTCCGACGAGAACGACCGCTACCCCTTTGCGGGCTACCGCGCCATGATGAACGCGCTCTATCAGCGCGTGCTCGCGCAGAGCGGGCGTGATGTGCTGGACATTGGCTTCGGCACAGGCGTTTTGACCTCACGGCTCTACGAGCAGGGCTGCCAAATCTATGGGCAGGACTTTTCCGCGCGCATGATCGAACTGGCGCAGGCAAAAATGCCGGACGCGCGGCTCTATCAGGGCGATTTTTCCAAAGGCCTCGTGCCCGAGCTTCGTGCGCAGCAGTACGACGCCATCGTCGCGACCTACTCGCTCCACCACCTGACGGACACGCAGAAAATCGACTTTCTTCGCGCGCTTCTGCCGCTTTTGAAGCAGGACGGCTGTCTTTTCATCGGCGACGTCGCCTTCCGCACGCGCGAAGAGCTCGAAGCGTGTCGAACTGCGGCAGGCAGTGAGTGGGACGAGGATGAAATTTACTTCGTCTATGACGAGCTCCGCCCTCACTTCCCTGCGCTGACGTTTGAATCCTTCTCCCACTGCACCGCGCTTTTGACGCTGCGCCGCTGATTCCCCGGGAAATACGATAAAAAGCCTCTGTATGGTCAACCCATACAGAGGCTTTTCTGTGAAGCATTATTCCTTTTCAGTCGTTCAAATGGTCGAGGATCGCCGCAATCAGCTGCTCCTTGCCCGTGCCCTTTTCGGCAGAGAACGGAATGACGAGCTCATCGTCGCGCAAACTCAGCGTCTCGCGAATTTGGGCAAGATTCGGCTCGATCTCGCGCGCTTTGAGCTTGTCGAGCTTGTTTGCCACGATCACGACGGGACAGCCCGTCTGCACGAAGTAGTCGTGCATCGTCACGTCGTCCGCCGTCGGCTTGTGCCGCGCGTCGACGATCTGCACACCGAGGTGAATGAGCCCCGCAGACTGGAAATAGCTCTCCATCAGCTTGCCCCAGCGGTCGCGCTCGGTCTTGGAGACCTTGGCGTAGCCGTAGCCCGGCAGGTCGACGAGGTAGAGCTTGCCGTCGATCTTAAAGTAGTTGATCTGCGAGGTCTTGCCCGGGGACGCACCCACGCGGGCAAAGTTCTTGCGGTTGACGAGCCGGTTGATGACGGACGATTTGCCAACGTTCGACCGCCCCGCAAACGCGAGCTGCGGCATCCCGTCGCGCACGAACTGCTTTTCCGACGCCGCCGAGAGGATGAATTCGACCTTGTTGAAGTTGATCGCCATGGTTTTCGTTTCCTTTCAGCTCATTTCGCCCGCACGCAGCGCGCTGTGCGCGCTCTCCTGCACGGGAGGAAGATAGCTCTCGTGCGCGGCAGCGGTGCATTTTTCGGGCAGCACCAGCGCTTCGGCAAAGACGGCGTCCACCGTCTCGACCGGTACAAAGCGCAGCTTTTCGCGCACCAGCGGGTCGATCTCATCGAGGTCCTTTTCATTCTCCTTCGGGAGAATGACCGTATGTACGCCCGCGCGCAGCGCGCCCATTGTCTTTTCGCGCAAGCCCCCGATGGCGAGCACACGGCCGCGCAGCGTGATCTCGCCCGTCATGGCGACATCGCGGTGTACCGCCTGCCCCGTCAGCGCGGAGAGCACCGCTGTCGCGATGGCGATACCGGCGCTGGGTCCGTCCTTGGGGATGGCCCCCTCAGGGAAGTGGATATGGATGTCCTTCGTCTTGTAGAAGTCCGGCGCGATGCCGAGCTCCTGCGCCCGCTGGCGCAGGCACGAGAGTGCCGCGCGGCAGCTCTCCTGCATCACGTCGCCCAGGTTGCCCGTGAGCTCGACCTTGCCGCTGCCGTCCATCACGCCGACCTCGACGGGCAAAATTTCACCGCCCACCTCGGTCCACGCAAGGCCGTTCACCACGCCGACAAGGTCCTTTTCGGGAATCTTCTCCTGTGCAGCACGCGGCGCACCGAGGAAGTCCTTGATGTTCTTCTCTGTCACGGTGACTCGCTTTACATCGCTTGTAGCAAGCTGCATTGCCGCCTTGCGGCAGATCTTGCCGAGCTGACGCTCAAGCGAGCGCACGCCGCTCTCGCGCGTGTAGAGCGCGATGGCCGCGCGGATGGCGCTCTCGTCCACGCGCAGGCTCGAGGCCGTCAGCCCGTGGGCCTGACGCTCCTTGGGCAGCAGGTACCGCTGCGCGATCTGCACCTTCTCCTCGTCCGTGTAGCTGGGGATTTCAATGATCTCCATGCGGTCGAGCAGCGGGCGCGGAATGGTGTCGAGCGTGTTGGCCGTCATGATGAACATCACGCGGCTCAGATCGACGGGAATTTCAAGATAGTGGTCGCGAAAGGCGTAGTTCTGCTCGCTGTCGAGCACTTCGAGAAGTGCGCTCGCGGGGTCGCCGCGCCCGTCGCTTCCCATCTTGTCGACCTCGTCGAGCACGAGCAGCGGATTCATCGAGCCGCTGCGGGAGATAGCCTCGATGATGCGGCCGGGCATCGCGCCGATGTAGGTCTTGCGATGGCCGCGGATATCCGCCTCGTCACGCACGCCGCCGAGCGACAGCCGCGCGACCTTGCGGTTCATCGCCTTGGCGACCGACAGCGCGATCGACGTCTTGCCGACGCCCGGAGGGCCGACGAGACATAAAATCTGCCCCTTCGCCTCGGGGTTGAGCTGGCGCACGGCGATGAACTCTAAAATGCGCTCCTTGACCTTCTGCAAGCCGTAGTGGTCGCGGTCAAGAATCTTGCGCGCGGCGTCTACGCTGGCACGCTCCTTCGTCTCCTCGCCCCAGGGCATTTCCATGCAGGTGTCGAGATAGTTGCGCAGCACACTCGCCTCGGCGCTGCCGAACGGCTGCTTGGCGAGCTTGTCCACATCTTTCAGCAGCTTGCGCTCCACTTCTTCGCTCAGGTGCGCCTTGCTGATCTTCTCGCGGTACTCGTCGAGTTCTTCGTCCTCCCCGCCCTCACCGATCTCGTTCTGTAAGACCTTGATCTGCTCGCGCAGGACAAAATCCTTCTGAATTTTTCCGACGCGGGAGCGGACCTTGCTTTCAATGTCCTGCTCCATGGCGGTCACTTCGATCTCGCGGCGCAGAATCTCGTTCATGCGCTGCAATCTCGGCAGCGGGCGCAGCTCGTCGAGGATATCCTGTTTGTCCTGATAGCGCAGGTTGAGCTGCTGGGCGATAAAGTCAGCGAGATAGCCGGGATCGTTCGTCGATAAAATGGCGGCGTAGACATCGTCCGGCAATTTCTGCGCGAGCTCGGCATATTCCGTCACGCTGGCGTAGGTCTGGCGCAGCATCGCCTCCGTCCGCTTGCTATGGCACGAGGTGGCCGGCTCGTCGATGAGCTCGACCTGCGCCTGCAAAAACGGCTCGCGCTGCCACAGCCGCTTGAGGCGGGCGCGGCACGCGGTCAGACACGCGCAAAATCTGCGTCACGCGCGCGACCGTGCCGATCTCGTACAGGTCTTTTTCCTCCGGCTGCTCCACGCCGATCTCACGCTGGGTGACGAGAAAAATCTCCTCCCCGTTTTCCATGGCGCGCTCAAGCGCGTGCACGGAGATCGGACGCTCGAGGTCAAAGCTCGTGTTCATGCGCGGGAACACATTGAGCCCGCGCATGGCGATGACCGGAAGATTTTTTGTTACAGGTTCCATGGGGTTTCTCCTTATGAAGCGGAGTCTGCCGGCAGCCACGGCTGCGGTTCCTCCCCTTCTTTCTCTGTGCGGTGGGAAATTTTCGGCTGTTCCGTCCCCTCCACGCAGCCCGGCGTGATGGTCACGCGGTCGATCGTGCGGTCGGACGGGATGTCGTACATCACGTTCATCAGCAGACCCTCCATTACCGCGCGCAGGCCGCGCGCGCCGATCTTGCGCTCGATGGCCTTGTCGGCAATCGCTTCGAGTGCCTTGGGCTCGAACGTGAGCTCAGCGTCGTCGTAAGAAAACAGCTTTTGATACTGCTTGACGAGCGCGTTTTTCGGCTGGGTCAGGATCTTGACAAGGTCGTCGCGCGTCAGCGCGTCGAGCGCCGTGATGACCGGCAGTCTGCCGACCAGCTCGGGGATGATGCCGAACTTCAAGATATCGTGCGGCTGCACCTCGCGTAAAATCTTGCTTTCATCCACGTCGTTTTTGCTCTTGAGCTCCGCGCCGAAGCCCATCGACTTGCGGTCGAGACGGCTCTCGATGATCTTCTCGATGCCCTCGAACGCACCGCCGCAGATGAAGAGGATGTTGTGCGTGTCGATCTGGATGAACTCCTGATGCGGGTGCTTGCGGCCGCCCTGCGGCGGGACGTTGGCAACCGTGCCCTCGACGATTTTCAGCAATGCCTGCTGCACGCCCTCGCCGGAGACGTCACGCGTGATGGAGGTGTTCTCGCTCTTGCGGGCGATCTTGTCGATCTCGTCGACATAGATGATTCCGCGCTCGGCGAGCTCCACGTCGTAATCCGCCGCCTGAAGCAAGCGGAGCAGAATGTTTTCCACATCGTCGCCGACGTAGCCCGCCTCGGTGAGGGTCGTCGCGTCCGCGATGGCGAACGGCACCTTCAGAATGCGGGCGAGCGTCTGGGCAAAGAGCGTCTTGCCGCTGCCAGTGGGGCCGAGGAGCAGGATGTTGCTCTTTTGCAGCTCCACCTCGTCGTCGCCGCCGAAGAAGATGCGTTTATAGTGGTTGTAGACGGACACGGACAGCGCGACCTTGGCCGCCTCCTGCCCGATGATATACTGGTCGAGCACCTCGCGAATTTCGCGCGGCGTGGGGATGGAGTCGGGCGCTTCCAGCTCGTCGTGCGGCTCATAGCCGTCCTCCAGCACGTCCATGCACAGGCGGACGCACTCATCGCAGATGCGCACGCCCGGCCCCTGGATCATGCGGTGCACTTCGTGCTCGCTCTTGCCGCAGAACGAGCAGCGAAGCTCTTTTTTCCTATCTTCACTCATAAGTCAAACTGTCCTTATCTCTTGTAAATGACCTTGTCCACAAGGCCGTAGGCCTGCGCCTCATCTGCCGTCATCCAGTGGTCGCGCTCGGAGTCGAGCTTGACCTGCTCGGGCGTCTTGCCGGTGTTCTCGGCCAGGATCTTATTCAAGCGCTGCTTGATGCGCAGGAAGTGCTCCACGTCGCTCTCCATATCCGTGACCTTGCCCTGCGTACCGGCGGAGGGCTGGTGGATCATAATCTCCGCGTTCGGCAGCGCAATGCGCTTGCCCTTGGTGCCGGACGAGAGCAGGAACGCACCCATGCTGGCGGCGAGGCCGACGCAGATGGTGGACACGTCGCACTTGATATACTGCATCGTGTCGTAGATCGCCATGCCGGCCGTCACACTGCCGCCGGGGGAGTTGATATAGAGCTGGATGTCCTTGTCGGGGTCCTTGGCCTCGAGGAATAAAAGCTGCGAAACGATCAGGCTCGCGGTCGCATCGTTGACCTCTTCGCCGAGGAAAATGATGCGGTCTTCCAGAAGGCGGGAGAAAATATCGTAAGAGCGCTCGCCGCGGTTGGTCTGTTCAATGACGTAAGGGACTAAACTCATCTTGGTAACCTCCTTGTTCATACCCTGTTCAAAAAATTGGTATGTACACAATCAACCACAAATGGCAGGCATTTGTGGTTGATCGTCGTTTCTATCTATTATGGCCGCTTTGCCGATTATTCAGCCTTTTCCTCTTCCTTCTTGGCGGACTTTTTGGCAGCGGTCTTCTTGGCGGGCTTTTCCTCGCCTTCAGCGGCTTCGCCCTCGGCTTCCTTCTTGGGAGCCTTCTTCTTTTCGATCTTCGCGCTGTCCACGACGACGCTGATGGCCTTGTCGCGGATGATCTGCGTGCGGACGGACATGGCGTCAAGATACTTCTTGAGCTCGCCCACGTCCATGCTGTACTTCTCAGCAAGGTCGTTGTACTGCTTTTCGACCTCCTCGTCGGTGGCCTCGAGCTTCTCTTCCTTGATGATGGCGTTCACGGCGAGGTCCATGCGCACCTGACGGGTCGCGGGCTCCTTGCCCTCCTCCAGGAACTTGGCTTCATCCATGTTGGTCATCTTGCAGTACTGGTCATAGGGGATGCCCTGAGACTGTAAGCGCTGCTTGAACTCCTCGAGGAAGCGGGCGCACTGCTCATCGATGAGCGCATCGGGGATGTCGCACTCGATGTTCGCGGCGACCTTCTCCATCAGCTCGTTCTCGACGGCATACTTGGCGGACTGCTCGCGCTGCTCGGTAATCTCGCGCTTGATGCTGTCCTTGAGCTCCTTGAGCGTGTCGTACTCGGACACGTCCTTGGCGAAGTCATCATCAAGCTTGGGAAGCTCCTTGCACTTGATCTCCTTGGCCTTGACGTGGAAGACGACCTTCTTGCCGGCGAGGTCCTTGTGATAATCCTCGGGGAAGGTGATGTCGAGATCCTTCTCTTCGCCGGCCTTCATGCCGATGACCTGATCCTCAAAGCCGGGGACAAAGCTGCCGGAGCCGAGCTCGAGCTCGTAATTCTCGCCCTTACCGCCCTCGAACGCTTCGCCGTTGTCGAAGCCCTCGAAGTCGATGACGGCGATGTCGCCCTTCTTGGCCTTGCGGTCGACGGAGACGAGGCGGGCGTTGCGCTCGGCCATCTCATTGAGGCGCTCCTTGACATCGTCGGCGCTGACCTTGATTTCTTCCTTCTCAGCCGTCAGGCCCTT
>ERZ772863.2190-NODE-2190-length-13940-cov-3.682247_pt1 | contig 13940 bp, 8 predicted proteins | sample MGYA00512134_ERZ772863 | MGnify/ENA primary metagenome ERZ772863 (study PRJEB29015, sample SAMEA2737659) | human gut metagenome | biome: human gut; feature: human-associated habitat; material: faeces | place: China | collected 2012 ...
CACATATTGCTTACTCGGAGTATAGAGATTCAGTTTCTGTTCATATATATTATAGACGCCACGGAACCGCTGTCCCATGTCGATCGGCCAGCTCAGCGGGCGCACATTGATATGCAGCTCCTCTTCGATCTCGTCCAGCAAGTCGAACGGGTCCTTACCGTCGCGGTCCATCTTATTGACAAACACGATCACGGGAGTCTTACGCATACGGCAGACTTCCATCAACTTACGGGTCTGGGCTTCCACACCTTTTGCGGTATCGATCACGATAATAACGCTATCCACAGCCGTCAGCGTACGAAACGTATCTTCAGCGAAATCCTGGTGGCCGGGCGTATCGAGGATATTGATTTTATGGCCGGAATAATCGAAAGCCATCACGGAGGTTGCGACGGAGATTCCACGCTGCTTTTCAATTTCCATCCAGTCGGAGGTAGCTGTCTTCTTGATCTTGTTAGACTTTACGGCTCCTGCCACATGAATGGCACCTCCAAAGAGCAACAGTTTTTCGGTAAGAGTCGTCTTACCGGCATCCGGGTGGCTGATAATAGCAAACGTTCTTCTTCTCTCAATCTCTTCTGAATACTGACTCATTGTTATTTATCTTATTTTGTTATTCTTTTCATACATTCACGCAGACTCGCTTCCCAATGGGATATACTGATCTTATAGATCGTTTTGATCTTAGCCTTGTTCAGGACACTGAAATGCGGACGGGCAGCCTTCGCCGGATAATCTTTGGACTCGATCGGGAGAACACGGCAGGGGGCATTCCCTAACTCCATAATCTTCACGGCAAAATCATACCAACTGCAAACCCCTTCGTTAGAATAATGATAGATACCGGGAACGAAAGCATCCGCCTCCGCCTGCACCAACACCGCAAAAATGGCAGCCGCCAGATCCCCGGCATACGTCGGCGAACCAATCTGGTCGAACACGACAGACAACTGTTCCCGTTCATTTCCCAGACGCAACATCGTCTTGACAAAATTATTACCGAACTCAGAGTAAAGCCATGCCGTCCGGATGATTACTGCATCCGGGCACACCTCCTGCAAAGCCTGTTCACCGGCAAGTTTCGTACGCCCGTAGACAGAGGCCGGACAAGTATTGTCCGTTTCCACATAAGGCAAATGATTTGTGCCGTCAAACACATAATCGGTAGAAACATGGATCACCCTCGCCCCAGCCATACGTGCCGCCTCGCCCAAGTTTCGTACGGCATCCCGGTTGATACGAAGGCAAAGAGCTTCGTCATCCTCCGCCTTATCCACAGCCGTATAGGCGGCACAATTGATGATATAATCGACTTGCTTCTCCTTAACAAAAGCATTCACGGCTTGAGCATCGCAGATGTCAAGCGTATCCACATCCGTAAACACAAACGCATATTGCGGATATCCGGCAGCTAACCGACGGATCGAATTGCCCAGTTGCCCGTTAGCCCCTGTTACTAAAATCGTTTTCATCTTGTCTTATTCTTCTAATTTCAGTTCCCCATTCATATCTTCACGATACTTCTCGGCCAGAAGTGCCAGGAACGAACTGATCTGTTTGATCCCCTCCATCGTTTCAGGGCTGATTTCCTTCCCTTGCATCTTCAGCATCAGGAAACCGTAAATAGCATTGAAGCAAGTCTCCAACTCAGGCAAGTCCTCGCCGCCCGATTTGGCACGGAGCTGAACGATAAAGGGGAGTGTTTTATAATAGGCCGCCCCATACACCATTTCCTTCGGCGATTTCAAAAGACGGAGGTGCAGATCGGTCAGGGCAATGATCACATTCTTGTTCAGCTGGATATGTCCCTTTTCCATCACCCCTTCGGAACGCATCATCTCGATTAGTTCCTCATACCATTTGGCGATTTCTTCCTTTATATCGTCCGGTTGGTCGTAACGATCTACAACCGTGCGGCGGATCGAATCCATATCGAAGTTATTGGCACGTATCAGGTCTTCCACCTGCCACATGTACAACAGATATTCGGCTATATTTTCTTTTCTTTTTCGTCTTGCAATAATCATGGTTGCAAAGATACACTATATTCGGATAATGCCTGATAAAAATCCGCATCTTTTACACCTAACTGGCGGCAGGCCAGGCGGGCAGCATTCAGGTTGATCAGGAAAAAGCGATCCGGAATATAGACGGGAAAGTCCCCGTAGCGAGTCTGCAAATAGGTCTTTCCCTCTTTCTCGACCACGACATGCTGGTCGTAAGGCATGGCTGTAATGTCTTCGCGAACCTCTTGCGCAAGCTGTTTGACAACCGGATCGCCGTCGAAATAGATCAGCTTTCCCCCGCGTTCGATAGAAGAGGCGAACGTACGGAAAGTCGTGTGATAGGCTTCCGGTGTGGCGTGATCGGTAGCGGAAGTCCACATCAGATTGGTCAGAATAGCGATATGCGGACGATAGAACTCAAGCTGGAACCGTTTCTCCAAAGCAGACGTTACATGCTCATCACCTTCGATAATCGCGATCCGAGCTTCATAACTCAGATGCACACGGTCGGGCAACAAGGGGACTTCGCTGGTCAACGCATAGTCGAACGCCAGTTTCTGCCGTTTCAGGGCGCACACAATCATCGAGATGATCGTCTTCTTTCCCCGGCTACCGGCAACAACAACCCGCGTCTTCTCTTTCGTCCGCTGAAAGATGAATTCAGGTATCGAAAGCACTAATAATCCCAGTTCCTTTGCACGTATCAATTCGGGGTTATCCTGCCGGACTGTGGCCCCTAATACCACAAAATGTATATCTTTAGTTAATCTCTCCGGGAACCACCCGTCTCCATGACAAGTACACCCCTCTTTTTCCAGTCTGGCAAGGGTCGTATCAGTCAGTCCAACACCGGATACACTTACTTCATATCCTTTTTGGTGGATAGCCAGGGCTAAGTCAAACAACAGAGGCTCGGTTACGGAGATTAAATGAACTTTTCGCATCACTCAGATTTTGCCTGCAAATGTACACAATTTCATTCACGCTTCGCATGGGTTTGAAAGAAAAAACTTCCCTATCTTTGTTGGAAAAAGTATAATTTATGGATATTCAACTTATAGACACAGGCTTTTTCCATGCAGACGGAGGTGCCATGTTCGGTGCGATTCCCAAAACTGCTTGGAGCCGCCGTTATCCAAGCGATAAACAAAATGGATGCATCTTGGCTATGCGCAGCATGTTAGTCCGCGACGGGAACGGGAAGATCGTACTCGTCGACAACGGGGCGGGTAACAAACACCTGAAACAACTCAGCTATTACAACTTCTTCGACCTGGTCGATCTGAAGGATGAACTTCAAAGGCGGGATGTTGCCTGTGAGGATGTTACAGATGTCATACTCACACATCTCCACTTCGACCATTGCGGATATACGACACAAAAAGAAGAGCAGACCGGTGGAAAGCCTCTCTTCAAAATGGCCTTCCCAAACGCCATCCACTGGGTAAGCCGTGCACAGTGGGAGAACTTCCTTCACCCGAACGCACTCGAAGCCGACTCCTATTTCATCGAAAACATGCAGGCCGTCTACGACAGCGGCAAACTTCGCCTCATCGAAAATGACACGAATCTCTGCCCCGGCATCGACCTGCGGCTGTTCGACGGACATACGCCGGGGCAAATCGCACCTTATATCACGACACCTGAGCGCACTTATGTCTTCGCCGGCGATGTCATCCCGTTAGCGGCAAGCGTCTCGCCCCTCTGGATCTCGGCATACGACACCTATCCTGTCGTTTCCTACAACGAAAAAATGCGGATGCTGGAAGAAGCCGCCTCAGAGAAACAGGCAGTCATCTACTGTCACGACGCCTATACTCAGTGTACTACCGTGAAAAAGGTGAACGACTTTTTCAAGGCAGATCAAAAAGTTTCACTTTTTTCCATAGGGTGAAAATAAAGTCTCCCGCAGGTAAAAATAAAGTTTCATCGACAGGAAACTAAAGTTACCCTTACATGAAACTACAACAAGATTACTACCGGACTAAAGAAAAAGCCGGTTGTATTGTAGGGCAGTCTGCTATTTATCTTTATCTTTGTCTGATTATAATCATAAATTAATCCTGATCATCATGAAAAAGACAATCTTCGCTTCACTGACAATCCTGACATTCTCGGCCCTGATGTTCTGTTGCAGCAATGCTCCCAAGCAGGAGAAAGTGCTTCGCCACGTTGTCATGTTCGGTTTCAAACCGGAAGTTTCCGCCCAACAGATCAAGGAAGTCGAAGAAGCTTTCTGTGCACTTCCCTCCCAGATAGACCTGATCAAAGGGTACGAATGGGGAACGGATTGCAGTCCCGAAGGATTGCAACAGGGATTGACGCACTGTTTCTTCCTGACTTTCCATTCGGATGCCGACCGAGACGCCTACCTGATCCATCCGGCGCATAAGGCTTTCGGGAAAGTATTAGGAGACAAGGCTTCTGCCGTCACCGTCGTGGACTACTGGACCAAATAAGAATTATTATTTTTCTCACTTATAACATTTTAAACGCATGAACAAACTAACAAAGTATGCATGTATCCTGACAACCCTGGCCGGAGCCGTGGCTTGTTCGGGAGGTAAAAAAGCACAAGGAGACTATGCCATTATCCCGCTTCCTCAAGAAGTGGTGACACAAGGCAGCGCCCCGTTCCTGTTGAAACCGTCTACCCCGATCTCTTATCAGGAAGGTGATGCGGAAATGGAACAGACCGCCCGTTTCCTTGCCTCCTATGTCAAAGAGGCTACGGGATATGAACCGAAAGTGATTACCGGGAATGCGGACAAAGGCATTCATCTGTCAATTGCTTCCGACATCCGGAACCCGGAAGGCTACCGCCTGCTGGTCAGCGAGAACGGCATCGAGATCGCCGGAGCATCCAACGCCGGTATTTTCTATGGCGTGCAGACCTTGCGTAAGTCTATCCCCGCCGTGGCCGAAGGAATGGACATCGAGCTTCCGGCCGCCAGTATCAACGACTATCCGCGTTTCCCGTATCGCGGTATGCACCTCGATGTTTCCCGGCACTTCTTCCCGGTAGATTCGGTCAAGAAGTTCATCGATATTCTTGCCTTGCACAATATGAACCGCTTCCACTGGCACCTGACAGACGACCAGGGATGGCGCATCGAGATCAAGAAATATCCGGAACTGACCCAGATCGGGGCGCAACGCAAGGAAACCGTCATCGGCCGTAACTCCGGCAAATATGACGGCAAACCGTATGGCGAAGGCATGTTCTATACGCAAGACGAAATCCGCGACGTGATCGCTTACGCCCAAGAACGTTTCATCACGATCATCCCCGAAATAGACCTTCCGGGACACCAGTTGGCAGCTATCACGACTTATCCGGACCTGGGTTGTACGGGCGGACCGTATGAAGTATGGACCCAGTGGGGCGTATCGGACGATGTGATCTGTGCCGGCAATGAAAAGGCAATGACCTTCCTCGAAGACGTGCTCGGCGAGGTGATCGATCTTTTCCCGTCCGAATATATCCATGTAGGCGGTGACGAATGCCCGAAAGTGCGTTGGAAGAGTTGTCCGAAGTGCCAGGCACGTATCAAGGCGGAAGGCATCAAAGGAGACAGCAAGCATACGGCCGAAGAATACCTGCAAAGCTATGTCATTTCACGCATGGAGAAATTCGTCGAAAGCAAAGGGCGCCATATTATCGGCTGGGACGAAATCCTGGAAGGCGGACTAGCCCCGAACGCTACGGTGATGAGCTGGCGCGGCGTAGACGGAGGTATTGAAGCAGCCAAACAAAAACACAATGTAATCATGACACCCAACTCTTACCTGTATTTCGACTACTACCAGTCTACCGACACGGAACACGACCCGCTTGCCATCGGTGGTTACCTGCCGTTGGAACGCGTCTATTCGTTCGAACCGACTGCCGGAATCCCGGAAGAGTATAAGAAATATGTAACGGGAGTACAAGCAAATCTGTGGACAGAATATATCCCGACATTCAGCCAGGTCGAATATATGGTATTGCCGCGTATGGATGCATTGGCAGAAGTGCAATGGACAAACGCCCCGAAAGATTTTAAGGCGTTCCTGCCGCGCTTGGTCCGCATGACCGAACTTTACGACCGCTTGGGTTACAACTACGCCAAACATATCTTCGACATTCGCGCCTCCTTTACTACCGATGGTGACAAAGGTGAAATCGTCGTGACACTCGAAACCGAAGGTTCCGCCGATATCCATTATACGCTCGACGGCAGCGAACCGACGGCAACCAGCCCGAAATACGAAGCCCCTCTCCGCATCAAGCAAAATGCAGAAGTGAAAGCCGTAGCTGTCCGCCCGACCGGAAACAGCCGCATCTTCTCCGAGAAGATCGACTTCAACAAGGCGACAGCCAAGCCGGTCACATTGAAGGTGGCTCCCAGCAGAGGCTATGACTTCAACGGAGGCCCTGAACTGACCGACGGCCTGAGCGGCAACGACAACTACAAGACCGGACGCTGGTTAGGATTCCAGGGCAAGGACTTGGATGCCGTTATCGACCTGAAAGAACCGACCGAGTTCAGCAAAGTGTCCTTCAACACGAATGTTGTGAAAGGGGACTGGATCATGGGAGCGGCAGGCGTTACCGTAAAGGTATCGGACGACGGACAGAACTTCAAGGAGGTAGCTTCCAAGGTTATCCCGTCTTTAGGCAAAGACGACAAAGACGGCCTTTACCCGCAGGAAATCTCCTTCGACCCGGTAAAAGCCCGCTATGTCGAAGTCATCATCAAGAGTGACAAACTCCCGACATGGCACGGAGGTGCAGGTAATCCGGCGTTCTTGTTTGTGGACGAAATCAATCTGCAATAAGTAAATATTTAGGCACAGATTACACGGATTTCACGGATTCTCTTTCTCATCTCCGTGTAATTCGTGAAATCCGTGCCTAAAAAATATAAAGAAGTTTTGCTATTCTAACATATTCCCCCATGAAAAGAGACATACTTATCCTTTCTGCCCTTTGTACCTGTTGCAACCTTTTTGCCGAAGAGATCACAGTCAAGTATCTCAGGTATGCAGGTCCTTATGAAATAAAAGGCCCGTTCATCGTCGACAGCCTTGACGTGAACAGTAAGAAATTTACAGATGCCGAGTTATTAAAAACCGCCATCCCCTTCAACAATGTCCGGAAAAGCAACCGGACACTGGATGCCGCCACTACAGCCGGACAAAGCAAAAACAGCTCCGTCAGCCTCGCCTCCTTCTATCTGAACAGCGACCGCTATACGGACGGGACTCTTCAGATCAGCGGACCAGAGCATTACGAAGTATATATCGACAACGAGAAACAGACACCCGCCAACGGCGAGCTCAAGCTCACACTCGAACCCCGCCGCTACGAAGTCGTAATCAAATATCTTACAGCCCCGGACGAAACGAACCACATTCCGAAAGTCACCTTCAAGACGGACAGCAAAGCCGTTGTCACGGCGACAACCGATCCAGAGAAGCGTTACACTTTGAGCGATGTCTTCGATGGCACACGCATTCGTTCCGTCAGCCTCTCCCCCAACGGCAAATACCTGTTGACCGCCTACCAGACGACTTATCCCGGTGGCGATACCGAATCCTTCCAGCAAGTGACCGACCGGGCCACAGGGCAGGTTTTAATGGAAAGCAACAACCATCATTATAGCTGGATGCCCCGCAGCAACCGTCTTTACTATACCCGCAAAGGCATGCAGGGAAAGGAACTTGTCACGATCGACCCTGCAACCCAAGCAGAGGAAGTCCTTGCCCACAACCTTCCCGACGGTTGGTTCAGCTTTGCCCCGACAGAGGATTTCCTGCTGTTCAACATCATCGAGGAAGGACCGAAGAAAGGGGAAGACCTTCAGGAAATCCTTGTGCCTGACGACCGCCAGCCGGGATGGCGTACCCGTTCATTCATCCATAAGTACGACCTGGCAACCGGAGTGTTCCAACGCCTTACCTACGGGCACACTTCGACTTCCATCAACGATATTTCCGACGACGGCCGCTATCTGCTCTTCACTTGTAGCGAACGGAGCTGACGAAACGTCCGTTTTCGACTACTTTGCTCTATCGGATGGATCTGCAAACACTGGATACGGAACTCCTTTTGAAAGATCCGTTCATCAGCTATGCCCAATTCTCGCCCGACGGCAAGATGCTGGCAATTGCCGCATCTGGAGAGGCTTTCAATAAAATAGGGCTGAAGATAGCACCGGGGCAGACTTCCAATATGGCCGACGGGCAGCTCTTCCTTTACGATCCGGCAAGCAAACAGGCAAATCCTGTCACCAAAGATTTTAATCCATCGGTTCAAAACTTCGTTTGGAACAAAGGTGATAAACAGATCTACCTGCAGGGAGAAGATAAGGATTGCGTACGCTTGTACGTCTTGAATCCGTCAACCGGGAAAATCCTCCCCATCCCGTTAAAAGAGGATATCCTCTCGGATTTTACGATTGCCGAAACAACTCCCGAACTGGTTTATTTCGGCGAAAGCGCCTCCAACTCGCAACGCCTCTATTCCGTCAACCTGAAAAAGAAAAGTTCTGTCTGTCTGAAAGATCTTTCCGCCGGCATCTTGAAAGATATCACCCTCGGCGAAGTGCACGATTGGAATTTCCGGGCAGCTGCCGGCGACACGATCTACGGTCGTTATTACCTGCCGCCCCATTTCGATCCTAACAAGAAATATCCGCTGATCGTGAACTACTACGGGGGAACCAGTCCGACGGAACGTTCACTCGAAAACCGGTATCCGTCGCACGTATATGCGGCATTGGGCTACATCGTTTATATCATCCAGCCCAGCGGAGCAACCGGCTTCGGCCAGGAGTTCTCCGCCCGCCACGTAAATGCATGGGGACAGCGTACAGGAGACGAGATCATCGAAGGAACAAAGAAATTCTGTGCCGAACACAACTTTGTCGACGCTAAAAAGATCGGTTGCATAGGGGCATCCTACGGTGGCTTCATGACACAATACCTGCAAACAAAAACGGATATCTTTGCCGCCGCCATCTCTCATGCCGGAATCAGCGACATCACCAGCTATTGGGGCGAAGGTTACTGGGGATACTCCTATAGTGCTTTGGCAAGCGCAAACAGCTATCCCTGGAACGCACGGGATATGTACACGTTGCAAAGCCCGCTGTTCAATGCCGACAAAATCAACACCCCGATCCTTTTCCTGCATGGCACGGTCGACACGAACGTCCCGGTAGGTGAAAGCATCCAGATGTTTACAGCCCTGAAACTGTTAGGCAAACCTACGGCCTTCGTACAAGTAGTAGGACAAAACCACCAGATACTGGACTATAAGAAGCGTGCCGAATGGAACAAAACCATCTACGCTTGGTTCGCCAAATGGCTCAAGAACCAACCGGAATGGTGGAATGCCATGTATCCGGAAAAGTCTTTGTAAAAAAGTTGAAAACAAAGCCCCGAAGACGAAACCGTCCCCGGGGCTTGTTTTTTTATCTGCCTTACACCTTCACAGGCTCACAGCAGAATGAACTTTATTTCAATACTTTAGTATTATTAATATTAAACCGCTTGTTCGCCTGTCACAGGGTAATTACCGTTTGCACGGCACACGGCCAAACATTTTAGAATTATTTGATTATAAATTACTATATAGAGGGAGTGGCCGCTGCCACTCCAAACTATTCCTCTATTCTTATCTTACGATTGCCTTTACAGCTTCTTCACCTTCAACAGCTACTACGACTACGCCTTGAGGAGCAGCAATCACAGCATTGTCGGATGTCAGAACCTGAGTGGCTACTACCTGACCCAAGATGTTGCTTACAACAACCTTCTTGCCGGCAGCGTTAGCGATTGTAACATTGCCTTCGCCTGCGATAATCGTTACTTCAGAAGTCGTGATTTCGTCGTTGGCTGTTGCACCACCAGCGTTAGTGTCGACATTGTAGAGGTCAGACTGCATAGCTGCTTCGAAGTCATTGATGATGACAGGAACACCGTTCTGTACTTTCACCCAACCACCCAGATTAGCAGACGGAGCGATACCGCCATCAAACGCTGTCTTCTTTCCATAAGATTCAGATTCGATCAAGAAGTCGTTAGATCCTTCGTTAACCAAACGGAAAGAGAACTTAGCCTGATCATGAGCATTCAGCTTCAGAGCGACTTTATGAGTTGTGCCATCCAGAACTAAGTTACCAGCTGTCATATAACCCGGCAAGAATGCAAGTCTCTTGTATTTACCTTCCCAAGTATATTTCTTAACAGCGGGAACTGAGTCGATCATGTTCACCAAGAAACGACCAAATGTCGTGTCAGCAGTTACTTTACTATGCGGGCATTTCAAAGCTTCTTCTATTGTTGCATGAGAGTGAGTAGTAGCGTCGCACAGAACTGTATCACCGACTACAAAGTTCACATCCTTGGCAATCAAGTACTGTGGCATCAATGTGTTTTCGACACCTGTCGGGATTACATTGAATGCTTCAGCTTTATCGTCACCCTTACCTTCTACGCAAAGCAGGTTGTCAGCTCCTTCATACAAGTAAGCCTTAGCAGTAGAGTTCACACGGTAGAACTTCATTGCGCCGTTTTCACCCAATTCGTCAGCTGTAAACTCACGATACAGAGCAGTCGTATCAGCAACCAATGCGAAAGCAGAAGTTGTAGATTCAGTAGCCACGTTTTCAGCCTTAATCAAGCCTGTTGCATCAATCACACCGGCTTTCTTGCCTTCTGTCAGCAATGCATAGTAATGAGTTCCGTCTACGCAGTTCACTTCTTTCAAAGTGAATACAGAACCATTTTCTGCACCTTCTGTTACTACCATCATTTCAGTACCACCAACTTCAGATACCTGAACATATTTCTGGTTGTTAGCGAACTTATACGGATCGTTTACACGGATCTGATAATAAGTCTGGAAGATCGTGTCTTTTTCGAAGATAGGGGTATTATAACCATTGCCCCATTTTACCAGTTCGAACTTAGTAGCCTCATCGGCAGATACACGTAAGATCGTGTCGTTGCCTACGGTAGAGTTGCCAATTGTAACACCCAAGTCATTGCCTACATTCAAGTAGTTCAAAGTATAGTTTACATTCTTGGCATCATCGTTAAAGAAGCCCAAGCGGTTACTTACGGTCTTTGTCAATTTCAGCGTATCATTAGTCAACCAAGCTTCTTCGTTGTTATAATAATAGTTAATTACGATATTACCATCAGCCAATACTTTGTAAGAACCATTATTCAGAGTAGCTCCTGTTTCTTGGTTCCAGATTTCAGGATACCCACCGAATTCATTCGTATTCTGATTTACAACCCACTTAGCGGCCGGCATGTGTTCGAAGTTCATCACATCCCATTCAGCCGGAGCAACCTTTGTCAAGTTCCAACCGTTCAAATCAACCATCAAGCGAGCACCGTTCTTCTGTGCATCAGCACCGTTTACTACATCCATGAAATAGATGCCCGGTTCCAAAACGGCATTGTGAGCAGCAGGAGAGAGGCTCAAACCGATACGGTCGTTGTATGTATAGATACCTGTGCCTTTCAGCTCTTCGGAAGAACCGATAGTGGCTTCACGACGGGCACCACCTAATACAGCAATCTTAACCAGATTGTTTTCTTGGCCTTTTGCAGAAGTAGCAAAAATATCGATTTCACTATTTGTACGATCCTTCCAATATTTAGTCGTTACGTTCTTCACGTTGTAACCATCTGCTTCAATACGCAAAGAGTCCTGAGTCGGCCAGTAGAAGAAACGGAAGTTGAAGCGACCGTTGATATCGCGAGCTGCCAAGTTGTTGACAGATTTGAAATCAGCTTCATGTTCACGAGTAGCGAATCCTAAATGCTGGATACCTGCAATTTCTTCACCGGCTGAGCCGTTCAGATAAGCTGTGTCGACCATTAAATAAGTATCCTGGCCCTTGGCATTCTTGCCGGCTTTCAGAGATAACCAGTTAAATGACTTTTCAAGACGAATGTTTTCAAACACTTCTGAAGCCTTGATAGCAGCACGTTCAGCATCCTTATGCGCATAACGAGCGTCTACCCATGTCCAATAAGCTGCCCCCTTTTCACCATCTAAAGCCATCAACTGTTCATTCAAACTTGCAATTTGTTGCGTATAGTTGAAAATAGCAGTTTCTAGCTCGACCTTCTTAGCACTAACTTCTTTCAGTTCAGCTTGAACAGAGGCCAATTCTTCTTCAAGTTCTTTCAACTCTTTCTTTGCTTCTTCAAGAGCTTGACTGTGAACTCCATAAGCTTCAAACATTTCGTCATAAGCTGTGCTGGCAGCCTTCTCAGCTTGCTTTTTCTCCTCTGCTACACCAATAGCAACATCTAAATCTTTAGAGATTGAAGCTATTGCACCTTCTGAAGCGATAACAGCTTCTGCAGCTTTTTCAAAGGTTTCATTTTCTTCAGTATTAAGAGCATTGACACCATTTATAAAAGCCTTATTGTTTTGGCTCTTATAAGCTGAAGCAGACATTGATATATCTACACCATTATTTGCTTCTTTCAAGATAGCATACAAACGATGTCCATATTCTACAAAGGCTTCCTTCTCTGCTTCATCAGTTACCTTAGCTGCATCGAAATAAGAATTCCATGCTTGTGGTTTATCATTAGGGGCATAGCCCATATCTGAGACATAATATACATTATTTGTTTCGTTGAAATACTTCCTCATCGCTGTTCCCCACTTTGCATATCTACTTTTCTGATCGAATGCTTTATTTTTAACATCCAGAGCAACATTCCATGCATCCGTGGCATTATTGATAGAATTTTGAAGAGCGGTCTGGGCAGCAACTGCATCTTTATATTCATTTTGAGCTGCCTCTAATTTTTCAGCCAATTCTGCAAGTTGTTTCTTGGCCTCTTCGTTTAGAGCAGAACTTGTTGCGATAGATTGTTTTTTCTGTAAAATCGCTTGTTTTGTAGCATCTTCACTTTCATTCAAAAAGTTGTAAATCCAACTTTGATTCACAAGTTCTCTACCTTTTTCAACCTTTTCAGACTCTACATTCTGGATCTTCTGAGCCAAAACATTATATTCTGATTCAGCATCAGCCAGAGCTTTCACGGCTGCTTCTACTTTTTTTTCAGCTTCATTGGCAGCAAGCATAGCCGCATCCTTTTCAGCAGCAGCATCAGCAACAGCACCATATGACAAAGTGCTTTCGCCTACAGCATCAACAGCCTCATAAGCATGGCCTTTACCTGCAGACCACAAGTTTGCCAAACCTTCTGTCACATCTTTTTCAAAAGAGAAAGATGTTTTACCATTTGTTGCATCTTGTGTCTGCAACATGCTGTTCAAATCGTTCTTTCCTAACCAAACAGGACCAGCAACAGCCGGACGAATGTTCAACTGTGCAAGCTTGTCAGTCTCACGAACATCATACTTGACAGCAGCAACCGTACCATCTGCATTCGGAATCAAAGTCATCACAGAGTCTGTCTTGAAATAGGCTTCCGGAGTTTTACCTACATTTAAGCCCTCACTGGCTTCACTTCTCATCCAAGCCCAAGCGACTGCTTCACCAGCCAAATAAGAACCTTCATAAGTCTTTCCCGGTTTATAATCCTGAATCTTTGCCGGATCAAAAGAGATAGGATAATTATAAGCCAAGTTCATAAATTTAAAGGCCACACCATTTTCCTTATTGTCTTTATCAACCGTCACATACCACAAGGATTCCCCTATATTGGCTGCGTAATAAGGGACATACTTCAAGATGAAACGATCACCTTTTTCTGTCGAAACCTTCTGCATTACCAACACATTCCAACCGTCTGTCAACTGATAGCATTTTCCGTCGGCCACACTCTCTACCCTAACATTTGTAGGTAGAGCTGACTTTGTGAACTCTAGGTTCTGTGCAGAAACTGTTCCGACTGTCGTTGCCAGTAACATACTGGCGACAAGAGTAGAAAACTTTTTGTTCA
>ERZ772863.2192-NODE-2192-length-13930-cov-4.274739_pt1 | contig 13930 bp, 13 predicted proteins | sample MGYA00512134_ERZ772863 | MGnify/ENA primary metagenome ERZ772863 (study PRJEB29015, sample SAMEA2737659) | human gut metagenome | biome: human gut; feature: human-associated habitat; material: faeces | place: China | collected 2012 ...
TGCTCTGCTTCATAATCATTTCACCCAACTACATTGTATATTTCATCTCTCTTTCGAGATATGATTACACACATCATAGTATGGATAGAAATAGAGCATATCATACACTTGCTATTATTCGGTTATCCGATTATAATTATATTGATAAAGTTTGAGGAAAGGGCGGTTGAACTATGGAATATATGTCTTGTCCAGAAGCAGCGGAAAAATGGGGCATTTCTGAACGGCGAGTACAGATACTTTGTAAACAGAACAGAATACCGGGAGTTTCAAAAATCGGTTATATGTGGTTGATACCCAAAGCGGCAGAGAAGCCTACTGATGGACGTAGGAAAGGGAATAAAAATAGATAATTCCTTACGTAAAACCTTACATCAAATGTAAGTGTTACATTGAGTTATTACGCAGTAAAATTATAACTGGTAAACAATCAACAATCCACAAGGCGAGGTGTAAAAATGAATTATACAGAAAAACTCTTGGAAGTGTGCGACTTGCATAAAGTTTACACAAAAGATGGTGTCCCCACAAAGGCTCTAAATGGGATTTCATTTAATGTTCTCAATGGTGAATATTTGGGTATTATGGGTGCAAGTGGTTCCGGTAAAACTACATTATTAAATTGTATTGCGACGGTAATTAAACCAACTTCAGGTCAAATTTTACTTTCAGGTGCCAATATAAGCTCTTTTGATGGCACGAAGTTGGCTGAATATCGTGGCAACAAGATTGGTTATCTATTTCAAGATTTTGCTTTACTTGATAATCTAACTGGTAAAGAAAATATTATATTGCCTTTATCAATTCATAATATTGACATTGTTACAGCGGAAAAAAAGCTAAAAGATATAGCAGATTTTCTTGGAATTACAGACGTTCTTTCTAAATTTCCGTCACAAATGTCGGGCGGTCAAAAACAACGCGTAGCTGCTGCACGTAGTTTGATTTCTGACCCCGATATTATTTTGGCTGATGAACCTACAGGTGCATTAGATACAAAATCAGCACGTTTACTCATGGAGAAGTTACAGGAAATCAATCTTAGGCGTGGACGCACAATCCTAATGGTCACGCATGACCCTAACGCCGCGAGTTTCTGTTCTCGTATTTTGTTCATTCAAGACGGTGTTATTTTCCATGAGTTACGTCGTAAAATTCCAAATGAAACACAGGAAGATTTTTATGCACGTATTTTACAAGTGATGGCTCAAATGGGGGGAGGAAGTGCAAATGTTCTTTAATCTCACATGGCGAAACGCCAAACGGAGCCGTAGCGAAAACCTAATTTATTTTCTGACAATGATAACAGCCGTAGCAATGTTTTATATAGTGCTTTCTCTTGGACAACAGGACGTAATACGTTTTTTAAGTGAAATTGAGAGCGACGCAGTAGAACGGTTGCTTACTAATCTTTTACCGACGGTTTATCTTTGTGCTTTATTATTTGTGTTCTTTCTCGTAGTATTTGCAAACAAATATCAACTTGAATGTCGTAGTCGAGAACTGGGGCTTTATTTGATGTTTGGAATGACAAAGATTAAATTATTTATTCAAATAATGACAGAGGGGCTAATCACGTCGTTTTTAGCTCTTTTAGGAGGGCTTGTATGCGGTGGCTTTTTATCCGAAGCTATAAGTCTTACAACCGCGCGTTTAGTAGGGCATGGTATCATTACACACCAATTAAGTTTTTCTGTAAGTGCCGCTATTTTCACATCGTTAGGCTTCTTGATTATTCAGTTTGTAGCATTGTTTGTTCTATGCGGAAAGCTGTTCCGTAAAGAGCTACATCAACTTGTTTATGGAGAGATGGCGAAAAAGCAACGCACAGGGAATCCATATGTAAGTTTCGTATCGTTTGCTATAGGCACCGTAATTTTGCTTGTCGCGTACTGGATTGTTGTAGAGCATTTTATGGCTGCGAGTGGGGCAATGCTGCTTATTGCCGTTTTACTTGGAATTATCGGAACAATTCTATTTATTCGAGGACTTGCAAGAATTTTGAGTATATGGGCAGCTTCTATAAAACACAAAGCCACAAGAGGACTTTATGTATTTACTTTACGGCAGTTGCATGAAAATGTCGTTAATAAATATATTTCAATCAGCGTAGCGTCCATTCTGATGATGCTTACTATTATGTTAATTACCGACGGCTCAGTGCGCATAATGTCATATGGAAGTGAATTGACACGAGGTACTTCTGTTTATGACTTTACTGTAATGGGCAACGACCAAATTGTTGAGAAGTATCTTTCCAACGAACAAATTCGTCCTTATGTATCAAATCTGAACCGTATGGAAATAGGAAATATAAAATCCACTGCTTCGGATGGGATAAGTTCTCCTGTTGATTGGTCGAAATTTAGGAAACAAATCGTGCAGCATTTACCTCAAGATGTAGTAGACCCTGCCACACAAGAAGATGGTATGTATAGTTTTGGCTCCGACCAACCTGCTGCCTTAAACCTTTTAGGTCTTATTGATACTGGTAGTTCTTCTCCTTATTTGCTTCCTGTATCTTCCTATAATCGGTTATTGGATGCCGCGGGAGAAGAACAGATTAGCCTTGGGAACAATGAAGTTGTCTATTATCTCAACCCAGATTTTTTAGGTAATGCTCAAGATGAAACGGTTACACTGTTAAATCAAATTGCAGCAGACGCACAGGCGAATAATGAAGCGTCGCTTTCTATCAACGAAAGACCATTTTATCTTGTTCCCTCCGTACCGATGAAAGGGTTGACCGCAGATGAAAATATCAAGATTATAACTGCATTGATTGTTTCAGATGAGATATATTCAGAATTTGTAAATTCAGACACTTGTATGGTTTATTGGAACTTTTGTATTCCTAATGAACTTGTTGAAACAAAAGGTTTAATGTTACCGATTATGGAAGCTCGTGATTTGTTAAAACCATCTGGTCTATATTACGAAAGCTATCTTAATAATTTTGGGCGACAATTATTTTATGTTATTTCCGGAAGTTATACAACACTATACATGGGATTTATGTTTTTGATTATTGCGTGTGCATTACTTGCCCTGCAATTCTTGACGCAAATGCAAACTACAAAATCAAGGTATCTAACACTCTCTATTTTAGGAGCACGACGTGAACAAATTAAGCGTTCTATCAACCAACAAGTATTATGGTATTTCCTGCTTCCTCTTATATTAGCGTGTATCAGCGGAGCAGTAGGGATATATGCCATGCAGCTATATTTATATTCAGGAGCGGCACACCTTGAACAGTCCTATCCTCTTTTAATTGCTATGGCTGTTATTGTTGTTCTTGTTATGGTAATTTACGGTGTGGCTGTTGCTCGAACAGCTAATCGTGAAATAGGAAAGCTCAATTACAAGCCCAATTCTTAACAGGCTTATAAATATTATGGGAAAGGAGGCGGACATATTGGCAAAGATAGTTGTGGTTGAAGATGATGTTTATATGCGAGAAGAACTGTTGAACTTATTAGAAAAATCGGGATATGATACGATTGGATTATCGGATTTTGAAAACGCAGTATCAGAAATAGCAGCATATTTTCCCGACTTAATTTTGCTTGACATCAATCTTCCCTTTCGTTCGGGTTTTGAAATATGTAAAGAGTTGAAAGCTAAACAGATTGGTACGGTACTCGTATTGACTGCAAGAGATAAATTGCAGGACGAACTGCACGCATTAGACTTGGGGGCTGATGACTATTTAACAAAACCTTGTAATATGTCACGTTTACTTGCCCGAATTAAAAATCTTCTTCGACGTAAAGAAGAACAGGTACAGCAAGGGTTACTTGATGGAGGTGGTTTTTTACTTGACCCGAATACCTTTACAATTTATGTAGGGAATAGCTCTTACCTTATGCCACCGAACGAAGGAAAAATATTACTTGCTCTCTTGAAAAATAGCCCTAAGATTGTTTCTAAAAAAGAATTATGCATTAGACTATGGGGAACAGAAGAATTTATAGACGAAAATGCATTACAAGTAAATTTTACTCGGCTGCGAAAAACGCTTCGGGAGTTTGGGCTTGAAGAACGTATAGAAACGGTGCGAGGGCAAGGATACCGTTTGAAAGAGCAGGTGGACATATGAATAAATGGAAAAATCTTTTAATTGCTATTTCTTCTAATCGAATTTGGTTTATAACATTTATGTGTTTGGATTTGTTCTTTATATTCCTTGCTTGGTTGGCTTACCCGGAATATTTCACAAGCTATGTTGCCTTGATAATTTTTGTTTCATTGGCTGCACTTACTATACCGATTACTATATCAATCAAAAAAAGTAACAAAGCTGATGTTGTTTTTCATAGTTTTTTATTGGAACCAGATGATACTAATGAATACTTACTATGTGAAATTGTACCCGCGTTATTACGTCCCTATGTTCGTGAATTGGGACAGCATTTGAGAACACAGCAGGAATATGTGAACGAACAGAAAATAAAGATTTCGGACTATGAACAATATATTGAAAATTGGGCGCATGAAATTAAAAAGCCACTATCGCTTATGACATTGTTATTGGATAATCGAAAAAACGAAATGTCCCCTTTAGTGCATACTCGTATGCTTTACGTGCGTGACCATGCGCGGCAAGATGTTGAACAAATCCTTTATTTTTCTCGGCTTGGTGCTGTCCATAAAGATTATTATTTTGAACCACTATCTATTCTTAGGACTTGTCGAGAAGCAGTTGAGGATAATGTAACTCTGCTTGAAGAAGCCGGATTTTCTATTGAGTTTTTGGGGAATGAATATCAAATTATATCCGACAAAAAAGGGCTAATGTTTATTTTAGGACAGATTATTAGTAATAGTGTAAAATATGCTGAAAAAAAATCTTCTCCCTTTCTTCAATTCTCAATCAATGAAGCTTCACAAAGTGAAGAAATCATCTTATCTATTAACGATAATGGAATGAGCATACCCATATCGGATTTGCCATTTGTTTTTGATAAAGGTTTTACCGGCGATACAGGAAGTTATTTAAGCCGTTCTACAGGCATGGGGTTATACCTTGTTCAAAAAATGGCTAATGACCTAACTATAAAAGTGGAAATACAGACTAATTCTTATGGTGGAACAACCGTAACCTTGACGTTTCCAAAAGTGGAACGTCCTTTCTTTCGGGAGGTGTAGAAATGCAACAACAGAGTAACGTAACAAACGGACAAAAGCAAAATTCTATTTTGGTATTGTTACTGAACTGGATAATTATTTTAGGAGTGTACCTTTTAATTCGTATTGTATTTATTGTTTTAGGCTTTCATTTATATACACCCCTTTTAGGCGGTTTACTTGCTATTATACCGTATCTTTTAGGAACAATATATTTATGGAAATCCTGTAATCAATACAAAATTTGGTTTTATGTATTGGCTATTCTTCTACCATCTATCGTTGAAAAAATCACATTATATTTGTTTGGCTCGTTTTTATATAATTTAAGTCCGACAAACATTGTTGAAGTTATGGAAACTATTGGTAACAATATGCCATATGTTAACTTCATTAAAAGTCAATCTGCACAATATTTAATCAATATTTCATTTTTTAATTGGACGTACATTATATGTAGTATTGTATTTTCTCTTGCTTGTGTTTTGTTTTTGGTAAGGCGAAAAAAGTGACTGAATAACCACAGAGAATAAATTTAGATATTGCAAATATTATAACAAATGGATATAAAATAGACTAAATCTGCCGCGCGACGGCAAAAGAAAAAAAGCCGTCGTAAAGCAGACATATTTTCACGCGCCTTTGAAACGGTGGCTTATGGAAAAGCCGCCGTTTCTTTTTGCTTAAAGCACTTTGACACTCTCTATCCCATGCAATCAGCAGGGGCGGTATATTGGGAGGTTGTCATTGTGAAAAAAGGAAAGAATGAATACATACAGATAAGGAATACCTTATCAAAAAAAGCCCGCCTCCTACAAGGGGTTATTGCGGCTATATATATGAATTGTCAAATCATCTGAATACTTCTTTTAATTCCTCTGCGCCTGTCCGAGTTTTTTCGGGCGGGCGTATTTTGCGTTTACAGAAGATTTTTTCAAAAACTTTGTCCTCTTTTTGGCAAAGCAAAAAGTCGCCTGTATTATCCCGCGAAAAGGGGAGGTACTACCGCCTTTCGGCAGAAAGGAGGTGAACACCATGACACCTAATCGCAGGGAATTTGAAAAGCAATGTGCGTTTCAAAAGTTCTGTAAATCAGTGCTGCACAACGAAGCGTGCAACGCCCATGAAGAAATTCGTCGGCGCAGAGTTCGGGAGGTTACTTTTTCCAACCTTGCCTTGCATGAGGAACGGCAACTTTATACCGTCGATAAGTATTTTCAAGACGAAGAAGCAGAGCCGTCTTATCAAATGGCAGGAAAAGAAATAACCCCAAAACTGCTACTTGAAGCTATCCGGGCTTTGCCCGAAGAACGGCGCAAAATTATACTGCTGTATTACTTTGAGGGATTGACTGATATAGAAATCGGAAAGCAGCTCAATATCTCAAGAAGTACGGTACAGTATCGCCGGACAAGCTCCTTTGAGCAGTTAAAAAAATATTTGGAGGAAAACGCTGATGAATGGATTGAATGGTAAACCGACCGAGTACCCGGAAAATGACTTTGTTCCCTATCCCGTTATTTTGGCGGCGAGCAAAGGCGACCCGGACGCAATGAAGATTGTATTGCAGCATTTCAGCGGCTATATAGCAAGTCTTTCCATGCGGAAGCTCTATGATGAGCGAGGAAATGTTTATTTTGGAGTAGACGAAGAAATACGCGAAAGGCTGCAAGCAAAACTGATGAGGGCAATCCTCACATTTAGGGCTGAATAAACCAACGCGGTATTGGAACGCTTCTCCCTTTTCCGTTCCATATCGCAGAACAGCTCTCTGCTCTTTGACAAAGAAAGCGGCGCAATAGAACGGCGACGCAGTATAAGGCAAATCGGATACGTTCCTTTTGTGCCGAGCCATGCGGTGGGTACGCCATGACCTTTTTCTTAACCGAAAAGCGAGCGAGAAATACCACACCGTAAAGCAGGGATAGCACCCTGCGGGCGATAACGCACAGAATATATAATGATACTTCCTTACAGCCATAGTCCGAGCGTTAGAAGCGTCGCAGGCAATGGGTAGGGCTTCGGCAGACCGCCGGAGGGGTGCAAGTCCCATGAGGTTACGCTAATAGCCGTCCGATTAAAGCCTATGTTACAGATTGATTTTTGACCCGTTAAGAAAGGGGGACGACAAATTGAACAATAACGACGTGCCGATTTGGGAAAAGTACACTCTTACCATAGAAGAAGCGGCAAAATATTTCCGTATCGGAGAAAGCAAGCTGCGGAAACTGGCAGAAGAAAATCCCGTCCCGGACTGGGTAATGATGAACGGAAACCGTATTCAGATTAAGCGTAAGCAGTTTGAAAAAATGATTGATACGGTGGACGCAATCTGATAGTGAAATCGAGCCTTGAATGTGGTACAATGTAGTCAAGCATATCAAGGCTCTTTCCATTATGGAAAGGAGCATAACGATGTCGGAAAAAAGACGGGATAATAAAAATCGTATTCTCCGCACCGGAGAGAGCCAGAGAAAAGACGGGAGATATGCCTACAAATATATAGATACCTTTGGAAAACCGCAGTTTGTTTATTCTTGGAAGTTAGTGCCTACGGACAAAACCCCGGCAGGAAAGCGCGACGATATAGCGTTGAGGGAAAAAGAGAAAGAAATCCAAAAAGACCTTGACGACGGTATCGACCATATCGGAAAGAAAATGACGGTCTGCCAACTCTACGCAAAGCAGATACGCCACCGGGCAAATGTGCGGCATGGTACAAAGCAGGGGCGAAAACAGCTCATGCGGATTTTGCAGGAGGATAAACTTGGAGCCTGCCGGATTGAAAATGTGAAGCTCTCCGACGCAAAGGAATGGGCGTTACGCATGAAAGAAAAAGGTTACGGCTTCAAAACTATCAACAACCACAAGCGTTCCTTAAAGGCTGCCTTTTACACAGCCATACAGGACGATTGTATTCGTAAAAATCCATTTGACTTCCAGTTGAACACAGTCCTTGAAGATGATACGGAACCAAAGGAACCTCTATCCCCTACGCAGGAAGCGGCTTTTCTGTCCTTTGTGCAGCATGATAAAGTCTATCAGAAATACTACGACGAGATTATCATACTGTTAGGGACAGGGCTTCGCATTTCGGAACTCTGCGGATTGACGGAAGCTGACATTGACTTAGACAAACAGCTTATCCATGTAGACCACCAACTTTTGAAGATTGCAGACGTGGGCTACTATGTGGAAACACCTAAGACGAAAAGCGGCAACCGGGTTATTCCTATGAGTGAAAAAGTGTTGGAAGCATTTCAGCGGGTGCTGAACAAACGGAAATATGCACAGCCTGTTATTTTGGAGGGCTACACAAAGTTTCTGTTCCTTAACCGGAACGGCTTGCCAAAAGTGGCGGTCAACTATGAAAGTATGTTCCGGGGGCTTGTAAGGAAATACAACAAAACGCAAAAGGTAGCATTGCCAAAGGTAATGACACCGCACACCTTACGCCACACATTCTGCACCACGTTAGCAAATGCGGGAATGAACCCTAAAGCATTGCAATACATCATGGGACATTCCAACATCAATATGACGCTGAACTATTACGCGCATACGACTTCCGAAACGTCGATAACAGAAATGAAGCGGCTGATTGCATAAGTAGTAAACGGAGAATTTACTACTCCACATACTACTTTTGAACATCAAAACATACGGGGATATAAGAAGATTTGAGAATATCTTCCATAACGAAAAATGCCGGAAAAGCCTGTAACAATAGGCTATACCGGCATATAAGAACTTTTGAAAAGATAATCAAAAATTACTTTGTGATTTAATCTACACAGAAATAGAAATTCTCCGGAACAGGGAAAGACTCTTCGGCGGAGCTGACGCTTACGCGGTAGAGGTAACCTTTACGGAGGTGATAGATCGCAGAAGTGTCGGTATATTCAAGATCGGGCCCGAAGGGGTCGTAATCGTCCTCAATGTCAATGAGGGTATTGGGGTCCTGACCGGCTTCCACTACGGCTTTTACATCTGCAATGGTCTTGCCCTTATAAAGGTCCATGTTATAACTCCAGGAAGGAGTAGTGACGACGGTGCCTTCGGGAACATGGAATACAAAATAACTCTCGTTCGTGCGGGCTGTGTCGCCGTAAGGAACGCTTACAGTGATCTGTTCCACACTGTTCAGCGGCTGAGAGAGGGTATAGGTGCCATCGGTGATCCAATCAGAAGTAAAGGCACCATAAAGAGACCACATATCCTTTGATACACCGATGACCTCATCCTTTTCTACAGTATAAGCCCGGATAGAGGTGGAGCCGACCTGATATTCGACGGTCACAGCCAGATCTTTCTTTTTCTGTGCGCCATCGACAGTGGTAACAGTGGAACGCTTTTCTTCATACTTTACGGGAGCTGCTGCGGCACTGGCACTTAAAGTGACCGCGCTCAGAATCAGTGAGGCAGCTGCCAGAACTGCGAATCTTTTCAGAAAATGCGGACAGGGCTTCATATTCTTTCCTCCTGTATTACATGATGCAATAAATTGAATCCAACTCGATTATAGGCGTCGAAGAAAAAAACATCAAGAGAGAAATACGATTTTGGAAGAAAAGACAAAATGTCGGCAGCTTTATTGTGCAGCTGCATCTTCGGTATCGGTCATGATGAACCAGAACACAGTGCCTTTGCCCACAGTGCTGTGGACGCCGAAGCGGAAACCGTGCTGCTGGAAGATGGCTTTGGTGATGGAGAGGCCGAGGCCGGTCCCCTGCTTGCCTGCGTCGGAGCGGGAGCGGTAGTAGCGGTCGAAGATATAGGGCAGGTCCTCGGCGGAGATGCCGGGGCCGTGGTCTTCCACCTCCACCCGGACGCCCTCGGGGCAGCGCAGCGCCCGCAGCACGAAGATGCCGTCTTCGCCGATGTGGTGCATGGCGTTGCCCAAAAGGTTATGCAGAGCGCGCTGCATCATGTCGGGGTCGGCACAGACCGGCAGTTCTTCGTCGGGGATTTCCAGCTTGAGCTGCCAGCCGTTCTGGGCGCAGACGGCGTCGTAACGCTCGCTGACTTCATCGCAGAGCTGGCCCATGTCGAAGTGGACCTTCTCGCACTTGAGTGCGCCGCTCGTGACCTTGCTCAGCTCCATGACGCTGGAAACAAGGGCCGTCAGGCGGTCGGTCTCGTCCACGATGATGTTCATCTGCTCATCGCGGTGCTTCTTGTCGTCGCCGGTCAGATCGCGCACCGTCTCGGCATAGCCCTTGATGAGGGTGAGCGGGGTGCGCAGGTCGTGGGAGACGTTGGCCAGCAGGTCGCGCTGCATCTGGGAGGCGTGCTGGACCTCTTTTGCCATGTGGTTGAACTCCTGGGCCAGGTCGCCCAGCTCGTCGTTCCGCACCGAGTCCACATGGACGGCGTAGTTGCCCTGCGCCACCTGCCGCGCAGCCCCGGAGAGAGCCCGCAGAGGCTTTGTGAACCATTCACTGAACAGCCATGCCGCCGACATCGAGAAGGCGAAAATGAGGGCCGCAGCCAGCGGCAGGACGGTGCTGAGCACCTTGCCGGCCTCGGCCACATGCATCAGGCTGGTAGTCACCAGCACAGTGTAATTTCCGTCGGAGGTCATCCGGCCCACCATCAGCTGGACCGAGCCGGAGGGCGTGGGCGGGTTGATCTTCCGCACCACTGTGCCGCCGCTCTCCCGGCAGAGCTGCCGCATGGCGCGGGCCGTGGTGTAGGCGGTCTGCTCGTCGGCAGTGTCGGTGGGGCGGGTGCGGTGAAGGTTGCAGTAGGACAGGTTATCCACCTTGAAGATCTGCCGCAGGGTGGTGTCGGAGATGTCGATGCAGAAGCTGCTCATCCCGCCCAGCTCGAAGATGTCGTCCCGCAGTGCGTTGAAGAAGGTGTTGTTGACGTACAGCCGGCTGCCGAAGGCCCAGTAGGAGAGGGTCTCACCCTTCCCGATGGCCTCGTCCATCCGGGCCACGATGGCATCAGCCTGCTCGGTGAGCTGCTTCTGGATATGGGTGGTGTAGAGGGGCTCCAGCAGCTGGGTGCTCAGAAACCAGAACAGCCCCACCAGCAAAAGGCAGATGAAGCACAGAAAGCCCATGAGCTGGCCCCGGATGCCGATGGTGCGCCGTGTTTTGCTCGTTTGCCGCATGAAGAGCAGAGCCTCCGCTTAACGCGCCGCGTCGGGGTCGAACTTGTAGCCGATGCCCCAGACAGTGGCGATGTAGCCGCGGCACTTGCCCAGATGGCCGCGCAGCATCTTGACGTGGGTGTCCACGGTGCGGTCCTCGCCGAAGTAGTCGTAGTTCCACACCTTCTGCAGGATCTTCTCGCGGCTGAGGGCGATTCCCTTGTTGGAGGCCAGAAAGACCAGCAGGTCGAACTCCTTGGGCGTGAGGCTCACTTCCTCGCCCGACACCTTGACGGTGTGGCTGGCCGTGTCGATGGACAGTTCCCCGAAGGTCATGGTGCTGTCAGAAGCCTCGGTGCGGGGCATGGTGCGGTTGAGCACAGCCTTGACACGGGCCACCAGCTCCCGGGGGGAGAAGGGTTTGACCACATAGTCGTCAGCGCCGCCCTCGAGGCCGGCCAGCTTGTCGTACTCCTCGCCGCGGGCCGTCAGGATGATGACGGGGGTGTTGATGCGGCGGGTGCGCATCTCCCGCAGGCAGGTCATGCCGTCCATGAAGGGCATCATCAGATCGAGGATGACCAGATCGTAGCCGCCGCCGGTGAGCAGCGACAGGGCGGCAGAGCCGTCCCCTGCCTCCTCGCAGGTGTAGCCCGAATACTGTAAATTCTCCCGGATGAGCTCCCGGATGCGGGGCTCGTCGTCAACGATAAGAATTTTTGCCATAAGGCATTCCTCCTAAAAGCTTCTATCTCCCAAGCGCCGGAGGCTGCTCAGAGCCAGCCCGGCGGAACTGTATACTGCGTTTAAGTCTATCATACCCTATCAATTAGGAATTTTTGTGAAGTTTGAGTAGATTTTTTGGGAAAACATCCCAGTGGGTGCGTTTCATGTCTGATCTGATTATAAAGGGCCGCTTCGGGGGCTGTCAAGCTCGGCCTCATCTTGCGCAGAAAAGCCGAAGTGTGCTATACTACAATGATAAAAGACTTCCCCGAAATCTGACAAATACAAAGGAAAAATTGTTCATGCGCATTGGATTCGTAGAGCTGGTACTGCTCCTCTTCATTGCATCCATCACGGTGGGGCCGAACGTGGCCCTCTTTGCGGACCGGTGGCTCCGCCGCGCCCAGCGCACGTCTGCCGCCGCTGCCCGCCGGAAGGCTCAGCTGGAAGCACAGGCCGCCATCGAGCGGGAAGCTCTGATGACCCGCTTCCGGGTAGCCAGCAACATCTTTGCCCTGCTGATGCTGGCGGCGCTGGCGTACGGCCTGCTGCTGCGGCCCATCGACACGCCGCCGAAAGCCTACACTGCCCCGGATGTGCGGCAGGACACCGGTGCCGCGCAGACGGCCCTCTCCGCCGACAGCAAGGACAGCTGGAAGCTGGGCGGCTATCTGGGCGTGGACTGCGTCCGTGTCCAGGACGGCCTTGTCTACGCTGCTGCTTACAACGGTGCGGCCATGAAAAAGCGTCAGAGCGACCTTGTCCGCACCGACGGCGGACACTACGCGGACATTCTGTCGGTGGAGGGCGAGTTGACCAGCTTTGCCTTCGACGCCGACGGCGACTTGTGGCTGACGGTGGTGACGTCCTCCGGCGGGGCGCTCTGCCGCGCCCGGCATGACAGCTGGGGGACCTCAGTGGAACAGGTGGTGACTCAAATCGACGGCGCACCGCTGGGTGTGCTGTCGGCGGTGGAGACCGGCCCGGACGGGAAGGTCTATTTCGCCGTGTCCACCGAAGCCGCTGCGAAAAACGGGCTGGAAAGCGCTCTCCGCACCGAGCTCATCGCCCACACCGGCACGGGCTGCGTCTATGTGTATGACCCGTCGGCCCGGACAGTGGAACAGGTGCTGGGCGGCGTGGCCGGTGCGGCTGGTCTGGCCCTCTCGGAGGATGGCCGAACGCTGTACGTTTCCGATCTCGGGAACCGCTGCGTCTGGGCTGTGGACGCCGACGCCCGGGAGCTGACCGCCGGCGGCAAGCACTGCGGGAGTTTTGTGTCCGGCCTGCCGGGATACCCCGGCGCATTGGCGCTGGACGAGGACGGCATCCTCTATATCAGCTACCGCTGGACCCGCAGCGGCTGGCTGGAAAAGCACGCGGACAGCACCCTTCTGCGGGGCATCGCCCTGCGGGCCGGTGAGAACATCCAGAAGAAGTTGTTCAAGCTGCCTGCGGACGCCCCCTGCGCCGAGGCTGTGGACACCGCCGACGGAAGCTGGAAGCAGACATTCTCGGGCAGAGAGATGGACGGCTGCACGGCGGTGTGCCCGGCGGGAAACAAAGTGTATTTCGGCGCGGCAGGCTCTGCCAGCCTGCTGTCTGCAAGAGTATAAAACGAGGTGTTTTTTTATGACGGAAGAGTTCAAAAAGCAGATCGAGACCGAAGCGCGGCAGGCTGTGACGGAGCTGCTGGCCCAGGCAAAGCTGAAAAAGGGCAACGTCTTTGTAGTGGGCTGCTCGTCCAGCGAGATCGTCGGCGGCCACATCGGCAAGGACTCGAGCCTTGAGGCTGCACAGGCTGTCTACGCCGGCGTTGCACCGGTGCTGGCCGAAAACGGCAGCACAGTGCTGTGAGCATCTCAACCGGGCCATCATCATTGAGCGGGAAGCCGCTGAGAAATACGGCTGGGAGGAAGTCTGCGTCGTGCCGCGTCCCCATGCGGGCGGCAGCTGGGCCACCACCTGCTGGAA
>ERZ772863.2215-NODE-2215-length-13757-cov-2.519340_pt1 | contig 13757 bp, 15 predicted proteins | sample MGYA00512134_ERZ772863 | MGnify/ENA primary metagenome ERZ772863 (study PRJEB29015, sample SAMEA2737659) | human gut metagenome | biome: human gut; feature: human-associated habitat; material: faeces | place: China | collected 2012 ...
ATCTTTTACTTTTGCTGAAAAGGACATTCTGTCACCTCAGTTATTTTCTCTTATTATCTTTCTCAATATCCCGGTGATACAGTTTCACGCCAAGCCCTTTTTGCTGCTTTAAATGCTCATACACAGCATTGGCAATGGTAACGGAACGGTGCTTTCCTCCTGTACAGCCAATACCGATCACCAGCTGGTTTTTTCCCTCCAGTACATAATTCGGGATTAAAAAGTCCAGCATATCATAAAGTTTTCCAAGAAAAATATCAGCGGTTCCTCCCTGCTTTACATAATCCTGGATTTCTTTCTCCTCTCCGGTCTTCGGCCGGAGATTCTCTACATAATAGGGATTTGGCAAAAAGCGTACATCAAAGACCAGATCCGCATCTGCCGGAATCCCGTACTTGAACCCAAAGGACATGACTGTGACAAATAAATTGTCATAAGTACCATCTTCCATATAAATTTTTTCCAATTCATGGCGAAGCTCTTTGGTGAGAAGCATACTGGTATCCAGGATCACATTGGCCTGCTTCTTTAAGAAGGCCAGACATTCCCGTTCCTTTTTTATTCCCTCATCAATCCGTCCTGCGCCTGCTAATGGATGATTTCTTCTGGTCTCTTTATAACGCTTCAGCAGCACCTCATCGCTGGCATCCAAAAACAGGATTTCAAATGGGATTCCATCCGTTCTCCACCGTTCCAGGATCTTATCCAGAAGCGGCAGTTCCTGTCCACTGCGGATATCGATTCCAAGGGCCACCTGATTAGACAGGCCCTGGTTGTTTCCCAGCGCCAGCTCCGCAAATTTCTCGATCAAAGGAATGGGAAGATTATCCACACAGTAATACCCCATATCCTCCATCATTTTCAATGCCACGGTCTTTCCTGCGCCGGACATACCTGTCACAATCACCAGCTTCATCAAAGATGCCCCCTTATCCTGTCATTCCCTTTTGTTGATCAGCCCAGGCGCTTAATCTCCATCTCAAGATCAACGCCCGACTGTTCTTTCACTTTTTCTGCTACCTGATGGCATAATTCTTCAACATCAGCAGCTGTAGCCTGATTCCGGTTGATCACAAAACCACAATGCTTCTCCGAAACCTGGGCACCGCCTACCTGATAGCCTCGCAATCCGCTGTCCATGATCAGTTTGCCGGCAAAATATCCTTCCGGTCGTTTAAATGTACTTCCAGCACTTGGATATTCCAGCGGCTGTTTCGATGTACGCTGCTCACTGAGCTTTCTGGTCAGCATTTTTATTTCCTCGAGATTGCCTTCTTTAAGAGAGAGCACCGCACCCAGGACAATATATCCTGCTGTTTTTATGATGCTCGTTCTATATCCCATCTGAAGTTCTTCTGCCGGAATCTCAAAAACCTTTCCGCTCTGGTCCATTACCATTACTTTTCGAAGAACATCTTTCATTTCTCCACCGTACGCCCCGGCGTTCATGACCACTGCTCCGCCAAGCGTCCCCGGAATTCCTCCGGCAAATTCAAATCCTGTCAGTGATGCTCTTCTGGCAGCTACAGCAATCGTAGAAAGCAGTGCTCCCGCTGATGCATGGATCTCCGTACCTTCTACTTTTACTTCTCCGAAATTACGGTCCAGCTGAATCACAACCCCCCGGTATCCTCTGTCACTGACAAGAAGATTGCTTCCATTTCCAAGAATAAAATACGGGAGATCTTCTGTCCTGCAGATTTCCAGTATTCTTTGCACCTCTTCAAGATTCCCAGGCATAACAAATACTTCTGCCGGACCGCCGATTCGAAAAGTTGTATGACGTTTCATCGGTTCTTCCAAAAGCACTCGATCACTTCCAAACTCCCGGCAAAACTTCTGTTTTATTTCTTCATTCACAGATTTTGTCCCCTATCTTTCTATTCAGTTGATATCCTTATTTATTTCTTGTTTTCTCCGCCAGCAGGTCTTTCACCACCTCTGCAGATACCAGCATTCCTGCTGTTCCCTGCACAAACGAAATGCTTCCGTTTCCTTCCGACGCCCGATCGGTATTGTTATCTTTCTTTACGGATTTTTTCACGAGAATATAACACCTTGACTTTTCGGACGTTTTTTTTGCGAAGCTCGACACGAATAGTTTTCGCAAACGGATCATTGCTTACCCTGGAAATATCTGCGATCTCAAGTCTTGCCGGATTCAGTTTGTTTTCTGTCGTGAGACATGAGATCACCGGAACTCCACAGGCTTTTGCCTGTTCGATCAGAAGAATCTTGGATGCCAATGAATTCATCGCATCTACAATATAGTCATACGCCTTCAGATCAAACATCCCTGCTGTATCATTACTATAATATGTTTCATAGGTATGCACCAGAATATCCTCATCAATGTCACGAATATGTTCTTTTGCTACCTGAACTTTTTTGCGGCCTATTGCCGAACGCAATGCATATAACTGCCTGTTGATGTCAGTCAGAGAAATATCTTCATTATCAACAAGTGTAAGGCTTCCAACTCCACAGCGTGCAAGAGCTTCCACCACATACGAACCGATACCACCAATGCCGAACACTGCGATTTTCGCACTGCCAAGCCGTTTCACGCCTTTGGTTCCAAGCAGATTTTCCATTCTGGAAAATGCATCGTACATGTGTAAACCTCCTCCTGTTTTTTCATTATTTATTAAAACTTCTCTATCTCCACCCTAACTAAAGCTCATTATACTATCCACACAAAAGAATGTACAGTTTTTCATACTTTTTTTACAATCCGTGCATGAATCATGAACAGTTCCATATACTACTGACATTAACTGTGTTCTTTTGCTTTTCGATTGGCAATAGCCTTCTCATTATATGCATAAATAACGTAAAAGTCAAAAGAAAACCATGTTTTTTTACAAATAAATTTTTTTATTCCAAAAATTGTTAAGGAAAGGATGGATTACATGTCAGAAGAAAAACAACGCGAAAAACAGAAAGCATACGAAAAATACGTAAAAAAGATCACTCCTGTTCACAATCTTCCGTTAAACATGCTGAAAGCATTCCTGACTGGCGGACTGATCTGTGTTCTCGGTCAGCTTATCCTGAACACCGCATCTTCTATAGGAGCTGACAAAGAAACTGCCGGAAACTGGTGTTCTCTTCTGCTGATCTTTATCAGTGTTATTCTGACTGGTCTGAATGTTTATTCTAAAATAGGAAAATTCGGCGGTGCCGGAGGGTTGGTCCCTATTACCGGTTTCGCCAATTCTGTTGCCGCATCGGCTATCGAATACCGTGCAGAAGGTCAGGTCTTCGGAATCGGCTGCAAGATTTTCACGATTGCCGGCCCCGTCATCCTGTATGGCATTTTAAGTTCCTGGCTTCTTGGCCTTATTTATTATGTATACAAACTCCTGGAGGTGATCTGATGAATTCCGGAACTCTGCTCGGGAAGGCAAGTATCTCTTTTTCCCGCCCCGTTTATATTCAAAGCTGCGCGTCCGTAGTTGGTCCCAAAGAAGGGGATGGTCCTTTAAAAAACTGTTTTGATATGATCTGTGATGATCCGATGTTCGGAGAAAAGAAATGGGAAGCTGCTGAAAGTGCCATGCAAAAAGAGGCCGCTGTTCTTGCGATCGGAAAAGCCGGTCTTACACCGGATGATATTCGATTTGTCTTCGCTGGTGACCTGCTCGCCCAGACCATTGCTTCTTCCTTTGGTATTGCAGAAATGGGAATTCCATTCTTCGGTCTGTATGGTGCCTGCTCTACAATGGGAGAATCACTCTCTCTTGGAGCTATCGTATCTGCCGGATATGGGCATCACATTCTCTGTGCCACCTCCAGCCATTTTGCCACTGCCGAAAAAGAATTTCGTTTTCCTCTTGGTTACGGCTGTCAGCGCCCTCTTTCCGCTACCTGGACTGTTACCGGAAGCGCTGCCTGTATTCTCAGTCCAGAGGCCCCTCATCCATCAGAAATAGCCGGTTCTTCACTTCTCAGAAGTACCCTCGGATCTGTAGCGATCACCGGAATCACCACAGGAAAAGTCATTGATTTTGGCTTTCGTGATTCTCTCAACATGGGTGGCTGTATGGCTCCTGCCGCATGTGATACCATTTACCGGCATTTTGAGGACTTCGGGCGTTCTGTAAATGACTACGATGCTGTTCTGACAGGAGACCTCGGTGTTGTTGGACGGCAGATCCTTCTAGATCTTCTGAAAGAAAAAAATATAGATCTGTCATCCGTCCATCAGGACTGTGGTCTGCTGATATACGATAACCAGAAACAGGATACACATTCCGGCGGCAGCGGCTGTGGCTGTGCAGCCTCTGTACTTGCCGCCTATATTCTTCCCCGTGTCGTGTCCGGCTTTTGGAAACGTGTCCTCTTTGTACCGACCGGCGCCATGCTTTCCAAAGTCAGTTTTAACGAAGGCGAATCTGTTGCCGGAATCGCCCACGGAGTTGTCATCGAACACATCAGTAAAGAAACGGAGGTCTGACCATGGATTATTTTAATGCATTCTGGGTAGGTGGACTGATCTGTGCTCTTGTACAGATTCTTCTGGACAAAACCAAGCTGCTTCCGGGCCGTGTTATGGTCCTGCTCGTCTGCTCCGGTGCTGTCTTGAGTTTTCTGGGCTTTTACCAGCCTTTTATAGAATATGCAGGCGCAGGTGCCAGTGTTCCACTTCTTGGATTTGGAAATATTCTGTGGAAAGGCATGAAAAAAGCGATCGATGAAAACGGTTTTCTCGGTCTGTTCACTGGTGGTTTCACTGCCTGTGCCGTTGGTGTTTCTGCCGCATTGATTTTTTCATATCTGGCAAGTCTGATTTTTCATCCCAGAATGAAAGAATAATAAATTCCCCATTTGTCTGCCACCAGCGAACATCTGTAAATTATTCTATTGCGTTCTCTGTCCTTTTCGTTTATAATGTACCCTGTTATCATTTTAAAACGTTAAAGGAGTAGAAATATGAAAAAGCTTTGGAACAAATGGACAGACATCGCTCTGGTAAAGCGAATCCTGGTTGGACTGATTCTCGGTGCTATCCTCGGAATCGCTGTACCAGGGGCGACCGGCATCGCAATCCTTGGAGATGTCTTTGTAAGTGCACTTAAGGCGATCGCACCACTTCTGGTATTCTTTCTTGTTATCAGTTCTCTGTGTAACGCAGGTAAATCTCACGGCGGTGTCATCAAGACAGTTATCATACTTTACATGTTCAGTACTGTACTTGCCGCAGTCATTGCCGTATTTGCAAGTATGGCATTTCCTGTAAAACTGACACTTGCCACTGCTGCCACTACAGATGCAGCAGCACCGCAGGGTATTGTCGAGGTTCTCAACAATCTCCTTCTGAATCTGGTTGCCAACCCGGTATCTTCCCTTGTGAACGCAAACTATGTCGGCATCCTTATGTGGGCAATTCTTCTTGGCCTTGCATTCCGTGCTGCCAATAACATGACCCAAAATGTACTTAAAGATATTGCTGATGGAATTTCCACAGTTGTTACCTGGATCATCAATATGGCTCCATTCGGTATCTTCGGTCTTGTATTCAACACAGTATCTACCAATGGCCTGGATATCTTCACAACATATGGAAAACTGCTTCTTCTGCTTGTCGGATGTATGCTTTTTATCTATTTTGTAACAAACCCTCTTCTGGTATACTGGTGTATCCGCAAGAATCCATATCCGCTGATCTTCCACTGTCTGAAGAGAAGTGCTCTGACTGCTTTTTTCACAAGAAGTTCTGCAGCCAATATCCCGGTCAATATGAAAGTCTGTGAAGAAATGGGACTTGACCGTGATACATATTCTGTAACGATTCCTCTTGGTGCAACGATCAACATGGACGGTGCTGCCATCACGATCACTGTCATGACGATGGCAACCGCCTTTACCCTTGGCATTCATGTAGATATCCCTACTGCAATCATCTTAAGCCTTCTGGCTGCTCTGTCAGCCTGTGGTGCATCTGGTGTTGCCGGTGGTTCTCTGCTTCTGATTCCGATGGCATGCTCCCTGTTTGGCATCTCAGATGATGTCTCCATGCAGGTCGTTGCGGTAGGATTCATCATCGGAGTGATCCAGGACTCTGTAGAAACAGCCCTGAACTCTTCATCCGACCTTCTTCTCTCTGCTTCTGCTGAATTCAGACAGTGGCGATTCGAAGGAAAAGAAATCAAATTCTGATCAGATCAGACATTCACGAAAGCCCCGGCATTAATCTGTCGGGGCTTTTTGCTGCCATTTCATCCTTTCTTTGTATACTTTTGTCTACCATCTTTTCCAGAAAAACAATCCTGCCCCGAAGCCTTTTCCAAGTGCTAACATCAGCACAAACACTGCCAGGTATCGAACGATTCTTGCCCGGCGCATAAATATCGGAAACACATTCAGGATTTCTGCAAGTGCCATAGCCCAGCATCCAACAAAAATTCCTCCAAACAGTCCAAATATCCCAAGGAATATGGAACGTCCCGGCAAATGGACCTCAAAAATCTGAAACAAATTTCCCAGTACAGCACCAGCAGAAACCATATCTTCATAAAACAGGATGTGCTTTGCAGTATGTGTACGGTCAGCAAAATCAGAGATCACTCCCAGTTCCACAATAAAGGAGAACACACCTCCTGCAACAACCATTCCTGCGCTGATACCGATCAGTGCCAGAAACACATTTCGCCACCACATTATCGATCACCCACTTCAAGTTCTTCTTTTCTTCTGGATGCATTTTCTACGAGTGCCGTCTGAATATCATTTTCATAGAGACGCATCTGCACCTCCATCGGAGTCGGATCGACTGTAAATCGTTTTTTACCAAAATGATTAAAAAAGATCAGAATCCCAAATGTCAGTCCAATAGAATATGTGACTTCCAGAACAGTGAAGCCATCACTTTGTTTTCCCATCACAAGTTCATATATCTGACCAAACAGTTTTGTTCCACCCACATCATTATTAAATGCCATGATTGAAAATGCCGAGCCAAAAAAAATAATTGCTGCCACAGCTGCCACTTTGAGGATATGCCAGATATATGGCGAAGTTTTCTGATTTTCGTATGTCACGATAATATCCACTTCTCCAAGATTCTGCACTTCTACTTCAGGGTACGCAGCATGGATACAGGCAATGATTTCCAGTACAGAGACCACATACCGCTGTTCTCTGTTTCCATGAAGCTTCAGTATCTTTACTGTCTGAAGTTTCGGCAGAAATTTTTTATCGGAACATTCCATGCTGACAATATCCTTCAGAAACACATCCTGTTCTGTCACTTCAACATTGCGGTCTCCTTTTATATAAAGTGTTATATTTTCGGAAGCCATACTTTCATCTGTCCTTTCTTTTTTTACAGGACATTTTGTCCGATATATACAGTATCTTTATATTCAGCAATTTTATACTTCCGTTTTATCCTGTATCTCTTTTTTGAGTCTGTGTAAGATTCTTTTTTCCATTCTCGAAACCTGCACCTGTGATATTCCCAGCCTCTTTGCCACCTCCGTTTGTGTCATATCACAGAAATAACGCATGCAGATCAGCCTTCTTTCTTCTGTTTCCAATATATTTAGTAATTCTTCCAGAAAGATTTTGTCCAGTATTCTTTCCTGCCTGTTTTCCTTCTCCGGAAGCTTGTCCAAAAGCTGCAATTCCGTTCCTTCCCCCTGATGTATAGGACGATAGATTGATTCTACTTCTGTTGCTGCATCCGATGCCATGGCAATTTCCTCCGGTGTCATTCCCAGTTCTTCTGCCAGCTCTGTCACCGTCGGCTCCCTACCCAGATTCTTTTCCAGTTTTTCCCGCATTTTATAAATGCGATATTGATTTTCTTTTATGCTGCGACTGACCTTCAGCATTCCGTCATCTCGCAGGAAACGTTTGATTTCCCCCGCAATCATTGGTACTGCATACGTAGAAAATTTCACATCATATGACAGATCAAATTTATCTACTGCTTTCAAGAGTCCGATACTGCCAATCTGAAACAAATCTTCCATCTCTGCACCTCTTCCCAGGAATCTGTGTGCAACACTGTAGATCAGTCCTGTGTTTTCATGGAACAAAATGTCTCTTGCTTCTTTATCCCCCTGGTGCGCACGCCCGATCAGGGCAACGGTATCCCAGGTCATTTTTTACCGGCCGATGATTTTTTTCATGTGTACGACAGTTCCTTTATCTGGTTCCGATTCTACTGATAATTCATCCATAAATGCCTCCATAAACGTAAATCCCATTCCAGATCTGTCCTTATCCGGTTTTGAAGTATACATCGGTTCCATTGCTTTCTCCACATCACTGATCCCCACGCCATAATCAGTAATATCTACATAAAGCTCCCGTTCCCTGTAAGACAGGTGCATCTCAATCCTTCCTCTTCTGCCTTCGTATCCATGTATAATACAGTTTGTCACTGCCTCCGAAACAGCAGTCTTCAGATCTGCGATCTCCTCCAGAGTCGGATTCAACTGCGTGCAAAAAGATGCTGCCGTAACTCTTGCAAGCCCTTCATTAACCGGATTACTTTCAAAAATAAGTAGCATCTCATTTGCAGATACTTCATTTGTATCTTCTCTCATGACACTTCCCCCTCCCCTGCTTTCTGGATCACAATGTAACGATGAAGTCCTGACAGACGCAGCAAATGCCCTATATGACCGTTTACGCCGACTGCCTGAATACAGTCCTTTCGCATTCCAAGTGCACGATATCTTCCCATCAGAAGCCCGATGCCTGAACTGTCCATAAACTCTGTCTCCGAAAAATCAAACACAATTGTACGGATATAAGTCCTCCCTGCAATCATTTCTGTTCCTTTCCGGATCAGATCTGCCATCGGATGATCCAGTTCCTGCGGAAGAATGATACGCAATGTAGTCCCCTCCAGTTGAAACATTTCATTCATTTTCTACTCCCCCTTCTGTCCACTTTCAAGAATGCCCGCCACTGATATAATTTTGTTGCTCACCACCTGCAGGTGGGAGTCATCTCACATCTGATATAAAGAAAAGGAGATGTACGTTCTGAAATCGTACATCCCCTTCTCCGAGGTTTTTCTGCTATATCGTTATTTATTCATAATACTCTTCATCATAATTGCTGTAATCCGACTCATCGTAAGAAGTATCCTCATACGAAGTATCTTCAGACGAAGAAGTATCTTCTGTGCTGTCTGACGAATTCTCCTGCCTCTGCACTCCCTCTGTATCTCCGATTCCTGCTACACCGGTCGCATCTCTGATCGTTGTATAAACAGATTTCATGCTGTCTGTCAGTACATCCACATGCACCTTCTGAATCTCCACAGCTGCTTCATCCAGATTCTGCTGCTGATAATACGTATAAGCCTGCAGAAGTGCCTGATAGCTTTCGCTCTTCGCCTGTTCTGTCGTAAGTTCCTGCGTGACAGACTCTATCGTATCTCCGGATTCTTTGGCCTCTCCCTGTGCTTTCGTGAGTTCCGCTCCCTGGCTTGCCAGAGATTCACTGTACTGGACAATCTGCTGGTTCGCCTCCTGATAGATTCCCTGCCGTATCGCAGGTACCGCCAGAAGCCAGAATGCTACTGCACCAGCTGCTATTCCGGCCATCAGAATAAAAAATACAGAAACCTCTGTACACGGTCGGCTGAGCGACTCTCTCGCTTCCGAGAATATCCGTATCCGGATTTTCTTTAGTCCCAGAGCGAAACAGACCTTTCTTTTTCTTTTCAAGTCTGGTCGTCACTCCTGTCTGCTCATCTACCTCTCGCAGAAAACGAAGGGTTGTTGTGTTTGTTTTGTCAATCCTTGCAGCTTTTTTGAGGATTCTTCGCGCTTTATTCCATTCTCCGTTCTTCATCTGGATTAAAGCCAGCAGATGATATCCCTTGATCAGTTTGGAATTCTGTGTAAGAATCTTTCGCAACTGAATGGCTGCCATATCTTCATGCCCTTCTCGGCAGAGCATTAATGCATGGTTATATTTCTTGATTGTTTCATTGATTGCCGCAAGTTTATTGGGATTTGCCTGCAATTTGTTGATATATTCTGATGCCAGGTTTCTGGTTGGCTGAAGATTCTTACTGATCACCCATTCACTGAGTGCCGAGACAACTTCCCCTGTTTCAAAATATACCAGCCCAAGCAGATTTCTCGCCCTGATGTTTCTTTTGTCATACATAAGACTCTGTTTCAGACAGGCGATCGCACCGGAAAGATCACGGATACTTGCCTTCTCAAGTCCCTGATTATAAAAAATCTTAGACAGATAATCTACCTTTTTCTGAATCAGTACATTATACCCACAATTTGGACAGTAATCCAGATCCATATCTGTAAGAAATGCACCGCAGTTCATACAATTCATGTAGTTCTCCTTGTATCTTATTTTACACGTCTGTTGCTTTTTGCTTCTCTTAATACTTCCTGAAGAACATCCAGGATATCCGTAAGCTCTCTGTCATAGATTGCGCCCTCTGCATCTGTAACATCCAGACATGGCTCAAATTTCTTCAGTTCCTCTTCATAATCAATCATATTATTCTCCTTTATTTACCGACTCCCTGCAGAATAAGTGTCTTGATTTCTCCAACCAGATACAGAGAACCGACACAGAATAACATTCCGTCTTCTCCTTTTGCCGCCAGCGCTTTCTTAAACGCTTCTTCCACATCTTCGCAGGCTTCCGCTGTCGGACAGCCTTTTTCTCTGAATATCTCTGCCAGTTTTTCTGCCGGAACCTTTCGATAGCCTCCAACCTGAGTCACGATCACATGATGGAAAGAAATTTTCCCAAGAATGGTACGGATCATATCTGTATAATCCTTATCATCTACTGCCGAAAAAAGCAGTGTCAGCGGATAATCTTTCTGGAAATGTACTGCTGTCTCCACAAATTTCTCTACACCATCTTCATTATGTGCCCCGTCAACGATCACACCCGGCAACACGGTTTCCATCCTTCCCTGCCAGCGTGTCTCGAGAAGTCCCTTCCTGACCGCCTCCACCGGTATCTTCACCTGGTCTTTTAATACTTCAATCGTCTTCAATGCAAGTGAACTGTTCATCACCTGATACTCTGCAATAAATGGAAGCGTAAAAACTGTATTTCCATAATACTCATTCTCATAAGAAAAATCAATGCCTGCCCTGGTGTTTCGGATGATTTTTGTATCTTCTCTCTTCACTTCAAAATACGGACTTCCCAGTTCCTGTGCTCTTGCTCTGATCACACCTGCTGCAGCCGGATTATTTCCATCATAGATCACAGGCACACCCGGCACAATGATTCCCGCCTTCTCTCCGGCAATTGCCTCAATGGTATTCCCCAGATACTGCATATGGTCAAAACTGATCGACGTAATTACACAGGCACTCGGTTCTTCTACTGCTGTTGTCGCATCCAGTCTTCCACCAAGGCCTGTTTCAAGTATCACATAATCCACATTTGCATCCGCAAAAATCACCATTCCCATCAGAAACAGGAACTCAAAATATGTTGGATGATAACTACCTTCCGCTACCAGCTCATCTGCAAGTTTTTTTACCTTTTCAAATGCTCTGAGGAATGTATCATTGTCAATATTCTTCTCATTGATCTGAAAGCGTTCATTGATCACAACCAGATGCGGAGAGGTAAACAGTCCACAGGAATATCCGGCTTCTCTAAAGACCGAAGTCAGAAATGCACAGGTGCTTCCCTTTCCATTTGTTCCTGCCACATGTACAACCTGAAACTGCTTCTGCGGATTTCCAAGACGCCGCAGGCATTCTTTTGTGTGCTCCAGTTTATTCTTTGTTGTAAATTTCGGAGTTTCTTCAATATAAGCAACCGCTTCTTCGTAATTCATAAAAAAATTCACCACTCATCTAATGTATTCGCAGCTATCTGGTCTTTAAAACCAAACCGCTACGATATCATTATATATGAGTGGTGAAAGATGTCCAGTACTAATCGTAATCTTTTATTCGTCAGAATCAGGATTCATCTGTCGGAAGTTTCCATTTATTTTCAGAATACAACATATAAACCGAACGATCGTAACTCTTGCTCAATGCCTTTCTGGTTGAACTGTTGCTTCGCTGTGATACTGATATTCTGTCAAAATCCTTCAGTTCTGTGCCTGATATCATCAGTGTGGTCGGATTCACATATACAGTATCGATCCATTCCCCGTTCAGCTTAACCTGACTGGATGGTGTGAAGTTTGTTCCCTTTAATCGATATGTAAAATCTATGTCAGAGATAAGATCCATAGAATTCAGACTCACATCATAAATGCCCATTCGCATTTTGGTTCTTTCAAATGTCAGTTCCTTATCTTTGTATGCATACTTTTCTCCATAAAGAAGATCATACTGAAGCGTTTCCAGATCTACCTGGTAATTTCGGGTATTTCTTCTTGCCTGGTGATAACGGAAGATTGTTCCTTCATGTATTCCGGCGCGATCCATAACCTCTGCTGCCATCTGATAAGCTGAGAGATTCACCTTCTTTTTCTCCATGCCGAAATTGTCCCACATTACATATTCTGTCTGGAACAGATATTTATTCTTGAGATCTTCAACCGTAAGTCCCATTGTTGGAAGGTGATCGCCGTACATAACCAGGATCACATCCTCCGGATAATCTGCCAGTGCATCTGTCAGCTCTTTAACAAAATTATCCATTTCGTGGATCTCATTGCAGTAATACTCCCACTGGTTGTTCTGCGCTTCTGTTGCGGCACCTGTGACTGTGATCTCCGGATCATCGATCAGCTGTTCTTCCGGATATGCTCCATGTCCCTGTGTGGAGATTGTATATACATAATCCGGTCCTTCCGTAGAATCCAGACATTTGATGATCTCATCAGTGAGAACTTCATCTTTTGTCCAGCCCAGCGGGTTCTTATCATTTTCCTCTGCCATATATTCAGCAGAAGTGAAAGTATCAAATCCAAGGTTCGGAAAGATACTTCTTCTTCCGTAGAAGTTTGCCTCATTATTATGCACTGCATGAGTGCTGTATCCAAGATTCTTCAGGACATATGGTGCGCTTTCGCAGGTTGTCTCTTTCAGAATACTCTTGTACGGATATTCTCCCGGTCCAAAATAATGAAGGCTCATACCTGTGATTGACTCAAATTCCGTATTTGCTGTACCGGCTCCGACTGCCGGAACCTTGTAGTATCCGGATGAATACTCTTTCATCAGCTTGCGGAACGTAGGGATCGGATCTTCGGAGATTTTCAGATAATTGACCAAAGTCGGATCAAAGAAGGATTCGAGTTGCAGGAAGAGAATATTCGGCTGATTTTTCTCATTTGTTGCCGGAAGGTTATCCTCAGTCTTCTCGATTCTCTCAATCTCTTCTTCTGAATAATCACGAGGACAGCTGATGCCGGTGTTAAATATTGTGACACCAAGGCAGTATGGATATCCATAATCTTCATATGCAAATGCAATATTTCCAAAGTAATTGGAAAGCACTCTCTTTTCCAGCGCCAGCTGTGTGATTCCTACAAATGCTGCAATTCCCACAACAACCAGGAGAAGGTCATAGCGGAATTTTACTTTTCGCTGATACTTTGGTCCTTTGACCAACAAAGAAAGAAGAATCAGTACTAATACTCCAAGCACGATCAATGCAACTACCACACCCCAGGACGGCAGATATTTGTTAAGGACTGCCATACCGTCTGTGAGCAGATGCAGATCCGGGCCGGTAAACGGTGTGACCCTGTTTGCCAGGATCACGCCATTGATAATTCCAAGAAGCAGCCAGAATATGGATACCAGAACACGCCAGAAGGTTCT
>ERZ772863.2216-NODE-2216-length-13756-cov-3.529669_pt1 | contig 13756 bp, 10 predicted proteins | sample MGYA00512134_ERZ772863 | MGnify/ENA primary metagenome ERZ772863 (study PRJEB29015, sample SAMEA2737659) | human gut metagenome | biome: human gut; feature: human-associated habitat; material: faeces | place: China | collected 2012 ...
TTGTAGATGAGATGAGTAACTGGTATGTAAGAAGAAGCCGTGAACGTTTCTGGGCTAAGGGCATGGAGCAGGATAAGATCAATGCTTACATGACTCTGTATACTGCTCTGGTAACAATTTCCAAAGCAGCAGCTCCGATGATTCCGTTCATGACAGAAGAAATCTATCAGAACCTTGTAAGAAGCGTTGATAAAGAAGCGATTGAGAGTATTCATCTCTGTGACTTCCCGAAAGTCGAAGAAGCATGGATCAATAAAGAGCTGGAAGACGATATGGAAGAACTCCTCAAGATTGTTGTTCTTGGACGTGCAGCAAGAAATACTGCAAATATCAAGAACCGTCAGCCGATTGGTACAATGTATATCAAAGCTGACAAAGAAATGGGCCAGTTCTATACAGATATCATTGCAGATGAGCTGAATGTCAAAGAAGTGAAGTTCGCAAATGATGTCGAATCCTTCATTTCCTACAGCTTTAAACCGCAGCTTCGTACAGTAGGACCGAAATACGGTAAACTTCTGAACGGTATCCGTACAGCACTTGCTGAGATCAACGGAACAGAAGCGATGAACGAGCTGAGATCCACAGGTCTTCTGACACTGGATATTAACGGAAACAAGGTAGAACTTTCTGAGGAAGACTTATTGATCGAGACCGCACAGACAGAAGGTTATGTAACAGAAGCAGATGGTGATATTTCTGTAGTTCTTGATACAAATCTGACACCAGAGCTGATTGAAGAAGGATTTGTCCGTGAGATCGTCAGCAAAGTACAGACAATGAGAAAAGAAGCTGGATTTGAAGTTATGGATAAGATTCATATCTATGCAAAAGACAATGACAAGATTCTTGAGCTCATGAAGAACCACAAAGAAGAAATCATGTCTGAAGTACTGGCAGAGGATATGACTCTGGGCACAACCGATGGCTATGTAAAAGAATGGAACATTAACAAAGAGCCAGTTGTTCTTGGTGTTGCAAAAATGTAAGAAGCTCATGCCCGGTAAATATACCGGGCATGATTTGCAAAAATTGGGGGAATAAAAAAGCGCAGCATTGCTGTGTGATTAAGGAGGAAACGCAATGATTGACAAGCAGTTTAAAAAAGAAGCTTTCAAAGAGAGCGTAAAGGAAAACGTTAAATTTCTTTATCGTAAAAAACTCGAAGAAGCTACACAGGAACAGATTTTCCAGGCTGTATGCTACACTGTAAAAGATGTTATCATTGATAACTGGCTGGAAACACAGAATGCATATAAAGAGCAGGATCCTAAGACAGTTTACTATATGTCCATGGAGTTCCTTATGGGACGTGCTCTTGGAAATAACCTGATCAACCTGACAGCATACAAAGAGGTAAAAGAAGCTCTGGATGAACTTGGTCTGGATCTTAACGTGATCGAGGATCAGGAACCGGACCCGGCACTTGGTAATGGTGGCCTGGGACGTCTTGCAGCATGCTTCCTGGATTCTCTTGCGACTCTGAATTACAGTGCGTATGGATGTGGTATCCGTTATCGTTATGGTATGTTCAAACAGCAGATCAAAGACGGATATCAGGTAGAAGTACCGGATAACTGGCTGAAAGATGGATATCCATTTGAACTTCGTCGTCCGGAATATGCAAAAGAAGTTCATTTCGGTGGATATGTTGATGTAGAATATGATCCGGCAACAGGATCCAACAAATTCGTACACAAGGGATATCAGGCAGTAAAAGCGGTTCCGTTTGATATGCCGATTGTAGGATATAATAACAAGATCGTAAACACCTTAAGAATCTGGGATGCAGAGCCAATCGTAGACTTCGAGCTTGACTCTTTCGATAAAGGTGATTATAAAAAAGCAGTTGAGCAGGAAAACCTTGCCCGCAATATCGTAGAAGTTCTTTATCCGAACGACAACCATATGGCTGGTAAAGAGCTACGTCTGAAACAGCAGTATTTCTTTGTATCTGCAAGTCTTCAGGCTGCTATTGATAAATACAAAAAGAACCACAAAGATATCATGAAACTGCACGAAAAAGTTACTTTCCAGATGAATGATACTCATCCGACAGTAGCAGTAGCAGAACTTATGCGTATCCTTATGGACGAAGAAGGACTTGGATGGGATGATGCATGGTCTGTAACAACTAAATGTGTTGCTTACACAAACCATACAATCATGGCAGAGGCTCTTGAGAAATGGCCGGTTGAGCTGTTCTCCAGACTGCTTCCACGTGTATACCAGATCATCGAAGAGATCAACCGTCGTTTCATTCTTGACATTCAGGCTAAATATCCTGGAAATTATGACAAGATCAAGAAGATGGCAATCCTCTATGATGGACAGGTAAAAATGGCTCATCTTGCAATCGTTGCAGGTTACTCTGTAAATGGTGTTGCAAAACTTCATACAGAAATCCTTAAGAAACAGGAACTGAAAGATTTCTATGAAATGATGCCGGAGAAATTCAACAACAAGACAAACGGTATCACACAGAGACGTTTCCTGCTTCACGGAAACCAGCTTCTTGCAGACTGGGTAACAGATCATATCGGACCGGAATGGATCACAGATCTGTCTCAGATCAGCAAACTGAAAGTTTATGTTGATGATGAAAAAGCACAGCAGGAATTCATGAACATCAAATACCAGAACAAAGTTCGTCTGGCAAAATATATCCTGGAGCACAACGGAGTAGAGGTAAATCCACGTTCTATCTTCGATGTACAGGTTAAGAGACTTCATGAGTACAAACGTCAGCTTCTGAACATCCTGCATGTAATCTATCTGTATGACCAGATTAAGAAACATCCGGAAATGGATTTTTATCCAAGAACATTCATCTTCGGTGCAAAAGCATCTGCAGGTTATGCACGTGCTAAGAAAATCATTAAACTGATCAACTCTGTAGCAGATGTTGTAAACAATGATGCATCTATCGAAGGCAAGCTGAAAGTTGTATTCATCGAGAACTATCGTGTATCCAACGCTGAGATGATCTTTGCAGCAGCAGATGTTTCTGAGCAGATCTCTACTGCAAGTAAAGAGGCTTCCGGTACAGGTAACATGAAGTTCATGCTGAACGGTGCACCGACTCTGGGAACTATGGATGGTGCTAACGTTGAGATCGTTGATGAAGTTGGCAAAGAAAATGCATTTATCTTCGGTCTGAGCGCAGACGAAGTAATCAACTATGAAAACAATGGCGGATATGATCCGAGAGTCATCTACAATACAGATGATGAGATTCGTCAGGTACTGACAGAGCTTATCAATGGAACATTCTCTTCTGATACAGAACTGTTCCGTGACCTGTACAATTCTCTTCTTAACCAGAACGGTGGAGAAAGAGCAGACCAGTACTTTATCCTTGCTGACTTCCGTTCTTATGCAGCAGCACAGAAGAAAGTGGAAGAAGCCTACAAAGATGAAAAAGGCTGGGCTCGTATGGCTATGCTGAACGTGGCCTGCTCCGGCAAATTCAGCTCTGACAGGACTATCCAGGAATATGTGGATGATATCTGGCATCTGGACAAAGTTTTCGTAAAGTAAAAACTCTGCAAAGGGGACTTTGCCAGTCCCCTCTGCACACCCCTGGGCAGAAAGGCAAAAAATTTCCAGATAACATAAGACAGAAGGAAAGTATAAGATATGCTTGGCTCCTGGATTGTGGTATGGGGAAGTGTATCCTGTGTGGGGACAGATAGATGGAATAAATAAAGGGAATCTGGATTTTCAGTAAAATTGAAAATTCTGATTCCCTTTTTTACATAAGGTCGGATGGGGTGAATGTGGATTGCTACCAGGTACATCCGGGAGCTGTGTGGATAAGTTCTGCCAGATATGTGCGGATTTCGTCCATCTGGCGGGCTGTATCGGGATTGCTGTATGGGATGCGGTCAATGATTCGGTTCAGGTAGTTGTGTTCTTGGATAATATCGAGGCTTGCGCGGAAATAGATATCGCTGAAGTAGGCAACGTAGGATACCCAGTAGTCCATTTTGGTAACCCGGTCAGGGGAGTAGATGCACTGATTTTTAAAGATGGTGTCGTATACGACAGGGGTGATTTCCTGTGCGCCGATTTCTTCGGCAGAGGCTCCCATAAATATCTGAAGGTCGTCTTTCAATTTGACGCGACAGTTGTCCAGCTTGTCAGCATCGCGGATCAGGCGTGCATGAAGAAGTGTACGTGGATCGGTAATTCCTTCAAGACAGAAATCGCTGTGGTGTGCAATGGAGGTTTTGATGATATCATCCCAGGTGTCTTCTGGAACGAACTGGCGGATCATTCCTTCCTCAAATAAAACCTTTACACCGTAGGCAGCGTGATCCATAGTGGTTGGTTCGAAGCTGTCAAAGCGTTTTAACTGTTCAAAACGGCCAATGTCATGGAGAAGGGCGATGATACGTGCAAGTTCAGTATCTTCTTCTGTCAGGTGCATCCGATGACAGATTTCACTCATATCATGTACGACTCCATAAGTATGTATGATCTTCAGTCGAACTTTGTCATTGCTGTGGTCATAACTTTCAAGATAAGTTTCAAATTTTTGTTTTGCATTGTTATAGTTCATGTGAGATGGTATCCTTTAAATTTTTTCGGTATTCTCTTGGACTGCATCCTTTAATCTTGCTGAATACTTTGGAATAATAATTGGAATCGGAAAAGCCGGTTTTTTCAGCAATACTGCTGATGGATTCTTTGGTATTGAGATATTCCAGGCTTCGCTCGATCCGGTATTCCTGCAGAAAAGAAAAAAGGGTAGTATTCATATGGCGTTTAAAAAGACGAGTACATTCACTTTCGCACAAATGAATATGTTCGGAAATATCATCCAGTGTAATCTGATTCATATAATTTTGTTCGATGTAGGAGAGAATCCTGCGGATTCGTTCGTATTCTGTGAAATCAGAAGTAGTTGATACAGGCTGATGCGGAAGGTGTTCCACAAGCAGCCGCCACAGGAGCTGCATCCGAATGGAAATATCCAGTTCATAGAAATCCGGCTTTTTTTTATCGAGTGAGATGACTTCCAGCATTCGGTCACGAAAAGTTTCGTGCCATTTTTCACTGTAATCAATATGTACCGCACATACAGCAAGATTCTGAATCACAGGATCTACATATCTGGTACAGATGGTACTTTGAAAGAAACCATAGATCAGTTTGGGATCAAAGGTGATCGGTATGTAAGAACAGTCCTCCTGATTTTCCATTTCTCCGGAATGGAGGGCATTGGAATTGCAGAAGATAATATCGCCCTCTTTCAGATGGAAGGAGCGGTTGTTTATACGATAATGCATGGAGCCTTCTTTTACATAAGTAATCTCGATTTCCGGATGGCAGTGCCACATAAAAGAATTGGAATCGTATTCAGACAGACACTGATAACTGACCAGAAAGGGAAAGTGATCGCTTCCATGTTTTTTTAGTTCTTTTTGAAATTGATTTGTGATAATTTGCATGTTAAGCTCCTTACAGCTGGGTATCGCGCAGATATGATCAGATATATCAGATTGTATGCGGAGATACTTTAAACGCATAAAATTACGGTTATTCTTCTCCTATTATAGGCATATTTTTATGAGATACGCAAGATTTTACTTGTTTTTCGCAGATTAATTAAGGTATTTTACAGAAAAAGCAGTATAATGAGAGTATCAGATATGCAAAACAGAGTGCATGATGAAAGAGCGGAAACAAGCAGGATACTATATGGGTTGCAACAAATAACATGTAAAAGGAGAACAGAGTCATGAATTTACCGGAAACAGCAAAACTTCAGGAAATTTACGGGGAAACAGAAATCAGCGGAGCACGTTTCAAAAATCTTGCAGATAATTTTTCAAAAATCTATGGACAGGATAAGGCAGAATACTTTACAGCACCTGGAAGAACAGAGATCATTGGTAACCATACAGATCATAACGGTGGTAAAGTAATTGCAGGAAGCATTAACCTGGATACGATAGGGGCAGCTTATCCGAATGGAACACAGGTGATCCGTATCACAAGTGAAGGATACAGGGATGAAATCGTAGTTGACCTTACAAAACTCAGCAAGAGTAATTACAAAAAAGGCACAGCAGCACTTGTAGCAGGAATGATGGAAGGTGCGCAGAAGAATGGTTTTGAAACAGGTGGATTTGATGCTTATGTCAGCACCAATGTTATTGCGGCAGCAGGTGTCAGCTCTTCTGCTTCTTTTGAAATGCTGATCTGTACGATCATTGATTACTTTTTCAATGAGAGCAAAATGTCCTTTAATGATTATGCCAAAGTAGGTCAGTACGCAGAAAATGTATACTGGGACAAGGCATCCGGAATGATGGATCAGATGGCATGTGCAGTTGGTGGTCCGGTACTGTTTGATTTTGCAGACAGAGATAACCTGAAATATAGCAAACTGGATTTTTCCTTCGGAAAATTTGGATACAGACTTGTTATTGTAAACACAGGAAAAGGTCATGCAGATCTTAGTCAGGAATATTCTGAGATCCCTGGTGAGATGAAAGCGGTTGCAAAAGTACTTGGTGTGGAACTTCTTCATGAAACAAATGTAGATGCACTTCTTGAACACTGCAATGAAATTGAAGATGACAGAGCCGTCCTTCGTGCACTTCATTTCTTTGGAGAAACATCACGCGTAGAAGATGCTGCAGATGCGATTCATCACAATGATTATGACAAGTTCCTTGAACTGATCGATGAGTCAGGAAAATCTTCATGGGAACTTCTTCAGAACTGCTACACAATGAAAGATTTTCATGAGCAGAAGATTACCAGAACACTTGCATTAACTCAGCTCTTCCTCAAGAAGATCGGGGCAGGTGTATGCCGTGTTCATGGAGGCGGTTTTGCAGGTGTTATCGCAGCAATCGTGCCGGAAAAAGAACAGGATAATTACGTAGAATATATTTCCAGATTTGTTGGAAAAGAAAATGTATATCCGATGGACATCCGCGCGATCGGAGCAGTACATATTGGATAATATGAAAGATAAACGACAACAGTTGATTATCCTTTGAAAATTATTAAAATACATACATAAAAAACATAAGGTATCATAAATACAGACAAAGGAGAGATTCTTTGAAGATCATTTCCTATATTTCTGTATTTATGATACCTTTTTTATACCAGTGATTTATTCTTTTCAAGCATTTCGTAAATGATATTTTGAGTATAAGTTCCGAGATGCTTCTGATCCTCTTTGGAAAGTTCTTTTACATAGATCGGTTTACCGTATTCCAGAACAACATGTGTGGATTTGATCTTTGGCATATGTGCCTCAAAAATTTCTGCGGTATTGTTCATCGCCATCGGGATGATCGCACATCCGGATTTGCTGGCAATTTTGAAACTTCCCTCATGGAACGGAAGGAGTTCCAGTTCATCCTTGTTTTTGTTCCGGGTTCCTTCTGGGAAGATGCAGATGGAGATGCCGGATTTGATCTTTTCAATAGCGGTAAGGATGGTTTTCAGTCCCTGTTTGATATCCTTACGATCCAGAAACAGGCAATGCAGATAGCGCATCCAGTTGGAAAGAAGCGGATATCGTTCCATTTCTTTCTTTGCAATATAACCGGTACGGATCGGGCAGCGACTGTAGGAAAGTACAATGTCAAAGTAGCTTCTGTGATTACCAATATAAAGGACTGGTGTGTCTTTTGGGACATTTTCTTCACCGATTATCGTGACCTTGGTTCCGGCTTCCCACAGAATAAATTTAAAAACTGCCTGGATAATACGAAGAGAGCTGATCTCTTTTGTTCGCGGTGAAAATTTTCCGATGATCCATTCCACGAAAAGGATTGGAATAGATAAAATCAGAAATCCAATGACCGTGATGGCAACAATAACTAAACGAATCATAATGAATTCCTCTTTCTGTCAAAAAGATGTCCCGCATAGCAAGACTCTGGTACAAGTATAAGTGATTTTGCAAATACTTGCAATAAATGTTTTATACTCTGCATAGAATACATACTGAAGAAATCTAATACCGGGAAATGAGAGAATTTATGAAAAAAGCAGCTTCTCTGCTGTGTCTGGCAGTGCTTTTTCTTATGTTGGGCGGATGTCAGATGATACGGATCGAGGAAGAAAATAAAACACCACTTGCATATACCGTGATCGAGGATTCCCAGATTCCGGAAGAAATGCAGGAGCTGATCAGAGAAAAGAAGGAAACAGAATTTCAGATTGCCTATCAGAAGGGAACGGAGCTGTTTCTGGCAAAAGGGTATGGTCGACAGATGAGTGGAGGATACAGCATTCAGGTAAAAGAACTTTCTGCATCTTCAAATGCAGTTTTTTTTGAAACAAAACTGATCGGTCCGACGGAAAAGATTCAGGGCGGGGAACCGTCATATCCGTATATTGTGATAAAGACAGAATACCGGGATGGTCCGGTGCAGTTTCAGTGAGACGGGAGGATGGAATTGTGGAATTAAAAAAAGAAGATATTCAGATATTAAGGACAAAGAGCAAGGCATCCAGCCAGGTAACATTTGATGTGGATTACAATGTACCGGATGTAAAACCGGACATTGGACGTATGATTCAGAATAAGGGGGAGATGACAGTAGAAGAAGTGCGCCTGAATGAAGGGCATGCATTTCTGAAAGGAAAACTGCAGGCAGATCTTCTTTATGTCGGTGAGGAGGATGGCAGGATCTACAGTCTTTCTGCAAATCTTCCAATGGAAGAGACACTGAATCTGGATGGAATAGTCAACGGGGATAAAATGTGCCTGAAATGGGAAATTGAGGATCTGAGCATTCATATCATCCATTCCAGAAAAATGAATATTAAAGCAGTGGTTACTTTTTTTGCTTCTGTAGATGAGCTGACAGGAGTACGGCTTCCGGTATCTCTTGATGATGAGACAGTATCTGTGCAGAAAAAAACAATGCGTGTACTGAGTCTTGTAATACATAAAAAGGATACTATGCGCCTGAAAGAGGAAATAACACTTGTATCGAATAAACCTAATATAGCAGAGCTGCTCTGGTATACAACAGAAGTTCGTGGACTGGATCTCAGACCGGAAGAAAACAGTGTAAAAGCCAAAGGAGAACTTTTTATTTTTGCATTATATACAGGTGATGATGAAAGTGGAACGCTCCAGTGGATAGAACATTCTATACCATTTAATGGAGAGGTGGAGTGCTCGGGCTGTATTTCGGAAATGATCCCAAATCTGGAAGCTGCTGTGATCAATCAGACCCTGGAGGTAAAACCGGATGCGGATGGAGAAGAAAGAAAGCTTCAGGCAGATGTTGTACTGGAACTGGATATGAAGCTTTATCAGGAAGAAGATCATGAGGTCATCATGGATGTGTATACACCGTTTCGTCAGTGTATGCCAAAAGGTCGGAAAGAGATACTGGAAAGTCTTCTTGTCCGTAATTTCTCCCGATGCAGGATCGCAGACAGGATAGAAGTCAAAGAGACACAGGGGAAGATCCTTCAGATCTGTCACAGCCAGGGCAAAATAAAAATAGACAAAATCCAAATCGTTAAAGATGGAATTCTGGCAGAAGGAATTGTACGACTAAAAGTGCTGTATATTGTAGAAAATGATGAAATGCCGTTTTATTCCATGGAAGCAATGCTGCCGTTCAGTCACGTAGTTGAAGCCAAAGGCATTACAGAAAACAGTGTATATTATCTGCATACGGAACTGGAACAGCTTTCAACGACAATGGTAGACAGCAATGATATTGAGATCCGGGCGACGATAGGACTGAATGTGCTTGTGATCCAGTGCAGTGAGGAGATGATCCTTGAAAAAATTGAAGAAATTCCACTGGATCAGGAAAAAATCCGGAATATGCCGGGAATTACAGTGTATATCATGAAACCAGGTGATACATTGTGGAATATTGCGAAAAAATTTTATACAACGGTGGAGGAGATCATGCAGATGAATGATCTGGACGGGGATGAGGTATCTTCCGGAACACCACTTCTTCTGGTGAAAAAAGTCGAAGAATAATATTGAATTTAGTATGAAAATCGGCTAAAATATAGCCAGATCATGTTTGTATACAAAGTACAAAGGAACGAAAAGTACAAAGGATGGAAGGTGAATTTATGCGTTTACGTGCAATGGCCAAGATTAATCTGGGACTGGATGTTCTTCGCAAAAGAGAGGATGGATATCATGAGGTTCGAATGATCATGCAGACGATCCAGATGTATGATCTTCTGGATATCCGGAAGAAGGAAGAACCGGGGATCTCCTTATCTACCAATCTTCCATATGTCCCGTCAGATGAAAGAAATCTGGTATATAAAGCAGCAAAACTTCTTATGGATGAATTTGATATCAAAGAAGGCCTTTCTATGAAGCTGACGAAATTTATTCCGGTGGCAGCTGGTATGGCTGGAGGAAGCTCGGATGCAGCAGCAGCATTTGTAGGAGTGAATCGTCTATTTCGTCTTGGATTAAGTGAAGAGGAACTGATGAAGAGGGCAGTACAGGTTGGTGCGGATGTTCCGTATTGTGTTATGCGTGGAACTGCACTTGCAGAAGGAATTGGAGAGAAGCTGACCAGACTTCCGGGACTGCCGAAATGCTATGTGTTGGTTGGTAAACCGGGAATCAATGTTTCCACAAAACTTGCCTATGAAAATCTTCATCTGGATCAGATTCAGTCGCACCCGGATATTGATGGAATGATCAGTGACATTGAGAATCAGGATCTTCACAGTCTTACTGCGAAAATGCAAAATGTTTTTGAACCGGGAATCATCAGTCAGTATCCGGTTATTCAGGAGATTAAAGATCTTATGGAAGCGAACGGTGCGCTTAAGGCAATGATGAGCGGAAGCGGACCGACTGTCTTTGGAATATTTGATGACCGCAGTAAACTTCGGGAAGCTACGGAAGCGCTTCGCAACAGTCATCTGGCGAAAACTGTATTTGCAACACAGATATACAATAAAAAGTAAGAAAGGGGAAGTACTTATGATAAATGATTTTTCTGTAGACATGAATGAATATCTGCCATTACGCGATGTTGTATTTAATACACTCCGTAAAGCAATTTTAAAAGGTGAACTGAAGCCAGGAGAACGACTGATGGAAATTGCACTTGCAGAACGTCTTGGTGTCAGCAGGACTCCGGTAAGGGAAGCTATGCGAAAACTGGAACTGGAAGGTCTGGTTGTGATGATTCCCCGAAGAGGTGCACAGGTTGCCAATATCACAGAGAAAGATCTGAATGATGTTCTGGAAGTTCGAATTGCTCTGGAAAATCTTTCTATTGAAAATGCATGTGCACGTATGACAGAGGAACAGCTGGCGGAATTGTGGAAAGCGGCCAAGGACTTCGAAGCAACTATGGCAGAGGGTAATCTGGTCAAACTTGCAGAGGCCGATGTGGCATTTCACGAAGTGATTTATAAATCTTCTGATAACAGAAGACTGAATCAGGTATTGAATAATCTTCGGGAACAGATTTATCGTTACCGTGTGGAGTATCTGAAGGATGAAGAGACAAGAAATCTTCTCGTCAAAGAACATGAAGAAATTTACGAAGCAATCCGTAATCGTGATGTAAAACAGGCACAGGAGATTTCCTATCAGCATATTGAGAATCAGCGGGAGGCAATCATACGGTCTATCCGTGAAGAGACACAGAACCGACAGGTTCATAAATAAAACGGTCAGCAGTGTCTGCACACATAAAATCTTATAATCTGGTTATTCTAAAAGAGATGCAAAAAGTGTATCTCTTTTTTTATTCTCAATTTTATTATAGCAGGTATCTGTCTTCAGGAGGAAATGATGAGAGAAGCAGTAGAAGGATCAGTAAAAGAAACAGAGCAGATCAGGATTTCGTCAAATCTGAGGGATAATGAGATATATATCCGAAAGCAATGCGAAAATTGTGCAGATATTCTGGTACGTCCGATGCGTCTGGGAGAAGATCGTAAAGTGGACTGCCTTATGGTTTATATTGAAGTTACGGTATCGAATATGATGCTGGATGATTCAGCGATTGGAAAAATGATCAATCATTTCTGGAAAATACCGCCGGAAAAAATACAGGAATTTCTCAAAAATAACAGTCTGGGCATTGCAGATGTGCAGAAACTGGAAAATATGGATGAAGTTTTTGGAGCAATCTTGTCTGGAAATGCAGTGTTTTTTATAGATGGTTACAATAAGGCAATGAAAATCTCCAGCAAAGGGTATCCGGATATGGGAGTCTCTGAGGCAGAATCAGAAAAGGTATTGCGTGGTTCCAGGGAAGGTTTCTCAGATTCGGTAAAGACAAATTCTGCACTTGTACGCAAAAGGATCCGTGATACCCGAATGAAAGTAGAAGAATATCAGAGTGGAGTCCGTTCCAATACAACGATTCAGATACTGTATATCGAAGATCTGGTACATGAAGAACTTCTGGAAGAGGTCAAAAACAGGCTGGAAGAATACAAAATAGATGGAATTCTGGACAGTGGAATGCTGGAACAGCTGACTGAGAAACCCTGGTATTCGCCTTTTCCGCAGTATCAGGTGACGGAACGCCCGGATCGGACGGCACTGGAACTTCTCAATGGAAAAATCGCACTTCTGTGTGATAATTCTCCGTCTGCCCTGATCCTGCCAGGTGCATTCAGCAGTTTTATGGAGAGCAGTGAAGACTGGTATCATCATTTTGAGATGGCAACATTTCTTCGAATACTGCGTTATCTGGCATTGCTGACAGCAACATTGCTTCCGGGATTGTATCTGGCAGTGATCCGGTTTCATACACAGATATTGCCAACGAATCTTTTGCTGTCTTTTGCAGATGCAAGGGAGGGAGTACCTTTTTCAAGTGTGACAGAACTGGTTTTACTGGAACTCGCTTTTGAACTGATACGGGAAGCCGGAGTCCGGGTACCCGGTGCACTTGGAAATGCAATCGGAATAGTAGGCGGCCTGATCATAGGAGATGCGGCAGTCAGTGCCAATCTGGTAAGTCCTATTGTTGTTATGATCGTAGCACTTACGGCACTTGGATCTATGGTCATACCGGATGAAGAATTTGCAGCTGCTTTTCGCCTGCTGAAATATGGATTTTTGATTCTGGGAGGCTATCTTGGAATATATGGAGTTGTCCTTGGCATCTATCTTACAGTATCACATCTGTCAGGCCTGTTGAGCTTTGGAATACCGTATCTGGTGCCTTTTGTGGAAGAACAATCCGTTAGACAGACAGGTAATGGTATTTTTCGAATACCTTTCAAAGCCAGAAAATACAGGCCGGTCTATGCAAGAAAGGAACAGAGTATCCGTCTGCGAAAGATTACAGACAGGAAGGGGCGTGAGTCATGAAGTATGCAGAAAACAATCGTATATCACACAGACAGTTGTATCATCAGATTATACTTTCTTTTCTTGCACCACTTCTGATCTGTATTCCGGGATATAACGGAGAACAGGGACTGTCTGGAGCAGTGGGCATCATGGCTGCAGTTCTGATCCTTTTGCTGTATGTCTTTTTTCTGATGAGAACTTCTTACTGTTATGCAGATCCTGTAAAAATAATGGGAAAGCTGAAAGGCAGCCTGTTGGGAATCTTTTTTTTAATATATCTGATCATGACAGGAGTTTATATTCTTTCACTTATTGAGCAGATCGTACCGGTGTGGGCAGTATCAGGGATTGCAACCGGATGGCTGATTTTCTGGGCGGTTGTAGTCTGTGCATATGGTGCAGATCATGGGATGCAGCGCAGAGGGCGGATGGCCGGTGTCTCGGGAG
>ERZ772863.2226-NODE-2226-length-13725-cov-6.066789_pt1 | contig 13725 bp, 9 predicted proteins | sample MGYA00512134_ERZ772863 | MGnify/ENA primary metagenome ERZ772863 (study PRJEB29015, sample SAMEA2737659) | human gut metagenome | biome: human gut; feature: human-associated habitat; material: faeces | place: China | collected 2012 ...
CAGTATTACTTTTCGTTCTTAACGCCCCCGCCCCTTCCTCCACCTTAAATTCGGGGGTTGCGGGGTTGCGAGCCCGGGGCCACAGTTGAGCGCAGCGAAACTGGGGAGCGAGCAATGTTTGCCCCCGCGGGGCAAACAACCGCACGAGCGGGTTTGCGTAGCAAACTGGCGGCGCTCGTTGTGCGCCGCCAAGCGCCCCCGAACCCCCGCAGGGGTAAACGGCAGCTCTGTAGGGGCGGCATATATGCCGCCCGCAGCCTACCGCGGCAACCCGTCAACGGGAAAGGGGGAGGGCTGCCGCCCTCCCTTGCCCCTCTCGTGCGTAAATTTTCACAGCAGTCCGTAGGGGCCGGGCATGCCCGGCCCGCAGCTTTGCTATGCCACCCTTTTGCCTTTTGCATCGTAGGGAGGGGTCTTGACCTCTCCGCAGCCTTCCGCCGCCGCCCCGTCACCCCTTTGCCGCCCAATCCACTCCTAACTCCTCTCTCCTAACTCCACCCCCTCCCTTTCCCCAAACTTTACAAACTTTACACGCTCTACACAAAACCGGCCCCCTCTTTGCAAAACCTTTACCGCGATTGTACCGTACTATGGTCGAAACCGGCGCAAAACCGCGGTACAATTAGCTTGCTTCCGGTGAAGCACTGGCAAAACGTCCAAACTATACCACATAAATTTGGGAAAAAGGGAGAATACACACATGAAACGTACTTCTGCAATTGCTGCTGTTACCGCTGCTGCGCTGGCACTGAGCCTGGCTGCCTGCGGCTCTGCCGATTCCGCCGCTGCTTCCTCTGCCCCTGCAGAGAGCACCGCCGCTTCCACCGAGGCTGCCCCTGCCGGTGACTTCGACGCCGACCAGGACATCACGGTCATCTCCCGTGAGGACGGCTCCGGCACCCGCGGCGCCTTCATCGAGCTGACCGGTGTCGAGGAGAAGAACGCCGACGGCAAGAAGGTCGATAACACCACCGAGGCCGCCGCCATCCAGTCCAGCACCAACGGTGTCATGACCGCCGTCGCCAACGATGAGACCGCTATCGGCTACATCAGCCTAGGCTCTCTGAGCAATGACGTCAAGGCTGTCACCGTCGGCGGCGTCGAGGCCTCCGCCGAGACCGTCAAGGACGGCAGCTACGTTCTGTCCCGTCCGTTCAACATCGTCACCAACGGCGACGCGGCGGACCCCGTGGCCGTCGATTTCATCGCCTACTGCCTGAGCAAGGACGGCCAGGCCATCGCTACCGACAACGGCTACATCGGTGAGGATGGCGCGGACTTTACCTCCGCCCAGCCCGAGGGCAAGATCGTCGTCGGCGGTTCTTCCTCCGTCTCTCCGCTGATGGAGAAGCTGATCGAGGCTTACAAGACCGTCAACCCCAACGCCGAGCTGGAGCTCCAGACCACCGATTCCACCACCGGCGTCTCCGGTGCGCTGGAGGGCACCTACACCATCGGCATGGCCAGCCGTGAGCTGAAGGACTCCGAGGTCGAAGGCGGCGCCAAGGCTACCGTCCTGGCGCTGGATGGCATCGCCGTCGTCGTCAACCCCGGCAACACCACCGACGACCTGACCGTTGACCAGATCAAGGGCATCTACACCGGCGAGCTGACCACCTGGGCGGATGTGCAGTAAAAAGAAAAAGGCTTCCCCCTAGGGGCTGCGCCCGCAGGCGCGTGTCGGAGCGCAACCGCCGAAGGCGGCACTTAGCGCGGAGACTGAAGCTGTCCGCGAAGCGGACTGATGAGGGGCGGGTTTCCCAAGATAACCCGTTCACGGGTTGGTAAGGCAAGGCCGCCCCTCATCCGGCGCTGCGGCGCCACCTTCCCCCCCCTAGGGGGAAGGCTTTTTGGGTATCATAACCAATCTACGAGCATAAGGAGTATAGGAAAATGACCTCCAAGCTAAAAGAAGGCGTTATGCAGGGCGTGTTCACTCTCTGCGCCTGTGTGTCCATCCTGGCGGTGGCACTGATCTGCATCTTCCTGTTTGCCAACGGCGTGCCCACCCTGTTCAAGATCGGCCCGCTCAAGTTCCTGCTGGGCACGACATGGAAGCCCGGCAACGACATCTTCGGCATCCTGCCGATGATCCTGGGCAGCATCTACGTCACGGCGGGGGCTATCCTCGTCGGCGTGCCCATCGGCCTGCTGACGGCCATCTACATGTCCAAGTTCGCGCCGCCCCGCATCAATAAGGTCATGCTCCCGGCGGTGCAGCTGCTGGCCGGCATCCCGTCCGTCGTCTACGGCTTCTTCGGCATGATCGTGCTTGTGCCCGCCGTGCAGGCCATGGTCAAATCGCCGTTCTTCAAAACCGTGCTCCACGTCAAGAGCGGCAAGGGCATGAGCCTGTTTACTGCTGCCGTGCTGCTGGGCATCATGATCCTGCCCACCATCATCACGGTCAGCAAGACGAGCCTCGACGCCGTGCCCGACAGCTACTACGAGGGCAGCCTTGCCCTTGGCGCGACGCATGAGCGCAGCGTGTTCTACGCCGTGCTGCCCGCCGCAAAATCCGGCGTGCTGTCGGCAGTCATCCTCGGCATTGGCCGCGCCATCGGTGAGACGATGGCCGTCGTCATGGTCGCGGGCAACCAGACCTGGATGCCCAAGGGCCTGTTCCAGGGCCTGCGCACGATGACCTCGAACATCGTCATCGAGATGGGCTACGCCGCCGACCTCCACCGCGAGGCGCTGATCGCCACCGGCGTTGTGCTGTTCGTATTCATCCTGCTTATCAACCTCTGCTTCAGCCTTGTGAAAGGGGGTAAGGACTATGCCTGAGATTGCCGCAGCGCAAACAGCCGCCGATATGACCTACGCAAAACCGCATGCGTTCATGCCAACCGGCGGCAGCAACCGCCGCGCCGCCCGTATGCAGGCCGCCGCGCTGCGCTGGCTTGTGCGCATGGCCGCCCTGCTGACCGCCGCGGTGCTGGTGTTCCTCATCGGCTACATTCTGGTTATGGGCATCCCCAATTTGAAGCCCGAGCTGTTCGCCTGGGAGTATAACTCCGAGAACGTCTCACTGACGCCCGCGCTCATCAACACGGTGCTGATGACGGCCTTCTCGCTGGCGATCTCGACGCCGCTGGGCATCTTTGCGGCCATCTGGCTGGTCGAGTACGCCCACCGCGGCAGCAAGCTGGTCAAGGTCGTGCGCGTCACCACCGAGACGCTGCAGGGCATCCCGTCCATCGTTTACGGCCTGTTCGGTATGCTGTTCTTCGTCACCAAGCTGCACTGGGGCTATTCGATGATCGCCGGTGCGTTCACGCTGGCCATCATGGTTCTGCCCGTCATCATGCGCACGACGGAGGAGGCGCTGATCGCAGTGCCCGACTCCTACCGCGAGGGCAGCTTTGGTCTGGGCGCGGGCAAGCTGCGCACGGTGTTCACGATCGTGCTGCCGTCCGCCATGCCCGGCATTTTGTCCGGCGTCATTCTGGCCACGGGCCGCATCGTCGGCGAGACCGCCGCGCTGATCTATACCGCAAGCTCTGTGGCAAAGATCCCGTCCAGCGTGTTCAGCTCCACCCGCACCCTGGCCGTACACATGTACCTGCTCTCGAACGAGGGCCTGTACATCGGCCAGACCTACGGCACGGCAGTGGTCCTGCTGGTGCTGGTGCTGGTCATCAACGGCCTGTCCGGGCTGGTAGCCGGGAAACTGGCAAAACGGTAAAGGGCAATGCCCTGCACCGTAGGGGCGGATTCCATATCCGCCCGTGGGAGTATGCGGCAGCGCAAACCCCGCGGAGGGGTCAAGACCGCTTGGCGGCGCACAACGAGCGCCGCCAGCCAGCAAAGCTGGCCCGCTCATGCGGTTGTTTGCCCCGCAGGGGCAAACATTGTTCGCTCCCCGGTTTCGCTACGCTCAACCGTGGTCCCACGCTTACAACCCCGCACCTCCCTACGATTCGTCGTTCACGGGTGCCATGTAGGGAGCGGTCTTGACCGCTCCGGGAACCTTCCGTCCGGCAGCCCCTTCCCCGGCGCCGCGCATGTAGGGACCGCATATATGCGGCCCGCAGGTGTACGGAAAACGGGTGCTCGCGGTCCGGGCCGCGGGCCGGGCATGCCCGGCCCCTACCGACACAGGGAACAGAGCAGAAATAAGATAAGAGGTCATTCCATGAACAAATTTGAAGTGCGCAATATGGACCTGTACTATGGCAGCTTCCATGCGCTGAAAAATATCAATATCGACATCCCGGAAAAGGAGATCACCGCGTTCATCGGTCCGTCCGGCTGCGGCAAATCCACGTTTTTGAAAAGCCTGAACCGCATGAACGACCTCGTCGAGGGCTGCCGCATCTCCGGCGGCATCAAGCTCGACGGCGTGGACATCTACAAGGACAAGATGGACGTCAACGTCCTGCGCAAGCGCGTCGGCATGGTGTTCCAGAAGCCGAACCCCTTCCCGATGTCCATCTATGACAACATCGCCTACGGCCCGCGCACCCACGGCATCCATAATAAAGCGCAGCTGGATGAGATCGTGGAAAGATCCCTGCGCGGCGCGGCCATCTGGGACGAGGTCAAGGACCGCCTGAACAAGAGCGCCCTGGGCATGTCGGGCGGCCAGCAGCAGCGCCTCTGCATTGCGCGCGCCCTGGCCGTTGAGCCCGAGGTCCTGCTGATGGATGAGCCGACGAGCGCCCTGGACCCCATCTCGACGTCCAAGGTCGAGGAGCTGGCCACGGAGCTGAAAGAGAATTACACCATCGTCATGGTCACCCATAACATGCAGCAGGCTGCGCGTATCAGCGATAAGACGGCATTTTTCCTGCTGGGCGAGTTGGTGGAGATGGGCCCGACGGAGCGTGTGTTCGCCACGCCCGTGGACAAGCGCACCGAGGATTACATCTCGGGCCGCTTCGGCTAAGGAGGTACGACAAATGGGTACGAGTGTACGAAAAATGTACGACGCCGAGCTGCTGCAGCTTGACACAATGCTGGCCCGCATGGGCCACGCCGCCGGCGGCGCGATCGAGAGCGCCATGACCGCCCTGCGCTCCGGCGACACCGAGCTGGCCCGCAGCGTTATTGCCCGGGACAGCGAAATCGACTCCGCCGAGCATGAGATCGAGCACCGCTGCTTAACGCTGTTTCTGCGCCAGCAGCCCGTGGCGGGCGACCTGCGCAAGGTCTCCACGGCGCTGAAGATGGTCACCGACATTGAGCGCATCGCCGACCAGGCCAGCGACATTGCCGAGATAACGCTCCATCTCCACCCGGACGGCGCACGCACCGTCGGCGTGCTGGACGACCTGTACGCGATGGGCGACATTGCCCTGCACATGGTCAAGGACGCCATTGCCGCCTACGTGCAGGTGGACCTGTCCACCGCCGCGCAGGTCATTGCCCGCGACGACGACTGCGACGCGATGTTCAGCCGCATTTCCAAGGAAATTGCGGCCTACATCGCCGCCCACCCCAGTGATGCCGAGACGGCGCTGGACTTATTTATGATCGATAAGTACCTTGAGCGCCTGGGCGACCACGCCGTGAACATTGCGGAATGGGTCGAGTTCCTCAAGACCGGCGTCCACAAATCCCGCAAGATCGTGTAATGCGGGGATAAACAAGCCATTTTCTTATTATTTTCCTATACCAACCAAAACGGGACCTGCCGAAAAGCGGGCCCCGTTTTGGCGTGGAGGGGCTTTCGTAGGGGCCGGGCATGCCCGGCCCGGAGGTCGGCGCGGCCACCCTTTAACGGGCAATCGCCTTTAACGCCGCGGGCCGGGCATACCCGGCCCCTACCGCGCGACGGCCCCCGCCCGGCTGCCCGGAGGGGTCAAGACCCCTCCCTACAAGGCACCCGTGAGCGGCAGTTCGTAGGGAGCGGTCTTGACCGCTCCGGGTGCTTTGCGGCAGCGTCAGCTTCCCTGTAGGGGCCGCGCGGCAGTAAAAAAAGCAGCCGTCCCTTTCCGGAACGGCTGCTTGCTATCATTTCGCCCCTTTCCCCGCGAACACAACGTAAATCGTTTTGAACAAAATCTTTACGTCGCCCCAGAGGGACCAGTTGTCGATGTAGGCTACGTCGAGCTTGACGACCTCCTCAAAATCCTCGATGTCGCTGCGCCCGCTGACCTGCCACAGGCCGGTGATGCCCGGCTTCATCGACAGGCGGCGCTTGTGGTGGCTCTCGTACTGCTTGTACTCGTCCACCGTCGGCGGGCGGGTGCCCACAAGGCTCATATCGCCCCGCAGCACGTCAAAAAACTGCGGCAGCTCGTCAATGCTGGTGCGGCGGATGAATTTACCCACCTTGGTCACGCGGGGGTCATCCTCCATTTTGAACATCAGGCCGTTCATTTCATTCTGGGCCATCAGCTCCTTCTTGCGGGCCTCGGCGTCCACGTACATGCTGCGCAGCTTGTGGATGTAAAAATACCGCCCGTTGCGGCCCACACGCTTTTGTTTAAAAAACAGCGGGCCGGGGCTTTCGAGCTTGAGCGGGATGGCGACCACCGCGATGATCGGGATGCTGATGATACAGCCGATGACAGCGCCCACCACGTCCATGCAGCGCTTGGCGATCTGGTCGCGCAGCTGCAATTCAACGGTGCCCATCGTGACGATGTTGCCCCCGGCGCAGCGCCCCAGGGAACGGCTCAGCCGCGCGGCGCTCGTCTCGTCGCAGCAGGCTTCCTCAATGCGGTCCAGCAGCGGCAGACGGAAGTGCACGGTCAGGCCCATGCTCTCCATCTCGTCCAGATAGGGGATGAAGCTCTCGCCGCTGTCCATCGGCACATCGACATAGACCTCGTCGAGCGCCTCGCGCCGGATCCAGTCCATGAAGTCGTCGAACGTCGCCTTGACCTCGACGCCGCAGACTCTGGTGGAGATCGCGGCGGGCGTGGCCTCCAGCAGCGAGACGCCCACGACCCGGCGGGACCAGTCCTTTTGAATCTCGGGGATCAGCCGCTCGGCCCGGTCCGACGTTGTGACGACGCCGACGAGCGTCTCCATGCCCCAGCTGCGCTGGAACCGGATGAGCAGCCGCTTTAAAATCGCATGGGAGAACGGCAGCAGCACCGCGTTGACCGCGGGCACCGTGACCGCAAAATAACGGGAGTCCAGCATCGTGGCCTTGGCCAGCAGCATGCAGCCTGCATAAACAAGGCCGAGCGCGATGTTGAACCGGAGAGAAAGGCTGATTTCCTCATTTTCAGACCGCGTTACGATGTTTTTGTCCTGGTCAAAGAAGAAGAAGGTGACGACGAACGCCACAAACAGCAGGCACAGGGTCTGGAGCCAATCGGTGCTGGTGTAGGGGATCAGCACGCCGAACAGCCCGTCGGTGATGAGCCACGCCAGCAGCACGCTGACGGCCATCGTGAGCAGATCGGCGAAAAATACATAAGCGTATTGCAGCTTTTCGCGTTTACTTGTCATGAAGAAGGAGAAGTCCTCTCTAATAGTTATCTTCTTATTTTACCATAGACAGAGGATATTTTCAACAAAATCCGCAATATCATAACAATTACACAATTTATAGTGGCGCGGTAGGGGCCGGGCATGCCCGGCCCCTACGGCGATGCAAATTTTACGAATCTTCGTTCTCCCGTCCGACGATCTCGGCCTTTAAGACGTCCTGAATTTCCACCAGACATTCCAGCAGCAGGGGGTTGAACTGCCCGCAGTCGCCGTGCAGGATCATCTGCACCGCGGTGTCCGGTGAGTAGGCGGCCTTGTAGACGCGCTTGCTGACCAGCGCGTCGTAGACGTCCGCCATCGAGACGATCTGCGCCGAGATCGGGATGTCGTCCCCGGCCAGGCCGTCGGGGTAGCCACGGCCGTCCCAGCGCTCGTGGTGCCAGCGGCAGATGTCGTGGGCGGTCTTGACAAGCGCTTCGTTTTTATAGCGGCCCAGATGGTCCAGCATGTTCGCGCCCACAACGGTGTGGGTTTTCATAAGATCGAACTCCTCCGGGGTAAGCCGCCCGGGCTTGTTCAGGATCTTATCGTCTATCGCAACCTTTCCGATGTCGTGCAGCGCCGATGCCATGACGATCAGCTCCTGCGTTTCGGGCGGCAGGTCATACTTGTCGGTTTTCTGCGTCAGCCGCTCCAGAAGGCGCTGGGTCAGCGTGCCGATGTGCAGCACGTGCTGGCCGCTCTCGCCGTTGCGGAACTCGACGACCTCGCTCAGGATCGAGATCATCATCTTGGTGTTTTTCTCTTTTTCCTTGATCTGGCTCGTCACCAGCGAGGCGAGCCGCCGCTGCTTGGCGTAGAGCTTGATCGTGTTGAAAACGCGGCGGTAGACGACGCCCGCATCGAACGGGCGGCTGACATAGTCCGAGACGCCCAGCTCGTAGGCGCGGCGCACAACGGTGTCGGCGTCCTCGCTCGAGATCATGATGACGGGGATGTCCTCGATCCAGTGGCTGCGGTTCATCTCGCTCAGCACCGCAAAGCCGTCCATGACCGGCATGACGATGTCCAGCAGGATCAGCGCAATGCCGGTGTCGTACTGCTCCAGCATGGCCAGGCATTCCCTGCCGTTCGCCGCCTCCAGAATGTTGTAGTCGCTGCCCAGGATCTCCGCCAGAATGGCGCGGTTCATCTCGGAGTCGTCCACAATTAAAATGCTCTGGCGGGTCTGGCTTTCGCGCCCGGCAGCGCTCAAAGCGCCGTCCCGGGCGTTGTCCTCGGTCACGACCATGTTTTTGCGGTTCTTGGCCTGGTACATCAGCTTGTCGGCGCGGGAGACTGCCTGCTCCACGGTCTCGCCGGGCTGCGTTATCACGCCGCCGATGCTGGCGGACAGCTGCAGACGGGAATACCCCGGCACGCTGGCAGTGTGCAGCTGCTCCCGGATGCGGTCCAGCTTGGCCAGGAACGCCGCGCGCTCAATGCCCGGCAGCACCAGCAGGAACTCGTCGCCGCCGTAGCGGATGAGCACGTCCGATTTGCGGATGCAGGCGCGCACCACGTCAACGCAGGTGCGCAGCGCTATGTCGCCGGCCTGATGGCCGTAGGTGTCGTTGATCAATTTAAAGTCGTCCTGATCCAGCACGGCCACACCGGCGGGGTCGGTCTTGTCCTTGAGCGCGTCCTCAAAGTAGAGGCGGTTGTAGCTGTCGGTCAGTGCATCGTGGTAGAGCTTGGTGTGGTAGCTCGCGATGCTGTCTATCAGGCGTTCCCCGTTTTCGGGGTCAATGAGGGTCTCGCCGTCCAGCTTCTGGATCAGCTCCATGACACAGGGAACGCCGTCGACCTCGCGGTAGACGGCGGTGACCTGAAAGACCTCGCTGCCCATGTATTCCAGCTTGGTGCGCTGGCGGTGATCCTCCAGCACCTGCCGGGAGATGCAGTTCCGGCAGGGGGTGTTTTTGCCCCAATAGCTGTAGCAGCTGCAAAAGCTGTTGACGGACTCCTCGCCGCCGACCTGCGCAGCATCCAGCAGCCGCACCACAGTAAAGATGGTGCGGTATTGGGCCATTTCCGTTTCGACCTGTTCTCTGGTCATAATGCTTCCGCCTTTGTGTGAAGGAATGGGTAGATAAAAATTGTGTTATATATAAAAACATTATAGCATTGCAGGGTGTTTTTTGTCAATGTGGTAAGGGGAGACCCCATGACCGCCCGGCAGCGGATAGCCGCAGGGGCAGCCTCCCGGCGGCCCTGTCCTACCCGCTGCCTGCCCCGCATATACATACCGCAGGAGGTACATGCCATGCGTCGGATCGGATTCTACTTATTTATAATAGCCGTCTTTCTGCTTGCGCCGCTGCTTGCACTGCCGCAAAAGGCTGTCCCGGCCCCCGCCGCGGTGCCGACCCCCACCCCAACCGCCGTCGCCCGGGCCGCCGCGCCCTACCGCGCTGTGTGGGTCAGCTATCTGGAATGGGAGCAGGTCGATTTCTCGTCGGCGGAGGCGTTCACGCAGGCAATCGGCACAATGCTGGACAATATACAGTCGATTGGCGCAACAGTCGTGCTGGCGCAGGTGCGGCCCTTCGGCGATGCGCTCTACCCCAGCGACTACTTTCCGTTCAGCCACCTCTGCACCGGCACGCAGGGGCAGGACCCCGGGTATGACCCGCTGGCACTGCTGGTGGACGCCGCCCACGCGCGGGACTTGCAGCTGGAAGCCTGGGTCAACCCTTACCGCATCCAGGCCGGGCAGACCCCGGCGCTGTGCGGCGCAAGCCCGGCGCGGCTGCACCCGGACTGGGTCAGGTACACCGACACCGGCGCGTATCTCGACCCCGCCAACGCGGACGTGCGGCAGTACATTGCCGACGGGGTGGGGGAGCTGTGCGCAAGGTACGCTGTGGACGGCATCCACTTTGACGACTATTTTTACCCCACCACCGACCCGGCCTTTGACGCGGCGGACTACGCGGCCAGCGGCAGCACACTGACGCAGGACGACTGGCGGCGGGAGAACGTGAACGCCCTGATGGAGCTTTGCCACGCCGCGGCCCGGCGGTACGGCGTGCGGTTCGGCGCAGCCCCGGCGGGCGACCCGGAGCAGAACTACACCCTGCAATACAGCGATGCGGCCCGCTGGCTGCGGCAGGGGACTGTGGATTACCTGATGCCCCAGCTTTATTGGGGGCAGGAATATATAAAAAACGGTGATGCGTCGCACAGCTTTGCGCAGCTGGCCGCCGCGTGGGGCGCACTGCCCCGTGCGGCGGGCGTGAAGCTGTACGCCGGGCTGGGAGCCTACCGCGTCGGCGCAGGGGATGGGTCCGATACCGGCTCCGAGTGGTTTTCCGGCCATGCGCTGGCCGACCAACTTGCTTTGCTTGCCCGCTTAGGGGTGCAGGGCGCGGGGCTCTACCGCTACGGCAGTCTGTTTGCCAATTCCGGTGCCCCGGCGCTGGCGGAAAGTGAAGCGGAGGCAATAAAAGGTGTCTGGCAGGGCTGACCGGAAAATCCGGCGGTGCCGACAATGATTTGGTACTTGCAAAAGCGGTAAAAATGCAAGATAATAGAGAGGCGGGGCGGCTTACGGCTGCTCGCAGGACCCAAGGGAAGATAAAGGAGAAACTCCATGAACAATATAAACGACCTCTATAACCGCTGGCTTGCCCAGCCGGATCTGGACGACGCCGTCAAAGCCGAGCTCGTCTCCATCGCGGGCGACAGCGACGCCGTCACGGACCGCTTTTACCGCGATCTGGAATTCGGCACCGGCGGCCTGCGCGGGGTGATCGGCGCGGGCACGAACCGGATGAACCTCTACACCGTGCGCAAGGCAACGCAGGGGCTGGCGGACTACCTCAATGCGTCCGGCCTGCCCAAAAAGGTAGCCATCGCCCACGACAGCCGCCATAACGGTGCGCTGTTCGCCCGCGAGACCGCCCGCGTGCTGGCCGCGAACGGCATTACCGCCTGCATGTACCCCCGGCTTGAGCCGACCCCGGCGCTTTCGTGGGCGGTGCGGTACCTCGGCTGCGGCGCGGGCGTCTGCGTGACGGCCAGCCACAACCCCGCTAAGTACAACGGCTACAAGGTCTACGGCGCGGACGGCTGCCAGATCACGCTGGAGGCTGCCGAGAAAATTCTGGCAGCTATCGAAAAAATTGATTGCTTTGACGATGTCCGGCTGGCAGATTTTGACGCCGCCGCCGCCGCGGGCCGCATTGTGACAATTGACGAAAAATGCCTCGATGATTTTGTGCAGGCTGTCTATGACCAGCGCGTCGGCGACGGCGCGGGCATCGACGCGCTCAAGCTCGTCTACACCCCGCTGAACGGCACGGGTCTGGAATGTGTGAAAAAGCTGCTGAAAAAGCTCGGCGTGACCCATGTGACCGTTGTGCCCGAGCAGGAAAAGCCCGACGGCGACTTCCCGACCTGCCCCTACCCGAACCCCGAGATCCGCGAAGCTATGCAAAAAGGCTTGGAGCTGTGCGACAAGGTCCACCCCGATCTGCTGCTGGGCACCGACCCCGACTGTGACCGCTGCGGCACCGCCGTGCCCGACGGCAAGGGCGGCTACCGGCTCATCAGCGGCAACGAGATGGGCATCATCCTGCTGGACTATATCTGCCGCACCCGTCTGGCACAGGGAACCATGCCCGCCGACCCCGTGGCGGTAACGACGATCGTTTCCACCGATATGGCAGCGCCGGTGGCAAAAAAATACGGCGTCGAGCTGCGCCGCACCCTGACCGGCTTTAAGTTCATCGGCGAGCAGATCGGCAAGCTGGAGGCCGAGGGGCGTCCCGAACGCTATATCTTCGGCTTTGAGGAGAGCTACGGCTACCTGTCCGGCGGCCACGTCCGCGACAAGGACGCTGTCAACGCGACGCTGCTGGTCTGCGAGGCCGCGGCCTGGTACGCCCAGCAGGGCAAGACGCTGCTGGACGCCATCGAGGCATTGTACAGGGAGTTCGGTTACTACCGCAATGCGCTGTGCAGCTTTGCCTTTGAGGGCGAGAGCGGCATGCACACGATGCAGGAGCTGATGAAGAAGCTGCGCGCCAACGCCCCGGAGGACATTGCCGGGTACAAGGTGGAGTCCGTCGTGGACTACGACACCGACGGCACCGGCCTGCCCCGCGCCAACGTGCTGGAATACCATCTGGACGGCGGGCATAAGCTGATGGTCCGCCCCTCCGGCACCGAGCCGAAAATTAAAGTTTATCTTTCCGCCGTCGGCGACAGTGAGGCAGCCGCCGATGCCGTGAACGCCGCGCTGGCCAAAGCCGCCGCAGACATGATGAAAGCGTGAGCGGTATGGCAATTCTGAAATTGACCCCGAGCTGCCAGGATTATCTGTGGGGCGGCAGCCGCCTGCGCACCGATTTCGGCATCAAGAGCGACCTTGAACCGCTGGCCGAAGCGTGGGTGCTGTCCTGCCACCCGGACGGCCCGAGCTATCTGCCCGACGGCACGACGCTGGCGGACTACGCGGCCGCGCACCCCGAAGCCCTGGGCACGGACTGCGCAAAATTTGAGCAGTTCCCGATCCTGACAAAGTTCATCGACGCCAGCAGCAACCTGTCCATTCAGGTGCACCCGTCCAACGACTACGCGCTGAAAAACGAACACCAGTACGGCAAAAGCGAGATGTGGTATGTGCTGGACTGCGTGCCGGGGGCGTATCTCTACTACGGCTTTACGCACGAAATCTCCAAAGAAGAATTTGCGGAGCGCATCAAAAATAACACCCTGACCGAGGTCCTGAACGCCGTGCCGGTGCATAAGGGGGACTGCTTTTTCATTCCGTCGGGCACGCTGCACGCCATCTGCCAGGGCATCGTCGTGGTCGAGGTGCAGCAGAACTCCAACGTGACCTACCGCGTCTACGACTACGGGCGCGTCGGTGCGGACGGCAAGCCCCGCGCCCTGCACATTGAAAAGGCGCTGGACGTGACCCGCCGCACGCCGCCGCAAAAGCACGACTTCGGCAGCCATCTCGCGCAGTGCGAGTATTTCACGGTGGACGTGAAAAAAGGCGCGTTTGACGGTGCGGCTGACGAAAAGAGCTTTGTCTCGCTGCTCATCACCGACGGCGCGGGCACGCTGACCTGCGGCGGCGAGACCGTGAAGGTCAAAAAGGGCGAAAGCTATTTTATCCCCGCGGGCAGCGGCAAGTACGCCGTGACCGGCGACTGTGAGACGCTGGTGACGGTGGTGTAAACGGCCCCAAGGACGGTAGGGGCGGCCATTGGCCGCCCGCCAACCTGCCGCAGCAGCGCATTTCCCCATTGCAGAGACAGTAGGGGCCGGGCATGCCCGGCC
>ERZ772863.2241-NODE-2241-length-13631-cov-2.500737_pt1 | contig 13631 bp, 10 predicted proteins | sample MGYA00512134_ERZ772863 | MGnify/ENA primary metagenome ERZ772863 (study PRJEB29015, sample SAMEA2737659) | human gut metagenome | biome: human gut; feature: human-associated habitat; material: faeces | place: China | collected 2012 ...
CCAGAGCTTTATACATGGGGCTATCCGGTAATTTCCGTAGACTATCCTGCATCCAGATGCGACGTTCGTTTTGACAGCCTGCCGGATCAGGAGACGTTGAAAAAGTTCGTATTTGATGAATGTAAGGCAGAAGCAAACTCGAACATGAAGAACTTTATTGAAGATCAGGTAGAGCTGATCCGCAGACAGGTAGGAGACAGAAAGGTTCTTTTGGCGCTGTCAGGCGGCGTAGATTCTTCCGTAGTTGCAGCGATGCTGATTAAGGCGATAGGACAGCAGCTCGTCTGCGTACATGTAAATCATGGTCTGATGCGGAAAAATGAATCTGAAAGCGTTGTAGAGGTATTCCGCAACCAGCTTCATGCAAATCTGATTTATGTAGACGCTACAGAGCGTTTCCTTGGAAAGCTGGAAAATGTATCTGATCCGGAAGAGAAGAGAAAGATTATCGGCGGAGAATTTATCCGTGTTTTCGAGGAAGAAGCGAGAAAACTGGAAGGAATCGATTTCCTTGGACAGGGAACGATTTATCCGGACATTATCGAGAGCGGAACCAAGACTGCAAAGATGGTAAAATCTCACCACAATGTGGGAGGACTTCCGGAAGATTTGCAGTTTGAATTGGTAGAGCCGTTAAAGCAGCTCTTCAAGGACGAAGTTCGTGCCTGCGGTATTGAGCTTGGCCTGCCTGCTGAAATGGTTTACCGTCAGCCGTTCCCGGGTCCGGGACTTGGTGTTCGCTGCCTCGGCGCTATCACAAGAGATCGCCTGGAAGCTGTCCGTGAGTCAGATGCTATCCTGCGCGAGGAGTTCGCAAAGGCAGGACTGGACAAGAAAGTATGGCAGTATTTTACGGTAGTACCCGATTTCAAGTCTGTGGGAATGAAGAATCATGCAAGATGCTTTGAGTACATGGTAATCATCCGTGCAATCAATACCATCGACGCGATGACAGCCAGCATCGAGCACGTAGACTGGGAGATTCTCGACAGAATCACTAACAGAATCCTGGCAGAGGTCGAGAACGTAAACCGCGTGTGCTATGATATGAGCCCGAAGCCCCCGGCGACGATTGAATTCGAATAATATATTAGAGCCAAGAAATGCCTATTTTGCGGGCTTTCTTGGCTCTCTATGTCTAGTGACAATCAAATGACAATAATTTTGAAATTCTTCATCCGACATACGTTCATTTGAACGATGTTCAAACAGGAATTTTAGATATTATCCATTGCTCTTTTCTCCACGTCGCCGGCAGGATTAGAAACCGAATCTACAATAATCTTAATAATCCCATATTTCCAACGCCGTATAAGCGTGACTGTAATGATACCCTAATTTTTCTGCCAGTGCGGCGGATGCTTTGTTATGTGCATCCCAACTGGGATATAAGTTCCGCTTTAAGCATTCTAAGATCAGTTTTGCGGCGCATATGCAGGCAAAGCCGTTTCTCCGGTATTCTTTTCGTGTGTCAATTTCGATTTCGATGCCGTTTTGATATCTGGAGTAGGATGAAGCACCGGATATGATCAGCCCGTCTTTGGATATTACAACGCCTATTCCGAGACGGCGGTATTTTTCGTAAGTTGAAAATTGTGATACGAGATCTTTGCTCCATGCTTCTGATTTGCATAATTTGTAAAAGTGCGAGTCGATCATGGAAAGTGTATATTGTTTTGGCAGGGAAGCGACGATTTTTTCTAAATGATGTTTATTGAAAATAGGAGGTTCCTTTTTTGTTGCGTAGCGAGAAATTATTTTTGCTTTTTTACCGTAAAATTGAGTGAGCATGTTTTCCCAAAGTTTATTTTGAGGAACGGCGATCATAAAGTTTTGAGTACAGTGGGGCGGTCTATAAGCGATCAGTTCCGGGCATGGTTCGCCTGCGAAAAAGGTGAAATCCCCGATCACGGCCATAGCCGCAGTAGGGGCGGTGAGGTCGTTTGCATATATTTTCCCCATGATTCCCTGCAGGCATGACCAGATAAGGGTTTCTTCCCAGTGTCCAAATAAAGGTGAAATTTTGTTTGTGTCTTTTATTTCGTATATCATTGTTTCCTCTTGTTTCTCATTATTATAAGGAGCGGATCATTATAAGGTGTGGGCAGACTGTCAGGTGGAACAGTGGTATTAGGAGCTGTTTGCTGGAACGGTGGCTTTTCACAATACTGAAATGTGTCGTTTAGTGCTTCCGGTAATTATGTAGTGGCAGGTTTGAGTATAGTTTAATATGTTTGGTGTAAATAAGCAAACAGGAACGGAGGAAGAGAGTTCTTTTCCTTGAATTTCCTCAGACAGTATACTACAATTTAAAAAGAAGATCTGCTGCTGTGTTATATGACGGCAGAGAGTGCAGGAGTGTATGACATGAGAGATTTTGAGCAAAGTATTATAATAAATGAAAAAATAAAGCTTGAAGAAAGATTCGAGTTCCGAACTATATTCTCTGAGGAAGCTGTGCAGGCTGCGTCTGTCGAAAGAGTATGTTTCCCTCCTAACGAGGCGTGTACCGAAGAGATGATGAAGCAGCGGGCTCTTAAGATTCGGGAATTGTTTTTTGTGGCGGTTGACAGAAAAAGCGGTGAAGTGGCAGGTTTTTTGAATGGTCTGGCAACGGACGGGGATTGTTTGAAAGATGAATTTTTCAGGAATGCAGACTTGCATGATCCGACAGGTGATAACGTGATGATACTCGGTCTTGCAGTTTTGCCGAAGTACCGGGGAATCGGAGTGGCATCAGAACTGATGCGGCGGTATTCCGGGATACAAAGGCAGCAGGGGAGATGTGCGTTGATCCTGACATGTCTTGACGCAAAAGTCGAGATGTACAAAAAGATGGGCTTTGAAGATGAAGGGATATCGGATTCATCTTGGGGCGGAGAACAATGGCATCAAATGCGGAAGGGATTATAAAATAAATGAATTAAAATGGTAACAGTTCAGCCCGCTCTATTCGTAAAACCGCACTGCGTGCTTATCGTGGCTGATGCCACTGTTTTACTCATAGACGGACGCTGTATGGCTGAACTATTTACCTAAAATGCGGAAAATACCGCAAAATCAGATCGGGGAGATAAAATGTATATTGCAGATTTTCATATCCATTCCCGCTATTCTTATGCGACGAGCAAGACATGTACGCTGGAATATCTTGATTTATGGGCAAGGAGAAAAGGAATTCATATTGTTGGGACAGGTGATTTTACACATCCGGCATGGCGGGCGGAGTTAAAAAAAAAGCTGGCTCCTGCGGAAGATGGATTATATATATTGAAAGAAGAATACAGACTTTATGATGAAGCGGACGGGAAAAAAATCGACGCATACGGGCGTGGACAAAAAGAGATGATTCCGCGTTTTATTATAAGTGGGGAAATCAGTTCGGTGTATAAAAAAGAAGGACGTTCCCGGAAGGTGCACAGTCTACTTCTCCTTCCGGATTTTGAGGCGGCAGAGCGGATCGCGGATCGTCTTTCACAGATTGGAAATATCTGTTCGGACGGTCGGCCGACACTTCGGATTGACTGTCGGGACCTTCTTGAACTGGCGCTTGACGAGTGTGGGAATTCGATTTATATTCCGGCTCATATATGGACGCCGCATTTTTCGGTATTCGGAGAGTTTTCGGGATTTGAAACGCCCGATGAGTGTTTCGGCGATATGACTTCCTATGTATATGCTATGGAGACGGGACTTTCGTCAGATCCGTTGATGAACCGAAGAGTATCTGTATTGGATGATTATCGGCTTATTTCTAATTCGGACGCTCATTCTCCGGGAAATTTAGGTCGGGAAGCGACTCTTTTTGATGTGGAACTTTCTTACAGAGGCATTGCAGAGGCGATTCGGACGGGAAACGGTTTGTGCGGAACGATTGAATTTTTCCCTCAGGAAGGAAAGTATCATTTGGATGGACATCGAAAATGCGGAGTTTGTTTTACTCCTGAGGAGACGAAAGTACATGGAGGAGTATGTCCTGTATGCGGGCGCGCGGTGACGGTAGGAGTGGCTCACAGAATCGAGGAGATGGCAGACAGATCGGAAGAGGAGGCGAAGTCTGCGGCGGGGAAAGAACCGTTTGAGAGTCTGATCCCGCTTAAGGAAGTGATTGCCATGGCAAATGGATCTGCTGTGAAAGGGAAACGTACAGAACGAGAGTATATGCGGCTTCTTGTGCAGCTTGGCCCTGAATTTGAAGTGCTGCGAAAGATACCTGTAGAACAGATCAGCCGGACGGCAGGGGAACAGACGGGATGTCTGGTTGACAAACTTCGGAAAGGGAAGATAAAATGGAACTCCGGATTTGACGGAGAGTATGGAACAATCGATCCGGGTGTGATACAATAAATAGAAAGTTTTGTTTCAGAACAATAAAGGAGAAAATGTATGAAACTGGGAGAAAAACAAGTTCTGACTGTTGTGAAGATCGTTGATTTCGGCGTATATCTGGGCAACGACGAAGAGAGGGTGCTTCTGCCTAAAAAGCAGGTGCCGCAAGGGATAGAAGTCGGAGATCCGATAGAGGTGTTTTTATATAAAGATTCATCAGATCGTATGATAGCAACTACGAATGAACCGAAGCTTACGATCGGAAAGACGGCTGTGCTTGAAGTGACGGATGTTGGAAGGATCGGAGCATTTTTGGATTGGGGATTGGAAAAAGAACTTCTGCTTCCGTTCAAAGAACAGACGGAAAGAGTAGAAAAAGGCGATCGATGTCTCGTTAGTCTTTATATAGATAAGAGCGGCAGACTGTGTGCGACGATGAAAGTGTATCAGCTTCTTCGTACTGATTCACCGTACAAAAAAGACGATATGGTCAGCGGAACAGTGTATGAATTAAGTCGGGATTTCGGTGTGTTTGTCGCTGTGGACGATCAGTATTCGGCGATGATCCCGAAGCGGGAAGTTTACGGGAAGATGTATATCGGTCAGCGCATTGAAGCGAGGGTGACGGCTGTGAAGCCGGACGGAAAGCTTGATCTGAGCATACGCGGGAAGATACCGGAACAGATGGATGCGGATGCGGATAAGGTGTTTGGACGTATTGAAAAGAATGGCGGCATGCTTCCGTTTACAGATAAGGCGGATCCGGAGAGGATTAAGTCGGAGATGGGGATGAGTAAAGCGGCGTTTAAACGTGCGGTCGGAAGACTTCTGAAACAAGGAAAGATACAGATCGACAACGAGGTGGGAAAGATTTTTGCGGTAAACAAGAACAGATAGACCTTTTGTGGGTCGGCTTACGAGGTGAAAGATGAGTTTTGCACATTTGCATGTCCATACAGAATACAGTCTTCTGGATGGTTCTAACAAGATAAAAGAATATGTTGCAAGAGTGAAAGAGCTTGGGATGAACAGTGCGGCGATCACCGATCACGGAGTAATGTACGGAGTGATTGATTTTTACAGAGAGGCGAAAAGTCAGGGAATTAATCCGATCTTGGGGTGTGAAGTTTATGTCGCGCCGAATTCCCGTTTTGACAGAGAAGTGACCGGAGGAGAAGACAGGTATTATCACCTTGTACTTCTTGCGGAAAATAACGAAGGTTATGCTAATCTTATGAAAATCGTATCAAAAGGCTTTGTCGAGGGATACTATTACAAACCCCGTGTAGATAAAGAACTTCTCAGAAAATATCACAGCGGCATTATCGCGCTGAGCGCCTGCCTGGCAGGCGAGGTGTCGAGATATCTGATGAAAGGCTTATATGACGAAGCGAAGAAAGCTGCGTTGGAGTACAGAGATATCTTTGGAAAAGATCATTTTTATTTAGAACTGCAGGATCACGGTCTGCCTGATCAGGGTCTTGTAAATCAACAGCTTTTGAAAATGTCCCGGGAAACGGGGATCGAACTTGTGGCGACGAATGATGTGCATTATACTTATGCGAAAGACGAAAAAGCGCATGATATCCTTTTGTGTATCCAGACAGGGAAAAGGCTGGCGGATGAGAACAGGATGAGATATGAAGGCGGACAGTATTACATCAAGTCTGAAGAAGAGATGAAAAGTCTTTTTCCGTATGCGCTTCAGGCGCTTGAAAATACGCAGAAGATTGCGGACCGCTGTTTAGTGGAGATTGAGTTCGGGGTAACAAAGCTTCCCAAATATGACGTCCCGGACGGATATACATCGTGGGAATACTTACGGAAACTGTGTTACGAAGGACTTGAGAAACGCTATGCAGAACGGGCGGATGAACTTCGGGAACGGCTTGATTATGAATTGGGCACGATCAAAAATATGGGGTATGTAGACTATTTCCTGATCGTGTGGGATTTTATAAAATATGCGAAAGATCATGGGATCGCAGTCGGACCGGGCCGGGGGTCTGCAGCGGGAAGTATTGTTTCCTACTGCCTGGGAATTACGACGATCGATCCGATCAGATATCAGCTTTTGTTCGAGCGTTTTTTGAATCCCGAACGTGTTTCCATGCCCGATATCGACGTTGACTTTTGTTATGAACGCAGACAGGAAGTGATCGATTATGTTGTGGGAAAATACGGAAAAGACAGAGTGGTTCAGATCGTGACATTCGGAACGCTGGCGGCAAGAGGTGTGATTCGAGATGTGGGGCGTGTGATGGATATGCCGTATGCTTTTGTCGATTCGATTGCGAAGATGATACCGCAGGAGCCGAAGATGACGATTGAAAAAGCGTTGAAGGTAAATCCTGAACTGCGCAAGATGTGTGAAGATGATGAGGAAGTAAAATATCTTATCGAGATGGCGAAAAGACTGGAAGGACTTCCGAGACATAGTTCTATGCATGCGGCCGGAGTCGTGATCAGTCAGAAGTCTGTTGACGAATATGTGCCGTTGTCGAGAGCGGCGGACGGCTCGGTGACGACCCAGTTTACGATGACGACACTGGAACAGCTCGGACTTTTGAAAATGGATTTTCTGGGACTTCGTACGTTGACGGTTATACAAAATGCAGTTCTTATGGCGAGAAAAAAAGATCCTTCGGTAAATATGGACACGCTGGATTATGATGATAAAAAAGTGCTTGAATATATCGGGACCGGAAAAACAGACGGCATCTTCCAGTTGGAAAGCGCGGGAATGAAAAGCTTTATGAAAGAGCTGAAACCGAACAGTCTGGAAGATATGATCGCCGGAATCTCTTTATATCGCCCCGGTCCGATGGATTTTATTCCGCAGTACATCAAAGGGAAAAACGACGCCTCTTCAATTTCATATGACTGCCCGCAGTTAGAGCCGATCCTGAATTCGACATACGGCTGTATCGTTTATCAGGAACAGGTTATGCAGATCGTTCGCGACCTTGCGGGATATTCCCTCGGAAGAAGCGATCTTTTGAGGCGCGCCATGTCAAAGAAAAAAGGCGAAGAGATGAAACGGGAACGGCAGATTTTCCTGTACGGTGACGAGGCTTCCGGTATTCCGGGATGTGTAAAAAACGGAATTGACGAGCAGGTTGCGAATAAGATTTATGATGAGATGCTTGACTTTGCAAACTATGCGTTTAATAAGTCGCATGCGGCCGCATATGCGGTTGTGGCATATCAGACTGCGTGGCTGAAATATTATTATCCTGTTGAATATATGGCGGCTCTTATGACATCGGTGATAGACAATCCGTCGAAAGTAGCTGAATATATTTATGCAAGCCGGCAGATGGGCATTCAGATCCTTCCTCCTGACATTAATAACGGAGAAGCGGATTTTTCGGTTGACGAAGGGAATATAAGATACGGGCTGTCTGCGATCAAAAGTGTCGGGAGACCGGTTGTTAGGGCGATGCTCGAAGAACGCAGGACATTTGGTCCATATAAAAATCTTGAAGATTTTATTACCCGTGTTTCATCGAAAGAAGGACTGAACAAGAGAACTATTGAAAATCTGATCAAAGCAGGGGCGTTGGATACTTTAGGCGGAACCCGAAAACAATTCATGAGTATTTATATTCAGATCATGGATCATGTGAATCAGGAGAAAAAATATTCCATGTCCGGTCAAATGAGTTTGTTTGATCTTGTGGGAGAAGAAGAAAAGGCGGATTTTCAGATCAGAATGCCTGATGTAGGCGAGTATTCAAAAGAAAATAAGCTTGCGTTTGAAAAAGAGGTGCTCGGCGTTTATATAAGCGGTCATCCGCTTGAGGAGCACGAGGAGAGATGGCGGCGGATGATTTCGGCTACAACGGCAGATTTTCAGTTTGACGAGGAGCTGAATAGAACGAAGGTGCATGACGGAGAAAAGTCGGTTGTCGGAGGGATGATCGTTGACAAGACGGTCAAGTACACAAAGACGAATCAGGTGATGGCGTTCCTTACGCTGGAAGATTTGCTCGGCACTGTGGAAGTTGTTATTTTTCCGAGAGATTACGAGAAAAATCGTCAATGGCTTGAAATAAACGAGAAAGTGTTTATCAGCGGAAGGGTTTCGGAAGAAGACGAGAAGGCAAGTAAGCTGATCTGTGAGAAAGTGATCCCCTTTGAGAGGACAAAACGAGAATTGTGGATTCAATTTCCGGATAAAGAGACGTTTCTTGATGAAGAACAGATCGTTTACGGATACCTGGCAGATTCGGAAGGCGAAGACGAGGTTATTATATATTGCGCAAAAGAACGGGCAGTGAAACGACTGCCGAAAAACCGGAATATTCAGATCAATGAGCAGGTTTTAAGCAGGTTAATGAACCATTTTGGTGAAAGTCGGGTAAAAGTGGTTGAAAAAGCTATTGAAAACCACTTCTAAATAATGTAGAATAATTTTCGACTATTGTTAAAAAAATTACAATGAATAAATATTATTAATAGCGACACTTTGCAGAAAGGTGGAAAAATCATGGCAGAGAATCAAAAAGAAAAGTACTTAGAGGAGATTGAAGATCAGATCCGTACAATCGGAGTTCTTACAAGCGGCGGTGATGCGCCGGGTATGAACGCGGCTATTCGTGCAGTCGTAAGAACGGCGCTTTCAAGAGGACTGAAAGTGCGTGGTATCAGAAGAGGATTTCACGGACTTTTGAAGGAGGAGATCATTGATCTTTCAGCGCGCGATGTGTCTGAGAAGATCCAGCGCGGAGGTACGTTCCTTCAGACGGCGCGTTGTAAATCTATGCGTACGGAAGAAGGACAGCAGAAAGCGGCTGCAATCTGTAAAAAATACGGTATCGACGGACTTGTAGTTATCGGAGGAGACGGTTCTTTTGCCGGAGCTCAGAAACTTGCGAACCTCGGCGTAAATACGATCGGCATTCCGGGAACGATCGATCTTGATATTGCCTGCACAGATTACACGATCGGATTTGATACTGCTGTAAATACGGCGATGGAAGCGATCGATAAAGTACGTGATACTTCGACGTCTCATGAAAGATGCAGCATCATCGAAGTTATGGGGCGTGACGCGGGATATCTTGCTTTGTGGTGCGGTATTGCCAATGGAGCAGAACGTATCCTTATGCCGGAAGAGCATGACTTTGACGAGCAGGAGATCATTGATGATATTTTGAAAAATAAAAAACGCGGTAAGAAAAATTACATTATCATCAATGCGGAAGGTATCGGCGATTCGATCAACATGGCAAAGAGAATCGAGGCGGCGACGGGTATTGAGACGAGAGCGACTATTCTCGGACATATGCAGCGTGGAGGAAGCCCGACATGTAAAGACAGAGTATATGCTTCGATCATGGGATCTATGGCAGTTGATCTTCTTTGTCAGGGAAAAACAAACCGTGTAGTAGGATATAAGAACGGCGAGTATGTAGACTATGATATCGAAGAAGCTCTGGCTATGAAAAAAACAGTATCCGAGTATCAGTACGAAGTGGCAAAAACACTTGCACTGTAAGAAAAAACAGACATATATTTCTAAAAACATGCCGGTATAAATTTATACCGGCTGTTTGCACGATGGAGGGAATCATGCAAATGGACTGCAAAAAGACCGCGCCTGTCGGAGTTTTTGATTCCGGAGTGGGCGGACTTACGGTTGCGAGGGAGATTTCCCGGCAGCTTCCGAATGAAAATATCGTATACTTTGGAGACACGGCAAGAGTTCCGTACGGAAGTAAGTCGCAGAATACAATCATCCGTTTTTCAGAGCAGATTATACGCTTTTTGAAAACAAAGCAGGTAAAAGCGATCGTTATTGCCTGTAATACGGCGAGCGCTTTGGCGCTGGATGCCGTGAGAGATGAATTTGATATCCCTATCATGGGTGTTGTGATCCCGGGCGCAAGAGCGGCTGTAGAGACAACCCGGAATCAGAAAGTCGGAGTTATAGGAACGGATGCGACTGTACAGAGCGGAATGTACACGAAAGTCATCCAAAGCATGGCTCCGGATATTGAAGTGATCGAAAAGGCATGTCCGCTGTTTGTTCCGCTGGTGGAAGAAGGGTTTAAGGAACATGTTGTTACAGAAGAAGTGATCGAATATTATTTGGAGTCAATGCGGCACACACAGATTGACGCTATGATTTTGGGGTGCACCCACTACCCTCTTCTTAGATCTAAGATCCGCGATTATCTCGGAGAGGAGATCAAGATTGTGAATCCGGCATATGAAACGGCTATGGATCTGAAAAAGCTTTTGTATGAAAAAGAAATGGCAAATGACGGGACAGATGCACAGCACAGTGTATACTCCTTTTATGTAAGTGATGCGGCGGAAAAATTCCGCAGATTCGCAAATACAGTAATGCCGTTTGACGTGCCGACAACGAATGTAGTGAATATTGAGGAGTATTAGATTGATGACAAAAGATGTATTAGTCAGCATTTCGGGGAAACATATCGATATTATGGACGATCCTGCAAGGGGATATGAAGTCGGAGAAGATGGGATTGAAGTTGTGACTCCGGCAAATTATTACTGCCGGAATGGAAAACATTATATTCTCTATGATGAAGTTCTTGAAGGAATGGCAGGCACGATTAAAAATAAGATCAAGATCACGGGAACGGACTGTCTTGAAATTATGAAAAGCGGAGTTACTTCCTCTCATATGGTATTTGAAAAAAATAAAAAAAATCTGACATATTATAAGACACCTTATGGTCAGATGCTGGTAGGCGTAAATACAAAAAATATGGAGATCAGCGTAGACGAAGATCAGATCGGCGTTAAAGTCGCTTATGAATTAGATGTAAATCACGAACCTATGGCAGACTGTCGCATTAATATGAGCATTGTGCCGCGAAACAGTAAAGGGGTCTCCATGCAGCTGGATATCCGGTAGGAAAGAAAAATAACAAAAAACAGACGCAGCAGAAAAGGAATATTCCTTCGTGACGTCTGTTTTTTTGCTTTTTAATTATTTTTTGAAAAATCCTTTTTTCTTTTCAGGCTGTTCGATAGAACCGCCGCGTACGCTTTTGATCTCTGTTATGTACATACCGCTGATCACGACCTTGGCCTCGGTCTTTAAGGGAAGCTGTAAAAATACCTTTTCATCGGCGATCATGGTCATGATCCTGGGACCGATCTTGGCCTTTACCACCGGGATCTTGGCGCGCCTGGCGTACCAGGGCGTCTGCTCATAAACGATGGCCGGAAGTCCGGCTTCCTTCAACTTCAGTTTCTTTTTGTCAATGGCCATAAGCGTTACCACCTGCTTGGCGGCGTCGATGGTGGCCTGGGCCTCAACCTGACGTTTCTCCAGCTTTCGTCCAAAGTAGTACAGAACACCGAGCACGATGGCTGCAATGATGAGGACTACGAAAAGGACGTTCATTACGATGCTCCAGTTCATGGGTATACCTCCAGTTGTCTTCACGTTCGCCCTCTTTGCAGGGCATTGCTTGTATAAGTATAGCATTCCTTACATAAAAGTGCAAGGAGATTTTCCGTCTCCGGCAGCCCTCCGGCTCCTGCCCCAGGGGCTTTTTTTGCGGCTTTTTTGCGGCCTTAAAGTCCGAAAAGAATTGACGGTATTTGCAAATAATGGTAAAATATAGATATTCAGAACAAATGGTGCGAATTTTTCAAGGAAAGGTGACACGACTATGGGAAAACAGACAGTATGGGAGGAAATTGACAAAAAATCGGCGGAGATCCTGGAGGCCAGCGACCAGATCTGGGGATGTGCAGAGACTGCTTTTACAGAGCATCAGTCCATGAAGGTCCTTTGCGAGCTGCTGAGAAAAGAGGGCTTTCAGGTGGAAGAGGGACTGGCAGGCGTGGAAACGGCCTTTAAGGGTACCTTTGGTTCCGGGAAACCGGTGATCGGCTTCCTGGGAGAGTTTGACGCATTATCGGGTCTGGACCAGGAAGCAGGGGCCACGGAAAAGAAGCAGCTCCATGCAGGCGCTCCGGGCCATGGCTGCGGCCACAACATGCTGGGTGCGGCTTCTCTGACTGCGGCCTTAGGGCTTAAGAGATATCTGGAGGAGACAAAAAAATCCGGTACAGTGGTCTATTTTGGCTGTCCCGGCGAGGAAGGCGGCTCCGGCAAGGCGTTTATGGCCAAGGGCGGCGCGTTTTCCGGCCTTGACGCGGCCATTACCTGGCATCCCGGCGATCTGACCCGGGCCGATACGGGAAGCTCCCTGGCCAACTACCAGGTGGCCTATAAATTCTATGGCACCAGCGCCCATGCAGGCGGAGCCCCCCATCTGGGTAGGAGCGCCCTGGATGCCCTGGAGTTAATGAACATGGGCGTTCAGTTCCTCCGGGAGCATGTGGTCCCCGAGGCCAGGATCCATTACGCCATCACAAACACCGGCGGCTATTCCCCCAATGTGGTGCAGCCCTATGCGGAGGTGCTTTATCTGATCCGTGCGCCAAAGAATAAACAGGTGGAGGAGATCTACCGCCGTGTCAATAAGATCGCGGAAGGCGCGGCCCATATGACGGAGACCCGGGTGGAGATCGATTTTGTGAAGGGCTGCTCCAACCTGGTGAGCAATAAGGTGATCGCAAAGAAGCTGTGGGAAAACCTTACGGAGCTTGGCGCGCCGGAGTATACAAAGGAAGAAATGGAGCTGGCCCAGGCCATCCACGACAGCGTGGGAGAAAGCTGCTATGAGTCCATTGAAAAGGTGGCGAAGACCTGCGATAAGGAGACGAAAAAAGAGGTGCTGGCCCACAGAGGCGAGGCCATGTACCGGTTCGTGGCACCCTTTGATCCGGTGGGGATCATGTCCTTTGGCTCCACCGACGTGGGCGATGTGAGCTGGAACTGCCCAACCGCCCAGGCATATGTGGCCACATGGGCGGCAGGAACGCCGGGCCATTCCTGGCAGGTGGTCTCCCAGGGCAAGAGCGGCCTGGCCCATAAGGGACTGATCTACGCGGCCAAGGCTATGGCGGGAGCCGCTGTGGATCTGATCGAGGACCCGGAGATCATCAAAGAGGCATGGGCTGAGATGGAGGAGACGCTGGAGGGCGATACCTATCACTGCCCGATCCCGGACGGATGCAGGCCCAGGGCCATCGGAATGACAAAATAAAAAGCGGACTATATCACGGACGCCGGAGGGGCGCTGCTGGATCATCTGTATGGATGACCGGGCAGCGCCCCTTTTCACATCTACAATTCCATCTGCTCCGGAAATGCTTCCTTCCTTAAAAGCCCCCACATCCGGTCAATATAGGAGAGGGTGTAAAAGTTTTCATAGTAATGGTAATAAAAGGCTCCCTTCAGG
>ERZ772863.2294-NODE-2294-length-13323-cov-16.954100_pt1 | contig 13323 bp, 16 predicted proteins | sample MGYA00512134_ERZ772863 | MGnify/ENA primary metagenome ERZ772863 (study PRJEB29015, sample SAMEA2737659) | human gut metagenome | biome: human gut; feature: human-associated habitat; material: faeces | place: China | collected 2012 ...
TACATAAGTGGAGATGCAAGTTTCACCTGGGAAGAGATAAAGGGCGACTTATTTACAGTTGCAATGACAGGTTCATCAATGTGGGGGTCTGCAAAGGACTTCGGAACTTCGTATTGCTTCGTTGCGGGTACGCTTGTTACAACCGAGGATGGACATAAGCCTATTGAAGAAATTCAGGTTGGAGATAAGGTTCTGTCTGAGGACGAATTGACAGGTGAAGTAGCGCTAAAGGAGGTATATGCTACTTCAGTAAGTGAAACTGACGAATTCTATCATATCCATGTAAATGGAGAAGAAATAGTAGCTACAGGTACACACCCATTCTATGTTTATAAATTCGGTTGGACTACAGCTCGAGCATTGCGTGCCGGCGATGTACTGGTTCTCTCAAACGGCGAATTAGTAACAGTCGAGTGGATTGATCATGAGATTCTTGAATCACCGATAAATGTATACAACTTTGAGGTTGAAGATTTCCATACATATTTTGTTGGTAAAAGCGGTATTCTTGTTCATAATGGTAAGAAGTGTACGCCATCAGGAAGTTCACAAAATTCAGATGATGTACCGAGAGTTTATCATCCTAGCGATAAGCATGTGCCAGGACATGGTTGGGGTAGTGATAATCCGATTCCGGACATGCAAACAGGTCAACATTTACTTGATACTGCGTACTCATCGTCATCAAATAAACAATTATATAATATATACGATGATCAAATAATTAAGTTCCAGCCTGATACCGCTACAGGGTGGCATGCTTATGCGGTCACTAATACAGCTAAAGAGGTGCCAACAGATGTTTTAAAAAATATGTTAAATGACGATTTGATATCAAAGCCTCAATATAAAAAGTTTTTAAAGAACAAATAGATACCTAATATAAACTGTTGTTTGAAGTTTGTATGTGTTTTTATGATTATTTATGATTTCTCAAATTAAAAATGAGAAATCATAAATATCTTTAATTAGTATGGAGGTAGGAAACGTTGTTTACATTAAAATATGAAGCATTAGAAAAAGGATATGGTTATATACATATTATTGTTAATGGACAAGACATTTCCGAATATTCATATAACGGAAATATTTATTATGGTATGTGCAGAATTAGCAAATTGTTAGAGTGGATAAATGATAATTTAAAATACATTCTTTCAGATGACCCATTTCCTGTTAAGACTAATGCTAAAACGGGAGCAGATATGTGGCTTTATAGTGATGATTATATTCCTGAAAATTATGAACATTCACTGAAGTTCCAAGAAAAAAGACAGAATTGGATTTGGCATCATTCAATTGATTCATGTAAGGATGAGTTTTGTATGCCATTTATTGTGTTTTGTAAAGTTGGAGATAACATGGAAATCACTTGGAATAATATTGATCATAATTATAAAGATGTGGAATTTAGATATAAGTATGGGGTTTGTTATCTGAATTTAAACGATTTTAAATCTGAATTGTATAATTTTATAAAGCGTTTTAATTAATAATTGATGCATTGGTGTAAATGGCGAAACAATTTCTGCTACGCCGACACACCCATTCTATGTTGATAAACTTGGTTGGACTTTAGCAAGAAGTCTCAGAGCCGGAGATGTTCTTGTACTTTCAAATGGTGAACTTGTAACAGTTGAATGGGTTCAGCACGAAATTCTCGAATCACCTATCAAGGTTTATAACTTTGAAGTTGAGGAGTTCCATACTTACTTTGTGGGCGAGTGTGGGGTGTTGGTGCATAATAAATGTACTAATGTACATGGCTCTGGACATGGTCAAAATCCTAAACATAAAGATACAATTGATGCTACAATGGATGATTTTGCACAGTTTGGATACGGAACTAATGGAAAAGGTGGAGACTATGATGCGATTTATGGAAATAAGGCATTATCCACTGCTGGATTAAAAGGATCACAAAGACCAGATATAATTACAGTAAGAACAGAAAACGGGAAAACAATTTATGATATATACGAGTTTGCTAGCCCATCCCAATATACTGGTTCTACTGCATATAATAATCTAAGAAAGAAAATATCGGCAATGCAATCCCAAAATCCGAATACTGACACAGAATTTTTTAAATTTCATTTATTTGATTGGGGGTCATATTAAAAATGATTATACATAGTAATGATGAATCATTAATATGCCAATTCAATATGAACTATTATCATGATTTGCCACGTTATTTAGCTTTTCAAAGTGAAAAAATATTTTATAACTTTGGATATGAAATAAAAAAAATATCTTGGGCAAAAGAAAAAAAACTATGGGCACCACCTTATAAAAGATATAAAGTGTTGCTTGAGTCAGATGAATTTTTAAATCTTGATTTTCAATCAGATTTTAATAGAAAAGATTTTGAGCCTCAGACTAGATTAGATATAGATGTTAATACAAGATACATTAATTCATTGGGAGTGATTAAATATAGTATAATAATAAACGATAAGCAACTATTAAGTAATATTTGGAATACTTACAAAATGTTAATAGAAATAATTTCTAAAATTAAAAATATAAGTATATCTGGTTATTCGTTTTTGTTGCCAAATTATTATGGAGCGGTTTCATTTGCTTCAGGTATACTGCGTAAAATGAATATGCCGTGTTCCTTAAATAATCTAGCTTCTTGGTATTCGAGTTCAGATTTGGTTAATAGCACAATTGGTTTAATTAATTGTTTTTCAGATCTGACCGAATATCAAAATCAATTTTTGATGAATATCTTTGGTAAGGATAATGTCATTAAATTTAGCAATATTACAATCTTTTACAATTCATATGCTGAAAATCTGAATATTGCAGATTATATAGTATCTGACAATTATAATGAAATTTGTAATATGTTAGAACAGAAATTACCTTTTAAAAGACATATTTACCACAAAGAGTTATAATATTTAACGTTTTGAGCGCGTGCTGCACGCGGCTTGCATAAAAATTACCGTGTGCATCAATGTGGGGTTCTGCAAAGGACTTTGGCACTTCGTATTGTTTTGTTGCTGGTACACTTGTGACTACTGAGGACGGACAAGAACCGATTGAAGAAATCGAAGTCGGCGATAAGGTTCTTTCGGAGAACGAAACAACTGGTGAAGTAGCTGTTAAAACGGTTACTGAAACTTATATCAATGAAACAGACGAGCTTATTCATATTGGTGTAAATGGCGATACTATTTCTGCTACGCCGACACACCCGTTCTATGTTGATAAGCTTGGTTGGACTTTAGTTTTAGTAGGCAGCCTTAAAGCTGGTAATGCAGTGAAGCTTTCGTCAAGAGAGGAAAAGCATGTAAAATTGCAACTGCGTATTTTTAAGTTGCATAGCAGGATAACAAACAATAATTAAATGAAAGGATGTTTATACATGACTATGACGTATGAAGAAGTTTTGGAAAAAATAAAATCTAGTGGAAAGGTGACCATAACTGAAACAAAAGCTGCTCAAAATGCTAGAGTAATCAAACTAAGCAATGGTGGAATAATTAATTGCTATAATACAGGGAAGATTACTTTTCAGGGTAAGTCACAATATGAAACGCGGGCAATAATTGAGGACGTGCAGACTAAAATTGGCAATAGAAAGATCTTTGTAGTGTATGGTCATGACGATATTGCACGTACACAACTCGAAGCATTGCTGCGGCGTTGGGATTTGGAACCTATTATTCTTGATCAGCAGGCTTCTGGTGGTCAGACAATTATTGAAAAGCTTGAAGAATATAGTGAAGAAATTGGTTATGCTATCGTGCTTGCAACTCCTGATGACGAAGGCAAAGCAAAAAGTGAGGAATCTTATAAATCTCGTGTACGTCAGAATGTAGTGCTTGAACTGGGAATGTTTCTTGCTAAACTTGGCAGGGAAAAGGTTGCTATACTTTTAAAGGAATCATTGAACTTTGAAAGGCCTTCCGATATCCAAGGCCTGATATATATTCCGTTTGAAAAAAAGGTTGACGAGGTTGCTATAAATCTTATTAGGGAACTTTCAAAGCAGGGATATAGTATTGATGCAGCAAGAATATAAAACATGTTTTGTTAATAAGAAAGGTCGTTTGATATATGAATGAAAAATCAAAAAAATACATAATAGTAGGCCTAATATTACTGCTTGTTGTAGGATTTATTGCCTATAAGAATGTAACAAAGATACAGAACTATAAGGAAAACGGTAAAGAGGTTGAATGCACAGTCAGTTCTGTGATTCAAGGGAGAAAGGGAAAACAGACTGTAGAGGCGGTTTATACTGATGAAACTGGTAATCAGATAACTGCAAAGGTAATCAGAAATCAGTCAACCTATGTCGGTGAAGAATTTACAGGTCTGGTTGTTCCCGAAAAGCCTGAGGAAATTTATTGTATGCCGTCCGAAGATACACAGAAAATAGTATACTGCGTTTTTGGAGCATTTGGGTTGACGGGGTTAATTCTGATTATCTGCGGCATAGTAAGTGCTGTTAAACATCGCAAAGTGTACTATTAATGATAAAGTTTATGCTTTTTCACGGGGCAGCGGAGCAATCCGCTGTTCTTTTTATACCCGAAAACTATGTGGTTCATACCATAAGTAAAATAAATGTTGAAAAAAGTTGTATAATATATAGTAGAGGCGTTATTGCCTTTAGAAATTATTTGGAGTGTGGTCACTATGTCATCAGTAAAGAAAAACGAACAAATCAATGTTCCATCAATAACGGTGGATAAAAATGTAATAAGGTATGGAGAATCATTCATATGTACAGATAACATATCAATGATTTCAATTTGTCCTATTCCGGCAAATAAATCATGGTTGATAGCTATTATTTTGGGAGTAGTAGGAATATACTTGATGCAGGAAGGTTCAATTGGAATACTGCTTTTAGTTGTTGCTATAATCTGGTTGATTGCGGTATTGGTTTATAATTCAAATCGTGGAGATAATCTTGCAATATCGTTAAACTCCGGAAGCACATTGTATTTTAATTGTAAGGATAGAGCATTTCTTAATAAAGTAGTAAATGCTATGCTCGGAAGTATAAAAGGAAAAAATCAAACTACATATTCTATAAGTTTTGACAAATGTCAAATAAGCGGTGGGGTTTTACATAATAGTAATTTGATAGAAAGATAAAGGTGTAATTAATATGGAATTAAATTTTAAAGGTTGTCAAATAGATGGCGGCATATTAAATGGTTCAAATGTAGGCGACAATAACGGGATAATCAATGGAGAAAATAATTCTATATCAAAATATTCTTTAGATGATTTTGTTGATTGTATGGATGAAATCATTATGAATTCAAATGTTAGAAGCGAACGTAATTGTGCCATAAAAGCAAAAAGATTAGCAGAAAAAAGTGACTCTGTTGGTTTAAAAAGATACGTTATGGAAAATATGGGTACTTTTTTTACAGGAACATTTGCTACAACAGCTGGCGGCTTTTTACAAGAATTTATTAAGTCATTAATATAATAGTTTGATAATATAATTGAAACAATCCTGGAGTATAACAAAAGCTTTTAAAGCCGAAAGTTATACTCCTTTTTCTTTTCAGACCTTTTTGTTTTAAAAGCAGAAAGGTCTGTTTTTATGCCCATTTTTAAGATATGGCAATGCTTAATTGCCAAATACCCATAGCCTTCGTTTTGATTCAAAAACAAAAATCAAAACGGAGGAATAAAAATGAGTAAAAACACATTGTGTGTTTATGACACAATAACCAAGAAATACGTTGAAATCGAAGTTAACGATGAGGTATACATGAATTACAGGCGAACCGGTTGGGCAATTAAAAATAACGATAGGTCATTTTTCGACCACGAGATACAGTTTTCAATGCTCAAAGGCAGTATTGACGGAGCTTTTGAGAATTTTCATGAGTTTGTTGAAGAAAGCCCGGTTGAAAAATACGCTGCTGTGGCAAGTGTGAAAAAGGCTCTGAATACGCTTCCGACAAAAGACAGAGAGCTTATCGAAATGATTTTCTACAAGGGTATGACCGAACGTGAGTGTGCAGATGAATTAAAAACAACTCAGCAAAATATACACAAAAAGAAAGAGCGGATTTTGTGTATACTTAACAAACTTTTAAAATCTTAAGGAAAAATGGTTGTTAAAACCCCGTTTTCTTACCCTATACAAGTGTAAGAGGAATAAAATATCTTCTTAAGCATCTTGAAAAATGAATATCAACTCTGCAGGTACGTTAATCACACGGCCGGTATGAAATCTCGGCAGCCGCATGAACCATACGCCATGACCTCAGATGAGAGAGCGATAAATATGACGTTCAGACCTTTGGACAGCATCCAAAGTAGGCGATGAAACGTGTGAGGATAATGATACTTCCCAATGAGGGCCAATAGAGCGGGTGAGACGCCCATGAGATCAATACGCTGTCGATCGCCTGCAGAGTTCCGCCGTGGCGGTTGTTGAGAACAAATATCACGGAAAACGTCCGAAACAAACTTGAATCGGACGAAGGCAAAACGAATTTACGTTATTCCGCACCGCATATCTCACGGTGCGGATATAACTCAAGTGCAGAAGCTTTTTCTGCATTTGAGTTGTATATAAAAAGATTGGAGGGAGAGAATTTGTTTGATCAAAAATATATTGCCGATTGGGAAAGGATCCGCAGAAGGTTTCTTAATGACCCCGGAAAAAATATTTATGTCAAAGGAGAAGAGTGCCGAAAGTGCGTATGGTCAAATACGGAATCGGGTAAAATATTATGCACCAAAAGTTGTAGAAAGAAAGGCGGAAAAATATGATGACAAAGTACGGTATGGCGGAAATTCTCGAAAGTCAGGCGAAGATTTTTATAGAAAAACAATTCAGAGATTTCGATGAATCAGCGAAAGAAAGGTATTTGGCAGTTGTTTTAGACTACATACACAGAAACTATCCGTCTTCAAAGGAAGTGGCGTAAGGAGTGAGAAAGATGTTAGGCTTCGTGATTGGCTTATTCGTCGGTGGCACAGCCGGCGTAACAATAATGAGCTTATGCATAGCCGCAGGACAAGCCGACAAGCGTGAAAACTGCACAGATTCGGACAGATAATTTTATTGGGTTTGGTGATTCAAATTCAGAAAGAATTGTGGTATCCTTGTTGGTAAAACGGAGGTGAGAATATGCCGACTGTAACGGTGATACAGCCTACAATAGCAGAAGAACAAAATACAAAGATCCGATGTGCCGCATATTGCAGAGTATCAAGTGATTCCGAAGATCAGCTAAACTCGTTTATGGCGCAGACAAGATACTATGAAAAGGCTTTTGAAAATTCAGAGACCGAACAGCTTGTAGACATCTATGCAGACGAGGGCATCACAGGCACCCGAGAGGACAAGCGTGATGAGTTTCAGCGAATGATAAAGGATTGCCGAAGGGGAAAGATAGACAGGATATATACCAAATCAATCAGCCGTTTTGCAAGAAATACAAAGGACTGCCTGAAGAACATAAGAGAGCTTAAAAGCCTTGGAATAACCGTGTTCTTTGAGAAAGAAAACATTGATACCGCAAAGCTTAGCGATGAAATGATGATAACCATTATGGGCGGTCTGGCGCAGGAGGAGTCCACTTCTATTTCGCAGAATATGCGGTGGAGCGTTCAAAAGCGTATGCAGAATGGGACGTATAAGAATGCTACTCCGCCGTTCGGATTTAAAAAGGTAAACGGTGATTTGGAAATTGAAGAAAACCAAGCGTCGATAGTCAGACAAATATTTGAGTGGTACATAAGCGGCTATGGACTGAAAACAATAGCGGATAAGCTAAACGGCATGAATTTGCCCGGCAGTAAGCAAGCCGTTTTATGGAAAGCAGATAATATACGATATATGCTTAAAAACGACAGATATATAGGAAACGCTATGTTTCAGAAAAGCTATGTTACCGAAACTCTTCCGCATATTAAAAAAAGGAATTACGGCGAAAAGCAGAAATATTGTGTAACTGGAGTAAATCAGCAAATAGTTGATAAAGAAACATTTTATGCGGCACAAAAGCTGCTGAAATCTCGTCACAGAGATTTTGAAACCAACGTCTATCCATTAAGCAAAAAAGTGTTTAGCGGAAAATGCGGTGCGACATACAAACGCAGAAACCGCAGAAGCGGAGCATTTTGGCTGTGCCGGACACACGATATTAATGCAGCGGATTGTGAAAACGGCATTATTGTTGAAAGCGATATTTATTCAGCCTTCATTAGACTCCATAATAAACTGCTGAACAATTACAAGCAAATTCTTCTGCCTTTAAAAATAGCTTTACAGGATCTAAAACTCAGAAAATTCAGCGGTAAAACTCAGGTTATGGATATACACAAAGAAGTAGCTAAGCTAAGGGAACAAACTCACGTTCTTGCAAGGTTAAAAACTAAGGGGTTTCTTGACGAGGCTAAGTATATTGAGCAGACAAATGAACTTAACGTAAAAATAAGCAAACTTCAATCTGAACTAAAAAAGCTCACACGTTCCGACGATGAAGATGAGGCTCTGGATCAGATAGAAATGCTGACAGACTTCTTTGAAAAGCGTGAAAAGCCTATGACCGAGTTTGAAGAACTGGAGTTTGAAAGCATTGTGGATAAGATAGTTGTTAAAAATCAGCACGAGCTTGAATTTCATTTGATAGGCGGATTGAAGTTTAAAGAAAAGGTATAGACGTTAATGCCCGTATGCCAAATTGCAGGGCATTTCTTTGTTGCTATTGGTAATAGCTTTTCAAAAGAAAATGTGCTATCCTTGTAGTCTGAAAGGAGGCGAGATTATGCCAAAGAACAGAACAATCCCGTTCGGATACTTCATGAAGAACGGCGAGATAACTACAAATCCGAAAGAGGTATATGCAGTTGTTACAATATTCGATGAATACTTGAAAGGAAAAAGCTTGTTGGAAATAGCAAAGCTGATGGAAACCGAGAAAATCAGATATTCCGAGTATTCAGATTATTGGAATAAAAATATGGTCAAGCGGATCATTGAAAATGATAAGTATTTAGGCAATGCTACATACCCGCAGTTGATCACCGATGATATTTTCAAGAGAGCAAACGAAAAGCGAGTAAAGAAAGCAACAACACTTGATCTGATACCCGATGATTTACAAAAAATCAGAAAACGTACATACTGTACCGAATGCGGTCACAGACTTTCACGGATAGGCGGCAATTCAAAGTATGAGCATTGGGATTGCAGAAATCCAGATTGTTACAAGCTTGAATATCGGCTTACAGACCAAATGATAATAGGGGCAGTGCTTAATGTTCTAAACTCAGCTATTGCTAACCCAAGTCTGTTGAGATCGGATGGTGAGATAAGTATATACTCTCCTACTGCGGATATAGTCCGTAAGCAAAATGAGATCAATCATATGACAGATTCTCCGCAAGTGGATTTTGACAGAGTTAAAGCGGAGATTTTCAAGCTTGCGGAAATGAAATATGACTGCTGCTCATACAATGAAAGTCCGCAGAAAACAGACGAGCTCAAGGAATTGCTTAAAGGTCACGAACAATTAAATATGTTGGATATCGGCTTATTCAAAGCGTGTGTTTCACGAATCTGGATAAGCCATTTTTGTACCATAGAGGTCGAGCTTATCAACGGAGTAAGGATCAAGAATATTACTGAAAAAGACAAAACGTCAAGGAGTGAAAACAATGTCCACAGCACCCAATGTAACGATAATACCTGCGAAAGTGCAGACAGCTGAAAGTCGCAGTAAATACCACCAGTTAAGAGTTGCCGCATACTGCCGAGTATCTACGGCTCAGGAAGAACAGCAGAACAGCTATCAGGTCCAGATCGCATATTACACCGATCTTATCAACAGAAAAAAGGAATGGACGCTTGCGGGGATATTTGCAGATGGGGGTATAAGCGGAACTCAGACAAAGAAAAGAACCGAGTTTAACCGCATGATAAGAATGTGCAGGAACAAAAAGATAGATCTTGTGATCACCAAATCAATATCAAGATTTGCCCGAAATACCGTCGATTGCCTTGAATATGTCAGACAGCTTAAAGACTTAGGAATCGGCGTTATCTTTGAAAAAGAAAACATAAACACCTTAACCATGACATCGGAATTTATGATAGCTCTGTATGGAAGTTTTGCACAGGCAGAATCGGAATCCATAAGTAAAAACGTAAGCTGGGGCAAAGAAAAAGCCTACCGTGAGGGCAAGGTGCAGTTTCAGTATAAATATCTGCTTGGGTATAAAAAAGGTGAAGACGGAAAACCGGAGATAGTACCCGAAGAGGCTGAAACAGTAAGGCTGATATATACGCTGTTTCTCGACGGATACAGCATGAGCAGGATAAAAAAGCTCCTCGAGAACAAAGGTATTTTGACTTCACAGGGAAATAAAGTATGGAACGAATCACTTATCCGCAGCATTTTGAAAAACGAAAAGTATGCAGGCGACGCACTTCTGCAAAAGACTTTTACCTCAGATTGTATCACTCACAAGATAGTTAAAAATCACGGCGAACGCCCGATGTATCTTGTGACAGATCATCATGAACCCATAATCGACCGTGACACATACAATAGAGTTCAGCAGGAGCTTGCAAGGAGAAGTTCAAAAAGAAAGGTATCAGATAAAACTATCACCGAACAAGGAAAATACAGCAGTAAATATGCACTTACGGAACTGCTTATCTGCGGAAAATGCGGCACGCCTTACCGCCGTACAACGTGGACTTCAAGAGGGAAAAAGTTAATAGTCTGGCGGTGTATAAGCCGGCTGGAACACGGCAAAAGATATTGCCCCGATTCGTCCACGATAAAGGAAGAACAGCTCCACAAAGCCATAGTACGAGCGATAAATAACTACTACTCTTGTGGGAACGACGTTGAAAAGATCTTAAAAGCGAATATCGGCAATGTGCTTGAATGTCATGGGCAGGAAGAGATCACAGCGATTGAAAAAAGGCTTAAAGAGATCGACAAGGCAAGAAGTGATCTGATAAGTCTCATAGCAACAGGCGGCTGTGATGAGGACAAGCTGGACAGCGAGTTTGAAAAGCTGTATGAGGAAGAGCAAAGCCTGAGTGAAAGACTTGCAATGCTGAAATCAAAAAATCAAACTTCCGCCGAAACTCAAGCCAAGCTTGATAAGATAATAGATATGATAGAGCATGAGAAATTCGAGCTGGAAACGTTCGATAATGTGCTTATCAGAAAGCTGATAGAATGTGTGAAGGTTCTGAGCAAGACGGAGATACTGGTGATCTTTAAAGGTGGGTATGAGGTCAGAACGGAAATAGAGTAATATTAGAGAACGGCTTGCGGAATATCCACAGGCTGTTTTTTGTTGGGAGGTGCAGCATTGTCCAAAAACTTTGAAGGCATAAAAACAAGAAAATTCGGTATAGAGATAGAAATGACAGGACTTACACGAAGTCAGGCGGCAAAGGCTATGGCAAATGTCCTTGACGGGCGTGTTGAACACGAGGGTGGAAGCTATGATAAATACGTTGTAACAGACGCCAAGAACAGAAAGTGGGCTGTAGTTTATGATGGAAGTATCAACTGCTATAACTCAAACGGAGACAGAGCGTCCAAGTCTTACAGCGTGGAAATGAATTCTCCTGTGCTGGAATACGAAGACATACCGCTTTTGCAGGAGGTTGTGAGAGCACTAAGAAAAGCAGGCGGAGTGACAGGTCCGAGATATTGTGCAGGGACGCATATCCATATTTCAGCGGACGATTATACACCGCAGCAGATTCGAAATCTTGTGAACATCTTCGCAAGCAAGGAGAACTTTCTGTGGGACGCTTTGCAGGTATCATCTGCCCGTGAAAGCTACTGTCACAAGATGGACAAGCAGTTCATAGAGGAAATTAACCGAAAAAAGCCTAAAGATATGGAAGAGATAAAGCGGCTTTGGTATCGTGGAAGAATGAGCGAGCAGTTTCAGCATTACTCGAACAGCCGTTATGTTATCTGCAATCTACACAGCTTTTTTCAGCACGGACATTATGAGATAAGAGCGTACAATGGTTCTCTTCATGCAGGAGAGGTAAGAAGTCAGATAGTGCTTGCATTAGCCATAAGTAATGCGGCTATGACCAAGAAATATTGTTCTCCGCACATTTCACAAAGCGATAATATGAGATACAGTTTCAGAGTGTGGCTTTTAAACCTTGGGCTGATAGGAGATGAATTCAAGAATTGCAGGTCGCATCTGCTGAAACATCTTGAGGGTGACATAGCCTGGCGACACCCGGAGGACGGCATTGCAGCAAGGGCAAGACTTAAAGAAAAGCGAGAGCTTGAGAAACAAGCCGCCCATGAGCAGCGTAACGAGCCTGTGTGCCATTCCGATGATGAAACCGAGTGTATACCCGATGAAAACAACGAGCCGTCAGAAAGCGAATGTGACGGCATTGAAGAACTTGAAATGAGTATGTAAATTTGAAAAGGAGATTTTTATGGAATACAGAAGATTATATATTGCCTATGGCAGCAACATCAACCTTGAACAAATGGCATATCGCTGTCCAAATTCAAAGATCGTAAGCAAGGAGATGCTTAAAGGCTACGAGCTTGAATTCAGAGGTGTTGCGACGATCGTGCCGAATGATAAATCGGAAGTTCCCGTACTCATATGGGAGATAGACGGACGTGACGAACACAGCCTTGACAGGTATGAGGGCTTTCCGAATCTTTACCGCAAGGAGCTGTTTGAGATAGAGATAGACGGAGAAAAGAAAGAGTGCATGGCGTACTTGATGAACAACGGTCACATTTCGCCGCCGATGAGCTATTACTACAACGTTATAAAGCAGGGTTACGAGGCGAACGGTATGGACACAAGCTATCTGAGGGCGGCACTTGAAAGGTCGGTTTACGGGCAGCATTTTGATGAATTTCAAGAAGAACTTGAAGAAGATGATCTTCAGATGAAGTTTTAAGGAGCGTGGTCAAATGAGATACAAAGGATTTTACATCAAGATCTCACCCGACAGCAACATTCGCAGGGTCGACAAGAAAGGCAGAGATATTCTATGCGAAGGATTTTTGATACAGGTTTTCGCTGACGAGACCGAACGTATTGAGATCGACAACTTTTCTGCGGCTGTGGGTTTTGAGATACTGGAAAACAGCTTTGCGGAGGCGGTGCAGTTTGCGAAGGATTTTGTTGAGTGTGAAGAAAAGCTATGTAAAAATAACGCATATTGATTTCGTACCATAAAACTATACTATTCATACCGACTTTTAAAAATGTGTTGAATAAATGTAGTATAATATAACAAATGGTTTTGTCAATATCACTTGACACATTTTATTCGAACAAGAATTATGCAGC
>ERZ772863.2298-NODE-2298-length-13317-cov-2.534459_pt1 | contig 13317 bp, 9 predicted proteins | sample MGYA00512134_ERZ772863 | MGnify/ENA primary metagenome ERZ772863 (study PRJEB29015, sample SAMEA2737659) | human gut metagenome | biome: human gut; feature: human-associated habitat; material: faeces | place: China | collected 2012 ...
CTTTAACATCCTGCGGATTTTTCTTCTGGCTGCGGCACTCATATTTCCATACCACTGCATGATCGTATCATTGTCATGCGTTCCTGTGTAAAAAATCATGTTTTCCACATCATCGAAGGTATCGCGGGCATACTTTCCACCTGTTTCTATGGAAAAGATCAGAATCTTCATTCCCTTCAGATGATAATGATCTTTCAGCATCAGAACCTCCGGACGAAGCAGCCCCAGATCCTCTGCTACCAGATCTAATCCCGGAATTTCTTTCTGAAGTGTATCAATGACCTCATATCCCGGTGCCTCGATCCATTCACCGTCAATAGCAGTCGGGCAGTCTGCCGGAATTTTCCAATAGGTATCAAATGCCCGGAAATGGTCGATCCTTATAATATCAAACAATTTGTTGCTATAGCCAATTCTGTCCACCCAGAATCTGTAATCCTGTTCCTTCATATGCTCCCAGTCATAGATCGGATTTCCCCATCTCTGCCCTGTAGCACTGAAATAATCAGGCGGTACTCCGGCGATGAAGATCGGACGTCCATCTGTATCAAGAAGAAAGTTATCTTTTCCACCCCATACGTCTACAGAATCCTGTCCCACATAGAAAGGAACATCTCCCATAATCTGGATTCCAGCATCGTTTGCAGCCTTCTTCACCTTCATCCACTGTGTGTAGAAAATATACTGAAGAAACATCTGATACTGTGCCTCTGTCTCCACCTCTGCCGGTAACTTCTGTCTGTTCTCCGGCCAGGTTCTATATTCTTCCGGCCAGTCATTCCAGCATTCTCCGTTATTTGCTTTCTTTAATGCGCGGAACACACCATACTCATATACCCATTCCTGTGAAGCAAATTCTTTATATGCTGTTTCTTCCTGTCCCTTTTTCTCTGTAAAAACATCAAACGCAGTTCTTAAGAAAGGCTCTCTGTACTGGCGGACAGCCTCATAATCTACTCTTGTAGCTCTCTCCTGAAATTCCTTTGGATGTTCCTTTAACAGACCTTCCTCTGCAAGCGCATCAAGACTGATATACAACTCATCCCCTGCACAGGAGGAATATGGCTGGTATGGGGAATTACCATAGCCAACCGGATTCAGTGGCAGTATCTGCCATATTTTTACATGATTCTCCTTTAATAACTCGATAAAATGGAATGCAGATTCTCCAAGTTCTCCGGCACCAATACGGGACGGAAGTGCGGAAACTGGCATTAATACTCCGGCTTTTCTCATGATTTTTGTGCTCCTTCCTTCTTTTTACACTTCTTCATTTATAAAATTTCGGTAACTATTCTTCAGCAATCCATTCCAACAAAATATACAAGTCAATATTCCATTGCCGCAGGCAATCCGGAATGAATTTCAACTTGTAATTTTTTAACTGCTGATCAGTTACAAATTTCATAATATCTTTTGATATTTTAACATATTTAGGCCACTGCGTCAAAGCATTCCTTATGCGCTAAAGGTATATATTTTTCCTGACAAAAAAGCTCCCTTACAGAAGGCATTTTGTCTCTCTGTAAGGAAGCTTTTTTTATGAAAACTTTTTTTATGGCTGTCTATGTTTCATATTTTTGATCTTATAAGCAGATTTAGAATTCCGGTTCGATCAGACCGTAAGTATTGCCTTTACGTTTGTAAACTACATTTACCTGCTCTGTCTCTGCATTGTAGAATACAAAGAAATTATGTCCGAGCAGTTCCATCTGGATGCAGGCATCTTCAGGGAACATCGGTTTAATACCAAACTTTTTCGTGCGGACGATGCGGATTTCATCGTCATCAGATGACTCGTCGTCGGATTCGATAAACTCTTTTTTAATGCTTCCTGACGGAACAGCAGCAGTAGGATGTCCCTGGCTTTTCGCAACAAGTTTGTTTTTATATTTACGAAGCTGCCGTTCAATAACCTCTTCTACAAGGTCGATCGACACATACATGTCGCTGCTCGTCTGCTCGGAGCGGATGATAGATCCTTTTACAGGAATCGTCACTTCGATTTTCTGACGTCCTTTTTCCACGCTAAGCGTTACGATGATTTCTGTTTCAGGAGTGAAATACCTCTCAAGTTTTCCTAACTTTTGTTCGATAGCCTCTTTAAGCCCCGGTGTTACTTCAATGTTTTTTCCGCTGATGATAAAATTCATGCTGTTCAACTCCTTTTTGTATATACTTAACATAAACATGTGTAAAAAGGATGTTTATATTATGAAAATATTATAACACAGAACAGCTCTAATGTATATAATAAATCGTTTTGAATTCTGTAAATTCTTCAAATTTCATTAAATTTTCATAATTTATTTCATCATACTTCTCTTCCGCATCCTTGAATCCAGGATTTTTTTGCGGATACGCAGCGTCTTCGGCGTCACCTCCAAAAGCTCGTCGGTGTCGATAAAATCAAGAGCCTGCTCAAGACTTAAAATTTTAGGCGGAGTCAGTCTCAAAGCTTCATCTGCGCTGGAGGAACGTGTATTTGTCAGATGCTTTGTCTTACATACGTTCAACTCAATATCATCTGTTTTTCCATTCTGGCCGATCACCATACCTGAATAAACCTTTTCTCCCGGTCCGATAAACAAAGTTCCGCGTTCCTGCGCGCTGTATAAACCATAAGTTACAGATTCACCTGTCTCAAATGCGATAAGCGATCCCTGCTTACGATACTGGATATCGCCTTTGTACGGCTCATATCCGTCGAAGCTTGTATTAATGATACCGTTTCCTTTTGTATCTGTCATAAATTCTCCGCGATATCCGATCAATCCTCTGGACGGAATGGAAAACTCAAGACGTGTGTAACCGCCGTTGGAAACCCCCATATTGCGAAGTTCTCCTTTTCTTTGGCCGAGTTTTTCGATTACAACTCCTGTAAATTCATCCGGCACATCAATATAAGCTGTCTCGATCGGCTCAAGTTTCTTTCCGTTTTCATCCGTATGATAGAGAACTTCCGCTTTGCTTACTGCAAACTCATATCCTTCGCGGCGCATATTTTCAATCAAAACGGACAAATGAAGTTCTCCGCGTCCCGACACTTTAAAACTGTCTGTATTTTCCATTTCTTCCACTCGAAGACTTACGTCTGTGTTCAGCTCTTTAAACAGGCGGTCACGCAGATGGCGGGAAGTTACATATTTTCCTTCCTGTCCGGCAAAAGGACTGTCGTTTACAATAAACTGCATCGCAATCGTCGGTTCTGAAATTTTCTGGAAAGGAATTGCCTCTGCTTTTTCAGGAGAACAAAGCGTATCTCCGATCGAAATACCGGAAATAGCGACGATCGATCCGATCGTTGCACTTTTAACTTCTGTTTTGCTCAATCCGTCAAATTCATATAATTTACTGATCTTTACTTTCTGCTGTTTGTCCGGATCATGGTGATTGACAAGTATCATATCCTGATTCACACTGATCGTTCCGTTATCCACTTTTCCGATACCGATACGTCCGACATATTCGTTGTAATCGATCGTGCTGATCAGCACCTGCGTCGGAGCTTCAGGATCTCCTTCCGGAGCGGGAATATATTCGAGGATCGTTTCAAATAACGGTTTCATGTCCTGCTGCGGATCAGACAGATCAAGGCATGCAACTCCTGCTTTGGCGGATGCATATACAAACGGGCACTCAAGCTGATCGTCAGATGCGCCAAGATCGATGAAAAGTTCAAGAACTTCGTCGATTACATCGTCAGGTCTTGCTTCGGGACGGTCGATCTTGTTGATGCAGACAATGACAGGAAGGCTTAATTCAAGCGCTTTTCTTAATACAAATTTTGTCTGCGGCATTGCGCCTTCAAATGCGTCGACAACGAGGATCACGCCGTTGACCATTTTCAGCACACGTTCTACTTCTCCGCCAAAATCCGCATGTCCCGGCGTATCGATAATGTTGATCTTTGTTCCTTTATAATGAACTGCCGTATTTTTGGACAGGATCGTGATCCCACGTTCCCGCTCAATATCGTTCGAGTCCATAACACGTTCCGCCACTTCCTGATTTTCACGGAAAACACCGCTTTGTTTTAAAAGCTCGTCAACCAATGTCGTCTTTCCGTGGTCAACATGGGCGATGATGGCAATGTTTCTTACATCTTCACGTTTTGTCTTCATAAATATACACTCTTTCTTTATTTTCCCCTGCTAAGGGAGTGATTTATAGTTATAGTTTTACTGCAACTGTTATATTTTATCATAAAATTTTCATTTTACAAGAACGCATGTCGAAATTTTGTGTCGAACGATTCTGTATGAAATCAGTTCTAAACAAGATGAAAAAAACATAAATTTAGTAGTGACTCAAAAATACAAGCAGTGCCGGACAGATACCCCGGCGATAAGAGGAGAGGAGAATTACAGAGCATGTCAGATAAGATTATTGAGAACAATCAGGTAACGGTTATAGGATCGGTGGCTTCGGAATTTACATACAGCCATGAAGTATTCGGAGAAGGATTTTATATGGTAGATATTCTCGTGAAACGGCTGAGCAATTCCAGTGACAGGATCCCGGTCATGGTCTCGGAACGACTCATCGATGTAACGCAAGATTACAAAGGCAGAAGCATTATGGTGTCAGGACAATTCCGGTCATATAACCGTCATGAAGAACAGAAAAACAGACTTGTTCTTTCAGTGTTTGCACGGGAAATGGAGTTCATCGAAGAAGAACCGGACGGCGCAAAGACAAATCATATTTTACTGGAAGGATATATGTGCAAGACACCGGTATATCGAAAAACCCCTTTAGGACGTGAGATTGCGGATCTGCTTCTTGCCGTAAACCGCCCTTACGGGAAATCAGATTATATCCCTTGTATCTGCTGGGGAAGAAACGCACGGTACGCATCGAACTTCGATGTAGGAGAACATGTGCGTATACTGGGAAGGATCCAAAGCAGAGAATATGTAAAGAAATTATCCGAAACAGAAACAGAGACAAGAACGGCATATGAAGTGTCAGTGAGCAAACTGGAATGTATTGATGAGTAATCTCATCATTTAGCAAATCCGGGCTTTTGCTCGTTGCCTATACAAATAAGGAACGCTGCTTACAGGCAGACTGTCGCCTGTAAGCAGCGTTCTTTTTATTGTTCAAAAATTTTTATTCCTTCTTCTGTCTCCGCAAACCAGCACTGCTCCGTTTTTTCCGTCATCGCCTGTCCGTTCGTGCCTTCCATCAGCTCTTTCATCAGAAATCCCTCTTCGTCATCCGGCACAAGAACTGTAAGTTCTACTTTATCTGTATACACTGTATCAAGAACGGATAATCCCCTTTGTCCTAAAATATACTGAATTTTTCCAAGTCCCGTATAGTCTGTAATAATTTTCAGTTTAAACCCATGTATCTTGGTTATAATAACCGTATGAGCAAGCGCCTCTGCCGCCGCCGACGTATACGCTCTTACAAGACCGCCTGTTCCGAGAAGCGTGCCGCCAAAGTATCTGGTGACAACAACAAATACATCTGTCAGTTTTTTCCCTCTTAACACTTCCAGTATCGGCTTCCCCGCCGTTCCTGCCGGTTCTCCGTCATCGCTCATTCTCTCTGCCGCCGGATTTCTTCCGATTACATATGCCCAGCAGTGATGTCTGGCATCCCAGTGTTTTTTTCGGATTTCTTCCAAATGCGCAAACGCCTCTTCTTCATTTGAAACCGGAAATACCTCTGCTATAAAACGGGATTTTTTTTCCACAATTTCTCCTGTTCCTTCTGTATATACCGTATGATAACACTCCATTTTTATCTTCTCCTTTTTCATAAAACAGTTCCATACCTTTTCTACTATAGCAAAGACATGGAACATGTACAACCATTATGCGGATCTCTCGCCTGTACGAACGTGAAGATACTGATATTATGATTAAAATTCTTTATAAAATATGAAGATTTCATTTTTTTCTTTATTTAAAAGACCTTATTTGATATAATCATAGAAGTTGAAAAGGAGGATGTTATTCGTGAACTACGGAAAAAATAATCTTTCAAAGAGAAAATCATCAATCTCTTCGAAAAAGAAAATGAAAAAGAAACGCGTAGGAGTTCGTTTTTTTAAAGCAGTTATCACCTGTATGCTTCTGCTTGTCGTTATAGGGCTTGTCGGCGGTATAATTTTTGCAAAAAAAATCATTGACAACACCCCGGACGTATCTGCCGAAGACATTCAGCCGAAAGGATTTACAACAACGATTGTCGATCAAAACGGCACAGTCATCGACACTCTGAAAGATTCTGATTCAAACCGTGTCTACCGTACTTATGACGAGATCACGGCAAAAACAGATTTTCTTCCGCATGCATTTGTGGCGATCGAGGACGAACGTTTCTATGAACATAACGGAATCGATATTCAGGGAATTTTAAGAGCCGGCGTCGTCGGAGTCATGAACGGTTTTGATTTTACCGAAGGAGCCAGTACCCTGACACAGCAGCTTATCAAAAACAACGTATTTGATTTTGTCAACGAAAAAACATTTTTTGACAGAGTGGAACGTAAATTACAAGAGCAGTATCTCGCTCTCGCATTTGAAAAAGAGATGAACAAAAACGAGATATTAGAAGCCTATCTTAACACGATCAACCTCGGTCAGGGATGTCTCGGAGTACAGACGGCATCTACAAGATATTTCAACAAAGATGTGGCGGATCTGACCCTTTCGGAATGTGCGGTCATTGCCGCGATCACACAGAACCCGACAGAGTACGATCCTGTAACGAATCCGGAATCTAACGCCAAACGCCGTGAAAAAGTTCTCGGCAACATGCTTGAACAAAAATACATCGATCAGGCGCAGTACGACGAAGCGCTTGCCGACCCTGTGTATGACCGCATTTTACAGACAGCCGCGATCACCGAAGATACAACGCCTTACTCTTATTTTACAGATGCCTTGATCGAAGATGTCATTCAAGATCTTATGGACGAGAAAGGTTACTCGGAAACACAGGCTTATAACCTTCTCTACAGCGAAGGATTGACTATCAAGTCTACTCAGGATCTGGCGATCCAACAGATCTGTGACGAAGAAGCCTCCAATGATGCTTATTATCCGATCGTAGAATACGGTATCACAGACTACGCACTGACAATCCACCGTGCGGACGGATCTGCCGAAAACTACAGTAAGGAAAACTTAAAGCAGTATCTGATCTCTGTACGAGGCTCTGCCGCTCCGTTTGTTTTCAGTTCGGAAGATGAAGCGAAAGCTTCTATCGAACAATATAAAGGCACTCTCGGTATTAATACAGATGCAGGCGATATTGTAGACGAACGTTTAAACATTACGCTTCAGCCTCAGGTTTCCGTCGTATTAATGGATCAATATACAGGACATGTAAAAGCCATTGTCGGCGGACGCGGAGCAAAGACGACCAGCTTATCTTTAAACCGCGCCACAGCTTCCCCAAAACAGCCGGGATCTTGTTTTAAAGTTTTATCCACTTATGCCCCAGGATTAAACGAGTGCGGCATGACTCTTGCAACAACGATCAAAGACGAGCCGTACCGGTACGCCAGCGGACAGCCGGTAAACAACTGGGATAACAAATACATCGGAAGCGCCCGCGTACGCTATGCTATCGAACACTCCATGAATGTTTGCGCCGTACGCACTCTGACCGAGACAGTCGGACTTGAAAAGGGATACAAATATCTCGAAAACTTCGGTTTTACGACGCTTGTAAATAATGATCCGAACTATCCGGGTATGTCGGATATCGCACAGGCTACCGCCCTCGGAGGTATTACAAGAGGTGTTTACAATATTGAAATGACCGCCGCTTATGCCGCGATCGCAAATAGCGGAATTTATACCGAACCGCTCCTTTATACAGAAATTCTTGATCACGACGGCAACGTCCTGATCGATAATTCAAAACCTATAACACGTCGTGTTTTAAAAGAATCGACAGCATTTCTTCTGACAAGCGCTATGCAGGACGTAATCAACCGTGGAACCGGAACGCCTGCAAGACTTAACAACATGCCTGCAGCAGGTAAAACAGGTACAACGGAAAACAGTACTGATCTCTGGTTATCCGCATATACGCCTTACTACACCTGTTCTGTATGGACCGGATATGACGAGGATAAAACACTGGAACAATTTTGGAATCAGTCATGGCACGAAGTAATATGGAAGCACATTATGGATCGCATCCACGCAGAATTAGAATATAAAAACTTCACTCCTCCTGCTTCTGTTGTACAAAGAACAATCTGTACCCAGACAGGAAAACTTGCAGTGAACGGATGTCCTTCCATCACAGAGTATTTTGATAAAGACACTTTGACAAAAGAAACTTGTCCGGGACACGGAAAGACAGATGACGAAAGTAAAGATGACGAGAACAACGAGGATAATTCGACAAACAACAATTCAGGCAGCTCCGAAAACTTAGGAAATACAAACGGAGATGATGGCGATGATGTGGATCCGATTCCGCCTACGCCGGATCCCGAACCGAATCCCGAACCGGAAGGGCCTGAAGTCATTCCTCAATCTCGAAACTGATTGCCGTAACATCTCTTAACTGTCTGCGAATCTCATAGTGGGATGTTTACACGCAAAAGCGGGAATCGCCGCACTGAACTAAGTTCAATGCGGCGATTCCTGTTTTTTGTTTCATCATGATATTACAAGATTTCATTATCTTCTTTTTTTCTAAACTACTTCTTTATTCTGTACTTTTACAATTTTATTTATCTTCTATTTATAATAAACATCTTTATTCAGCACTTTCTCTTTAAAGCTTACGATCACATTTGTAGCTGCGTCACCGATTACATTCAAGGTAATTACCGCCATTCCCGGAAGATAATTCATCGCCAGTACAAGCGAATATCCGATCATACATAATTCAGAGCTCATTCCCAACCCTGTCATGACAACATACACCATCGTCGTTCCCGCAACCGGAATTGCCGGAGTTCCCATCGCCGTGCAGATAGAAAGAAAAGCTGCTATGGCAAGTGTTGAAGGCTTAATATCAATTCCTGCCGCTGTCGCAATAAATGTAATCGCAATCATATGCATCGCTGTCGTACCGTTCATGTTGATCGTCATACCTGTAGGAAGAACAAAACTGCTGATTTCTTTTGAACATCCCAGTTCTTCCGTACATGTCTTTGTATTCAGCGGAAGTGTTGCCGCAGAAGAGTTTGTCGCTGCCGCAAACAAGCCGATCTTCAACGTTTTCTTCACAAACGGAATCGGATTCAGCCGGGTTGTAAGGAATATCCCTACCGGATAAATTGTAAATACAAGCACCAGACTTACAACAATCGTAGTAACGATCCATACAAGCGTCGGTTTAATATATTCGATTCCATACACCGCAAGCGTTCTTGTGATCATGCAAAAAATTGCAACCGGTCCGATCTTATCGATCAGGAAATTCAAGAAAAGTTGTACGACATCATTTAAATTTTCAATGACTTTACGAAGAGGTTCTGTCTTTTTGCCAAGCACTGTCATGCACAATCCGAGAATGATCGCAACAACTACGACAGATATGATCTCGTTATTAGATGAAAATGCCGAAAAAATATTAGACGGAACTGCATTGACGACTGTCACCAGCGGGTTATATCCTTCCATCGTCACCGCTTCTGTCACCATCTCGTTAGGAAGCTGTACGTCGAACCATCCCATTGTTTTCACAAAATATGCCGCTGCTCCCGCAAGAGCCGCTGCCACTACATAAAAGCAAATGTATGTGATAAATGTCTTCCCTGCAATCTTTCCGAGTCTCTCCGGATTTGCCAGACTGCACATCGCCAGACTCAGCGAAGTAAGTACAAGAGGAACAATAGCCAACTGAAGTCCTCTCATAAACAACTGACCGACAATATATAAAATACCGATACCTTCAATTCCGTTTGTCTTTGTTACATCTTGAAAAAAGATTGCATCCACTGTTTTCCATATTCCTGATTTCCCGCTTTCCAGAAGAAATTCCCTCAAAAAGAGCATGAGAAAACCAACCACGAATCCGGCTGCCACCGCGAATATCATACGTTTCACGATCGTATTCTTTTTTTCTTTTTCTTTCATCTCTCCATCTCCTTAACTTTCTGTGTTTTTCGTTTTTATCCCTTTATGTCTATATCGTCGAATACAATGGGATTTCTTGATATTTATTGTACATTTTCGGCAAATTATTGTCAATATTATTTCTTTGATTCAAAGATTTTCTATGTTTTAAACAGATTTCATCCGTTATTTTTGTTATATATTTTTTTGTTTTCTTCTATTTTCTTTGATTCATACATTTTGTTTATGATTGTTTTCTACACATAATTTAATACCTATATAAAAAAGGAATGACCGCTACAAAAAAACGCATCGGTCATTCCTTTTTTTATTCAAATGATAATTCTTAATCGAAATCCGAAAATTTCCTAAACAATTTAATAAATCAATTCAATCCCTTGTTCGGAGCAATACTCTATCCACTTTTCTGAAGGACTCCTGTCTGTAATAATGTAATTCACCTTCTGAAGATCGATCAGGTTCACAAATGCCGACTGATCAAATTTTGAAAAATCAACTAAGAGCGCAACTTCCTCAGCCTGCGAGAGCATTGCCTTCTTTACCTCAGCTTCGCTTTCGTTTGAATCAAGCACACCTTTTTCAATGCTCAGTCCTTTACAGCTGATCAATGCAAGGCTTACGTTATATTTCAGAATGTTTGTCTTGGCAAGCTGCCCTTGTAAAGAAAGTGATTTTTTATTATACTCTCCCCCAGTCGAGATAATATTAAGAGGAGACTGCTGAAATTCACGGAATACCTCAGTTGAATTTGTCACAACTGTTATATCAGGAGACTGAGGCAGCAGCTTCAACGCCTCCATCACCGTTGTGCTAGAATCCGCGATCATCGTTGTCTTTCCCTCGAAAAGTTTCGCCGTTTTGCGGGCAATCTCCTGCTTTTCTTTCAGATGTTTGCTCATCCTCCGATAAAAATGAACTCCTTCTTTTTGAATGCCTTCATTCCAGATCGCACCGCCGTGAACCCGGGTCACGACGCCATCCGCCTCCAACTTATCCAAATCTCTGCGTATTGTCTCTTCCGTCACTCTGCATATTTTACTCAATTCTCCTACAGACGCTTTCTTCTGCATCTGTATCGTTTGACGGATTGCCATCAATCTTTCCTTGCCCGCCATGCTTTCTTCCCTTTCTGTACCTTTTCCACCGCTATTCACACCACTTTTATTTAATAATAACTCCTTTGAGTTGGTTTTTGCAAGACCTTTATTCTTTGAAAACATGATTTCTCCTTTTGAAATATTCAGACTCGGAAATATATACAGGCAAACAATCTTTAAAATACAGTTGCCTCTTATTTATCGATTTCTTCCGCAAGCTCGCGCATATAAGCGACATCTTCCGGATCAAGTTCCAATTCAGCTGATTTCACATTTTCTTTAATCTGATCTACTGTTGTCGAGCCACTGAGAAGATTCAGGAAATCTCCTTGTGCCAGTATCCATCCAAGAGCCAGATTTGCGATTGTACAATTATATTTTTCGCAAAGCGGTTTCCATTTATCCATCATATCCATTGCCGCCTGCATATTATCCGGCTGGAACCATTTTTTCGGAATCTGTGCTCCGACCGGCTGATAATCTCTCGGCATCGTTCCCGAAAGAAGTCCCATCTCAAGCGGAGAGTATGCCTGGATCGTCACACCGTTTTCACGACAGCACGGAATAATCTCATCTTCAATACCACGATCAAGTATCGAATATTTCGCCTGAACAATATCAAGATCTCCCCATTTCAAATATTCTTTGATCTGGTCGATATCTACGTTTGCCGCTCCGATCGCACGTATCTTTCCCTGAGCTTTTAACTCATTTAAAACATCCATTGTCTTTTGGATCGGCACATAATATTCTGATCCTTCCACAGACTGCCAATGTGTCATATACACATCCACATAATCTGTTCCGAGACGCTCAAGAGAGCCGACAATTTCCTTTTTCACAGACTCGCTGTTCAGGTTTTTATAAAGCTGAATCCCGTTTACTTTATTAAACAGGTCTCCTTTCATCTCCTGATCCCATGTAACTCCGCATTTCGTAATGATCACAACTTCTTCGCGATTCATTTTCTCAAGAGCTTTTCCGAGAATTTTTTCACTGTTTCCGAAATTGTATCCCGGCGCTGTATCGATCAGATTGACTCCTGCCTTAGGAGCTTCCCTTATCGTATCTACAACTGTCTGAAGCTCATGATCTCCGCCCCACGCAGAACCGCCTCCGATCGACCATGTTCCAAGTCCGATTCTTGAAATATCTATTCCTGTCTTTCCTAATTTCATCGTTTTCATAATAGCTGTCTATCCCTTTCTTAACCTATTTCATCCAACCAAACACTTTTAAGTATGCAGATATTATTTATAATCTTCACGGTATTTCGCAAGCATCTTATCTACGATCGCTTTATCTGTCACACCGCCTGTCGCGCCGACATACTGAACAGAAACAGCTGCAGTACAGTTTGCATAGATCGCACATTCACGGATATCTTTTCCTTCCAAAAGGCCTGTAATAAATCCGGATGCGAAATTATCTCCTGCTCCGATCGTATCGATTGCCGTCACTCCTTTGCATGCCGGAACGATCATCGCACCGTCTGCATTACGGATGTAGCATCCTCTTTTACCGATCTTCATGATTACGTTTTTCACACCGCAGGCATATAACTTATCAGCCACTTTCGCTTCGTCTGTCTCTCCCGTCATTTCACTTGCCTCTTCAAAATTCGGGAAGAAATAGTCTACATAACTCAACGCTTCCGTAATATCTTCCAGTTTCTCATTCAATCTTGGCGACACCATATCGGCACAAATGATCATACCTTCTTCTTTTGCTTTGGAAAATACAGATACAAGCGCTTTATTATCAAAAAGCGGATTGTTGAAAATACTTGCAAACGAAAGAATCTTTGCTCCTTTTAAAGCTGACATATCCAAATCTTCGTACTTAAATTTCCAAAGACTTCCCTGACGGTTCGTGATAAAAGTTCTCTCTCCGTCAGCCGCTACCAGACCGACATTGATCGAAGTATCGATTGCCGGATCTTGTTTGATATATTTTGTATCGATTCCTGTTCTTTCACAATGACTTAACACAAACGCTCCGGCTACATCGACACCGATACAGCTCATCAAAGCAACTTTATGTCCCAGTCTTGTAATAATGGTCGATTCATTAAGCGCATCTCCTCCGATCGTCATTGCAATTCCGTCTACCGGATAAGATACAACGTCAAACACTTCTTTACTTACCGGGCG
>ERZ772863.2301-NODE-2301-length-13299-cov-10.427363_pt1 | contig 13299 bp, 13 predicted proteins | sample MGYA00512134_ERZ772863 | MGnify/ENA primary metagenome ERZ772863 (study PRJEB29015, sample SAMEA2737659) | human gut metagenome | biome: human gut; feature: human-associated habitat; material: faeces | place: China | collected 2012 ...
TGACAATCACAAAGGTCTCGATCAAGTGGTTGTAGGATGCTAATTTGTCTTTCATAGTCATAGTAGTATGATTTAAAAAATTATGATCATATATGTGGCTATCATTATCAACTCTCATACCTGTTTACTTCAAACAGATTTTGAAATAAAGTCCCGCACTCAGATATTTACCATCATTCAATTCTGCTATCAGATTAAAACGATCTTTCCAAACAGCATAGTTAAAACCTATATTAATGGTTCGTGCATCATATTCCGCCATCAAATTCAGTCCATTCAATATCTTATTTCCCAAAGAAGTATCAGGCAAACAACACCGAAAATTAACACCTAATGCAGGTCCTTCATAATTCAAGCCAGTAGCCCTGCTATAAATATAAGCCATATGAAGCCCTAATTCCCCCACATTCTGAAAATACAAATGTTTCGTTGCAGCCAGAAAAAAACGATTGAAATAATTATGAGTACCAGCTTCTTGATTAAAATTGATATTACCACCACCATTATTATCAAAACTTCCGGGATCATTGGCTCCCAATACAAGTTGAGGAGTCCATTCTTTCCACCAGCCTTCCTTCCATAAACGGAGTCTTCCTGAAAAATTACGGTCCTGATTACGAAATTTTCCCCAAGTCTGTTCAGGCCAATAATTACCTTTAACTCCCTTTACCAAGGTACAGGTATATGCTACTTCCAGCCAAGGAAAAATAGTCACATTTATATAGTAATTATATGTGTAGGTGTAATTTTTATTATTCCAATAAGTAGAAAGCGGATGCTTATCCAGCACATTACCGCCCAGCATAACAGTTTTGTCCTTCTGCATATCAGCAGTAGGCATATGCAATAGTCCACTAGTACCATATAATGCCTGTCCCTTCAATACAGTACAGAAACATAAACATAGAAAAGCTAAAAAAGAATTATGCATTGCGAAATTATAAGGGTTTGCTATCTTTGTACCATGAAAAGATTAGTTTCTCCCACAAAAAGCGTGCAGGAAAAAGTAAGGCAGCTTGTACATAACGTTTACGGGTATGCTTCTCTTTATACATACGATAGACAAAACGCAGATTCATACGATCTATCCATAGAGGGTAGTATTCAATCTCATTATTAGCAGTTTGGTGAATAAAACCACCACAGGTAAAACCAATACCCTGGAATCCGGCATTACGCACCTTTAGCAAAAAACGTTCTTGCATCAACGCCCCCATTCCTACAATAAGAAAATCAGGATTAACTTGTGTAATATGTTTCGCTTCCGCATCCATTTCTTGTTCCGAAACAAAATACCCATTACGACAACCCATAAACTTCAACTTTGGATACCGTTCCTTAAATATTTCAACAGCTTTTTCTACCTGTTCTTGTTTTGACGCAACAATGTATAACATCTTTCCATTATTTTCGGCAAAACGGAATAATTCCGGTGCCATAGAAGTCATATCAAAGCTTCGCCTTTTCACTGTTATTCCATATAATAATCTTATGGCAGCCACTAAGATGGAACCATCGGCAAAAATACCATCAAAACTAGCGAACAGTTCTTTGTTCTCTAAAGCAGTGAGATAGGAAACCGGATTTAAAAAAGTATAAACTTTACCCTTATCTTCCAAAAGGTCATTAAAAGAATTGCCGTCTGTAATAATTATTTTTTTTACCAAAATAGAGAACATCGCTAATCTATTTACAGATATTTGTCTTCAAGTACTCAATAGAACATCGAGTTTCTTTGGCTATATACTCATTTATTTCTTTATAATCAATAGGAGTTGTTAATATACTATCCAATTTATCAATATCATTGATTATTCTAGACTCCAAGTGAAATTGTTTCAACAGATAGCTTAATTTTTGATTGTTCATATTTCGTATGATTGTGCAAAAAGCCTTATTATATTTGATAGAAAATACACTACCATGAAATGTATCAGTAACAATATATGACGCATTCTTGAAATATGCCAGTACTTCAAAAGGGGAAGGAATGACCACGTCATCACACCAAGAGAAATAATGGCCGATAGATATTAGTTTCAGTCTATGGGATTTGGCGAAATCTTTTATTGATTGAATTTCCTGCTTATCTGTAATACGTCCCGGGTATGTATATACAATCATATAATTTTTTAGCGTAACGTTTGAAGGCATAAACAGATCATAATTAAATATCAATACAGGATCTAAATGCATTACGGGAACTTTACCTATCAGTGTTTTTACTGTAATAGAACTATTAGCATCACGCACTGATATTACACTAATATTTCCCAACAAACGACCAACAATCTTCTTAATTCCCAGTTCTTGAAGTTTATCTACTGTAGTTGCCCCAAAAGAAGCGGCATACGTTATTATCTTATCTGCATTCAGCCCTTCACCAAATAACTGACGTGAAAATCCAAACCATGTTTTTTGAGCACAATTAAAGACTTCATCACTGCCAATTACAATCACGTCATAATGCCTAATATTTCTTTCAGATTCCACTCCCAAATAAGGCAAAAATTCTTTCGAAAAACGAGTTTGGAAAATATAAATAGAAGACAAACGTCTAATAAAATCCCTCCCCCATAAACGCTGTATGAGGAGTTTAATCTTATGAAATTTACTTATCTTATAATTTCCCAATTGTTCACCTGGGATAATATTAATGAATTCGCAAGTATTACCCAGCGATTCAATAGTTTTTTTCAAAGAAAAAGCCTGAAGGAATGAACCATAATTCTTCACTTCTTGCATAGATAGGATAGCTACTTTCATAGAGCTTTATATTTATTGTAGATATTTTTTAGCAAATCATAAATATGGTATCGAGAGGCATATTCTTTCACTCGTTCTTTCAAGCTATTATCAATCAACTCAAACTCTTTATTTATGCTTTTCAATGAACGTGAAGAATCTAAAAATGCTGCGATGATTTTATCACGCATGGGATGCAGGGGAGAGGGATGAATAATATTATAATTTTCTGCCAAGGCTTCATCTAATGTTCGTTCTTCCACAAAAGATTCTTGCAAATTTTGTACGGCATTTATCCCTTTAGCATTATTAGCCAATACTAGGGAAACTCCTTTTAACACATTGTGTTTAAATGATTTGCCATGTCTACCTATGCCCCAAAAATCCGCAATGGAACAATCTCCTACTCTAGGCAACCTAGCATACGGACAAGCATAACATGATTTTCTAAATAAAACAGCTTTATCAAAAGCGTACATATATAAATTTTCAATATCATATATAGGCTCTAGCTTGCCTCTATCTGATATAGCTGATGCAAAGCCCCAACCGTTTCGACGGCGAAATTCAAACATAGATATCTTAACTTTTTTTAAATCTTCAAGTTTTAAAAGATATGAATGAAACAATGTGTTAGATGGTACTCCATGACATACCAAATCTAATGTTAGCAAATTATCATAGTTTCTCCGTAAATACCTATATAACCCGTCTACTTGACATGGTGTACCTGTAAATAAGACATTTTTACCCTCTTTCAGATAGGCTTTCACTTTAAAAAAAGTATCTCTTAACTCACTTTGAACATATTTACTTCCTCGTAGAACTTCCAACTCTTCTATCATATGAATCTCCCTATGATAGCATAATAAGTTTGTTCCAAGAGTAGCACCAAATACCACACCATCAGCTTCCAACACATTCCTTGCAAATGCAGAAAAAGCTCCTCCAGAACTACTAACAGTCCTGTCTTTCAAGCTCCAAACAGCAAAAACATTTGGCTTTGTTACATTTGTAATTATTGGTGTATTTAAAACTGGACATACTCTCATACAAAGTCCACATTCCACACATTTGTTACCATTTATGTGTGGAAAGATAAAACCTTCGGCATCTTCTGCCATAACAATTGCATTGTGAGAACAGCTATTCATACAAGCTGTACAACCTGTACATGATTCAAAAGGAGCCAGCTTAATCATTACATTCTTCTTTTAATCTATAATATTTCACATAATCTACTTTTATAGATTGCGGTAGAGAGTTATCAGCCAATCCACATGAACCAGCCCAATTTCCACCATAAGACAAGGCTATCATAAGACGATAAGAAGTTTCGTCAAAAGGCCAATATTCTATATCTCCCTTTTTTACCTCATATACAACTTTACCATCAACTTTAAATACTAACTTTCCTCTTAGCATTTCCAAAGTATAAATATGATAATTTGAGATGTTAACTGCAACACTTCTAGGATACTGTTTATGATTATTTTTCTTACCTCCAAAAGTCCCCCAAAGATGTACATTCACATTCATCTTTTCCGCTTTCATGCAGCCTATATATTCCACTAAATCAATTTCTCCGACACATGCTGGTCCAGAATTTGCCTTAAACCATAAAGCCGGCCAAACACCAGCAGTAACAGGCAACTTTGCTTTTATTTCAAATTTACCATAACGAAAATATTGTTTTGTAAAAATTCTACCAGATGTATATAGATATTTACCAGAAGCACTATCTTTACGTATAGTCAATATAAGTTTCCCTTTTTTTACTTTTACGTTCTTCTCGTCAGCACCAGTATAAAATACCAATCCTCCCGATTTTTCTTTTTTAGATCCCCATAACTTATCATCAAGACCTCCTTTCTTATCAAAGTTTTCCACCCAATATGGCTTTTTTTCAAACTCAATATTCACTTCCTGCCCCAAAGTGACAAAATTAAAACACAGATATAATATTATTAGCAGAAATAAGTATCTCATAATATGAAACTATAAAATTGAGAACAGTTCTAAATATTTTTGTTTAAACATATCAAATGTAAACCGTGAAAGATAAATTTCTCGGCTTTTTGCACACATTGCCATATAATCATCTTTCGGAATATCTAGCAAGCTATTCAACACACAAACTAATTCATTCCAACTATTAGCTATAAAAGCATTTTCACCATCATGAGCTATTTCTAAATTTCCCCCGACATCATTACAAATTATAGGGCAACCACACATTGAAGCCTCAATAAGAGTGATAGGAAGTCCTTCTGTTGTAGAAAACAACATCATATAATTGCTTTTTTGCAATAAATCAAGTACATCATTTCTAAACCCCAAACATTCAAACTGACTATCTCCTGCTATTATTTTTCTTAATTCCTCATAGCAAGGTCCTGTCCCTACAAATTTAATTTTTATCTGCTCTTTAACTTTTCCCTTCAAGTGTTTATATACTTCTATTTGCCTTTTTATATTATTGATACGTGCGGGATAAATTATAGATATATAATCAGCTTGTGGACAATCATGAAAATGTGGATATAACTCCCTAACGCAATTGGATATTTTATGTATATGTCTTTTAGGAACTTTAAAATAATTCATCAAATTTTCCGTACACTTATCTGATATAGATACTACCGTAGTAGGCATTATAGACATCAACTTATGATTATGAAATATATTATGATGCACATATACCAATTTGATATGTTGAAAAAAGATATGATTTAGTATCCAAAATAATAAGAGGAATTTTCTTTCATGCAATACAACTATAGAATCATAAAACATAAAAGGATTTTTAAATTGCTTATATTCATCTTCAAATATTTGATGACTTTTATCAACCATGCCATAGGATACAGTCCCCACAATAATGGCGTCATAATCTTCTTTTACAGCATGGTGAATATCCATTAAAACCTTTTGAACTCCAGTTACTTTATATAATTCTGAATTAAAAGAAAAGACTTTCCGTCTTTTACACATATTTCCATTCGCTAAAGTATTCATCTTTAATATTTTGCAAAATAAATATTAATACTAAAATTAGAGTATACTTTTTACTTAGACACTTTTTCAAGTATTTAAGCATAAGGATATTAGATACAAATAATTTATTAACTATTAAAATGTTCTCTACGAATCACATCATCATGCCAATGTACAATGTAGCTACTAGATAGACAACTGGTATTTTCTATACCCAAGTGTACACAACCATCTATCTTTTTGTCACGATACAAGTTATAGATTAATTAACGACAAAACGAACATTTGTAAAACGCCCCATAATTTTCGGTTCGATACAATGTAATAATTCTTAATTGCATATTCAAAAATCACTAATACTTTTACGCCTCAACAAATCTTGATTGACGTCATTCTTCTTTTTTTATTATTTATATACATTACTATAAACATTATCCATTTGCATTTACATTTCAGCAAATATCCATAAATCTTCCATGTTAAAGGAAGATTATAAAACGGATAATCTTTTATTAAAGAAGAAATAGTTGTATCTTTCATGATTTCAGTAACCCGCCTTAACTTCTCTTTAAATGAAATATCTGTCCTTCTAATTTCTTGCCCTATACCTGAACGAGTATAAAAAATCGCTGTTCTTGCCAAACGTAGCCGAAACTCTTCTTGATGCTTAAACTGCTGTCCCTTTTTATCAAGTATCTCCAGCATATAAAGCAACTTTGGCCAACGATCTGGACGATATGTATGTGAAAGCGATGCTCCGTTCAAACAATAATGATACATCTGCCAAGGAACAGTCTTTACCTGCATTGCATGGTAAAGCACATCTAAATTAAACAGCATATCCTCTGAAATATACTGCCGCTCAGAGTGAAATTGCAAATGATGTTCTGAAAGTAATTTCATAGAATACAACCCTTTACAGGCAGAACATTGAAACTTCACACTTGATCTATGATTTGGCTCTGCCCCTACTATGTCTAAACGCAACTGTTCTATCTCTTCTCTGCCTGTATACAGCCGCTCTGGTTTGAGAGTTATACGAAAACCCGGATATTCATCCACATTAAATTCAGAATAAATTACATCTAAAGAGTGTTCCTTACATTCATCGTAAAGTCTCTCCATCATGTCTGCATCTATAAAATCATCACTATCAACAAATGCGATATATTCACCTGTGGCGACTTCCATACCGCTGTTGCGAGCCTGTCCAAGACCATCATTTTTTTTATGCACCACTTTAACATAAGTATACTTTGCTACATACCTGTCACAAATCTGTGGGCAATTATCCGGTGATTCATCATCTACCAAAATGATTTCTATTTCTTTTAATGTCTGTGCAAGAAGTGACTGGATGCAGCGATCTAGATATTTTTCCACATTATAAATAGGAACTACAATACTTACCTTTGGTTTATTCATTTTTGATTATATTGTTATTTTCACTGGATATAACTCCCTTTTTGTTTACGTACTGTAAAAATGCCTCATAATCTTTGAAATTCGCTTCATCACGCTGGATAAAATCAGTATACGCTATACCAAGTTGGGACTTTACAGGAGAACCTTCTTGCTCATACTGTTCTATATTGTCTTTATGGGTGAAGTAAATAAACTCTTCATACAACTCACGTTTAAAGGGATCGCGTTTAAAACGTTTTTGAATACTCTGCACATACTCCACTGCTTCTGCAAGTGCAACCTGCTTTCTCTTTCTGTAATATTCATCTATTGAGCATATCACCCGACAAGGTACACCGGCTGCCACTGAATTAGCGGGAATATTCTTTGTGACTAATGAGCAAGCACCTATTACACAATTATCGCCAATCGTCACACCTTTCAGCACTACTACATTAGTTCCCAAATAGATATTATTACCAATCGTCACATGTCCAGACGAATTCACAAAGTCATTATATTTAGTTCGGAAGACAAGCGAAGCCCAGTCATGCGTCAATATTTGAAAGTTCATATTCATATCCACATTGTTACCTATGGTAACTAATGAGGGGCGTGATACATCTATCCGTGCCGTGCGAGGAGCACGAATTATGCAATGCTCTCCGATATGTATTCCTTTTTTACGAAGATATTTAATGTAAGCTGAGGAACTTCGCTTATGCCAAATCATTTTTATTTGATTGAAAACACCCATAATATAATTAATCTTATTACATTAAACTTCTCTGCAAATAAGCGATAGATTCTTCACGCTTTTGTCTTAGCCGTGTCTCACATCCGTTTATATCAAATGACGTAGAGACTCGCACTTTCCTTGTGTTAATTATTATACCCCTATCTTCCATTCCACACAAACGTAACAAGTTGCCCATCCGGTCGTCACTACTGCTTTTATCATTCAGCAATGAATAGAATGGCACACCGAAATTCAAAGCAAATGCTGTTCCATGAAAAGACGTAGTTATCACAAATGAAGCGTTTGCAAACAAACTCAAAAACTCTGCTGGTCCCACAGCATCATGTAGATGAATCATATCTTTTATTCCAAGATGTTGTTTTGCCGAGAAGTCCAAACATACCACATGCAATCCTGTTTGCTGATATACTTCACGAATAAATTCTGTAGCATACGGATAAGGGTCATATGCATATTGCAAAATATAAACCAACATATAAGGCTTTTGAATATGCAGTGAACTTTGCTTTATAAGCGGTCCATAATCGTCTTTACGTAAAAGAAGAGTAGGATCTAATGTAATAGGAACATCTTTTCCGATCAATTTCTTTACAATTTTTACGCCATTACTCTCACGTACAGCTATTGAGAAAAATCCCCTTAAACTATCTGCCATATCCTTCCTAAACTTTTCTTCTAGTTTAGCTTGGGCAAAACTGGAGGCATAACTAATACGACGTTTACCATTCGTAACAAAATCCAACAGAAAAACGCCATCCCCTTTTATGCATGTAGGATTCCATATTTGGTCACTTCCAGCCACATAAACATCAAAATCTGGTGGATTGTTATATATTGACTCTACACAAGGATATGTTTGCGTAAGATTAAAATTATCATTCCAAAACTTTTCAAAGTGTTTTCTTTTTTTCTCCCATGGAAAACCTTGACAAAAATGAAGACACCATTGTAACACACTTCTTGCAATATTTCTCTTTTTGTCCTTAATGTGAAAGGCATTGGGATAAACATAGTCTATGATTAGAACATCATACCCCAGTCTACGAATCACTTCCTGTGTAGCCCATGCTTGTAAAGCCGACCCATAGTTCACAACCTTGTGCATAGTCACAATTCCTACTCGTTTCATAAATGCATTTTAACCTTTAGGATGTTCCCTATACGCAACATCTGTATAATACGATAAATAAATTTCAGTTTTAAAGGAGTTCTCAACAAAGCCATAAGCCCTCTATAGTAATACGGTTTAGTGATACAGCTTTTCATTTGTCCCTCTGTCACTACTTCAACAGATTCGTTGACAGTCTCTATCCCCGGACAATTAGCTATAACCATGCGCCCTCTCTCAGTGAAAGCTAATATTCCCGTCACTCCTTTCTCCTCGTCAACATATTTACTTCCCCATAAATCACCAATACGAATGTCCGCTGCAGAGTTTAAATATTTAAATTTACAATCTTTATAGCAGGCTCGTCCCAAACACATATTACCGAGAAAGAACTTATAAAACAAATCTCCTTCCGATCTTTTTTTATTATAATAGCTTTTCTCTCCTTTTATGAACATCCCCCATGAGTCATGCCATCCCGACTGTTTGTTGCGCCATGACGCATATGTTACTTTACCTATTTGATTTTCAATCTCTGACACATACTTGTCCCATACCAATTTAGATGGTACACCATGACAAAAAAAGTCCATCAGTATCACATCATCTTCTATCCGCCTCATACGGACGTATCTCCGCATAGAAGCAATTTGACAAGGTGTACCTGTAATTAAAAATTTGCCGCCTTTCTTTATCTCCTTGAAAGCCTTATACGAATAGCTCTGAATATATTTCGACCCCATTGAGGGTATTATTTCTTCTACGCATCTTGCCACATAGTGCTCTGCCCGTTTTTTATCTGCATTATAGCAGACTGACACAACATTATATCCTTTCCGTGATAGCATCCTTGCTATCTCAAAACCTGTACCGCCTGAGGAAGATTTCTTTCGAACAGAGGGTTCTCTGCTCCAAGAAGCAAAAGACCTAATATTTTCATTCTGCCATTTTTCATCATTAATGAAAGCACATACTTTACTACACAATCCGCAAGCAGTACATTCATCATTTTTTTCAATCACAGGTTGGTAGAACCCTTCCTTATCCTGACAAAGCGTAATAATCTGCTGAGGGCAAATGACAGCACACAGAGAACAACCGTAACAATGAGACAATTCTGAAATATTTTTCATAGTCCTAATTATTTTTTTTATTTGCCCACATACACATTGGAAGAACAGCAAGGAAACGTAACCCTAATGTTATCTCAATGCTAGACAACACTATATATGTATAGATTAAACATATAAACGGATTAATCCTTGAACTTGCACTTCTCAGGACTGAATATGTAAGGATAATCAAGCAAATGACCCCAATAATTCCCCAATCAATATAATCATTGAGCAATCCATTTTGCGTATTCGTTAACTTCTCATGGATGTAATACGTTGTAAAAAAAGTAGCAGTTCCATTCCCATAACCAAACCAAGGTTGAGTATCCATTAGATCCAGCATTCTAGTATATATATAAGTACGTCCTGTCAATGTCAAATCCTCATTCAATATATCTACTATTAAATACTGAACCGAAGGTATAGCCAAGATCGTCTCATACAATAAAAAAAATGCTCCAAACAACAACATCAAGATTATTGCAAAAAAGGGGCGGAAAATGAAACGTATCTTCTTATAAAGAAATAAAAATACTGCCAAAAGGACTACCCCTAAAACACCTGTAGAACACTCTACCCCGATCGCGATAAACAGAGTTAAAACTAAATGCATTACGAGAATAATGTATTGTCGCAAATAAACTTTCATACCAGTGCAAAAGACCTGATAATATAATGCAGAAAAAAACAAGTGCATATATGTCACCTCAAACTTGTTACCTATTAAATAAATGATGGTACTACTCTCCATACCTGATACTGAAGGCATCTGAGCCAGTAACAATAAGTCATTCACCAACAAATAACCTAAAGTAAACCTATACATAAGAATAAAGAATGACTGATGAAGATTCTTCTCATTCACATATTCCATCATAAAGAAAGAACAAGCTACACATAGTACCAATAAAACTCCACTTAATGGAGAAACTTCCTTAAATCCAGGAGGAAAATGGATTGTCAGCATATGGATCGATGAGAAAAGCACAGTTCCGCCAAATAAAAGTAAGGCTTGGTTCACCGTTCGATACTTGCGCTGTAAAATAAACCTTTTTTTGTGAAAAAGGTATACCATGAGTAAAACCACACAAATGTATTTTATCATCTTTGAATCATTCCCCAATGAAATAAAAACAGCATGAAACAACAATAAAACAGGATAGAACAGTGATTTCATAAAAATAAGTAGCTAATCAAAATTTAGTAGCATCAGATATTTAGTCAGATATAAAATAATTGCCAACAATTGCTAAACCGAAAAAATCAGCAGCCCATCTTCAGCAGAGCCCCCTTTAGCCTCTTTCCTACAAATGTACGCTCGTTTTCATCAAGTCCGAACACATAAGATATGACAGAAACACTTACCACGCATACCACACCTGTTACAATAAAAGAGGTATGGAGATAAAAACTGATGACCAATGGCACAGGAACTGACAATACGACAACTTTGAGACTTTTCAATATGACTTCTTTAATGTAAATATATAGAGGCATATTTATCATCCTAGTCACAATACACAAACGGATTGCAAAAGCTACAACACTTAGCAGAAAATGAACAACCAATACAGATGCTGGAGAATACCCAAGTTTAAGCACTCCATACGACAATGGAATAATGGACAACAAACAGCCACCAACAATTATATGATAACGTCTTATATGCCCTGTGGCAGTAACTGCAACCATGAGCGGATTTGCCATAGAGTCAATAATTGTCGTACATAATATAAGCCGAGTGAAAATTACCGTATCATCTGGAACAACAGTTAACCACAAGTTCAACATATATTCCGTTTCTATCATTACGGGTAATGAGAGGAACAAGAGTAGGAAAAATGTAAATTTACTACTTCGGTATATTAGTGTGTACATTTCCACATAATCAGATGCTGCATAACTTTTGGTAATCTGCGGATTAATAGCAGTCTGAAAATTCTGAGAAAACATATTAACAGCATGTTGTACTTGAACAGAAATAGCACGAGCCGCATTGACGGTTGGTCCGAAAAAGATATTCAACAGTACATTAATCCCTTGCGTATACGCCACGTATGCGGCATTTCCGACTATACTCCATCCTGCAAAAGAAAGCATCTCTTTGATTAAGCACCTATTCCAAGTCAATCTGATTCGTGTTTCCTTAAAATGGCACTTACAATACCAACCATAACATATCCTAACAGCAAACTGAACAGCAACTATTAATACGGCATATAAAATAAGCTTATCTACATTCAATAATAAAAGTAAGTAAACTATACCCAGTTTCAGCAATACCTCCAATACCGAAATACAAGCAAAAGCCGACATCCTCTCATGCGCAATAATCGTGGCATTATAAGGAATACTCATTATCATAATTAATGCGGCTAATACAGAAGACTGATAAACCCAGAAAGCAGCATCAAGACGTCCAGTAGGTATTTGCATTTTATTCCATAAAAACCATAGCCCCCTATGGTTTCTGCTACAACCAGTATCACGAGTGCAACTATTCCATGTATCAAAATAGAAACATTGAATACTTCCTGTAATCGTTTAACTCTTCCTTTTCCTAATTCAAAAGTTAGATAACGTTGTGTCGCCGTTGACATACATCCACTTATAAAGCCAAACATAGTTACGACCCCACCCACGACATTATAAATACCATAGTCCTCCACCCCCAGAGTAGCTAACACCACACGAGATGTATATAGAGTTACAACCATCATCAAGAGCATACGGAAATAAAGCAGTAACGTATTCTTAGCAATACGTTTGTTGTTGGATGAGTCATTTATGCTTGTTTCGTATTTCATATGGTTAAGATATTCTTCTTCCCTCTTTTAAGGGAAACAGTTCATATTGAATTACATTATCATTAGTTCTATTTATATACTATTTTGCTATCTTTACGGTTACTGGTATATTAAAAAGCAACCATAAACAAGAGAAGTTAGGCTAATGATTAAAGATTATAAATTATATAGCAACTATTAAATCAGTTTACAGAAGAAATCAGTCCTTTTTTCCACATGTTTCAGCCACGTAACCATACCCATACTTGTGTCCATATCCATAACCATATTTATACCCATAGCTACTCTTTCTTGAATTCAAATCAATACTATTAATAACCGTAGCCAATTTATCGAATTTCTTCTGATCCCGCAGCACATTAA
>ERZ772863.2319-NODE-2319-length-13229-cov-3.392060_pt1 | contig 13229 bp, 8 predicted proteins | sample MGYA00512134_ERZ772863 | MGnify/ENA primary metagenome ERZ772863 (study PRJEB29015, sample SAMEA2737659) | human gut metagenome | biome: human gut; feature: human-associated habitat; material: faeces | place: China | collected 2012 ...
AGTCTTGAACAGATTGCAGGCCTTTTCCCGGGCCTTGGCCTCAAAGGGGCGGTACATGGTGCCGCGGGCCATTGCCTCGTCGAAATCCACGAGGTCGCCGTCGAAGTCGGGGCCATCCACGCAGGCGAACTTGGTCTCGCCGCCCACGGTCAGACGGCAGCCGCCGCACATACCGGTACCGTCGATCATGATGGGGCTCATGGAGACGGTGGTAGGTACGCCGTAGGGGGCCGTGGTCTTGCAGACGAACTTCATCATGACCATGGGGCCGATGGCAAAGATCTCATCATACTGATTGCCGGCGTCCAGCAGCTCCTTCAGTGCCTCGGTAACAAGGCCCTTCTGGCCATAGGAGCCGTCGTCGGTGCAGACCTTCATCACGGAGGATACGGCCTTGAACTTATCCTCCAAGATCACCACGTCCTTGCTCTTGAAGCCCACTACCGCGTGGACCTCAGCGCCGCAGTCGTGGAACTTCTTCAGAACGGGGTAGGCAATGGCGCAGCCCACGCCGCCGCCGACAACGCAGACCTTTTTCTTACCCTCGGTCTCGGTGGGCTTGCCCAGAGGACCCACAAAGTCATGCAGATAATCGCCCTGCTGCTTGTGGCTCAGCTTCTCGGTGGTTGCGCCCACGGTCTGCACGATGATGGTGACGGTCCCCTTCTCACGGTCATAGTCGTGGATCGTGATGGGGATACGCTCGCCGTTCTCGTCCACACGCAGAATGATGAACTGACCGGGCTGGGCCTTCTTGGCCACCATGGGTGCCTCGATCTCGTACAGGATCACAGTGGGCTTCAGCGCTTCCTTCGTTACGATACGATACATGGATGTTCCTTCTTTCCTCAAAAGTCATGGCTTGCTACGTTCCATGGGCACACACGGAACTCCTCACCCGTGTGTGCTCGTCTTATCTTATCACATCCGCCCATGGTTCGTCAAATATTTCCTTGCACTTTCCCTTTTTCATGCAAGGGCATGGTGCAGCGTCACCTGTCCCCGGTCGATATCCACCAGATGCTCCTCCTTCATTTTCCGCAGCTCCCGCATCATGGCACTGCGGTCGGCGGAGATATAGTCCGCCAGAGCACTGAGGGTAAAGGGCAGATGAAAGCTGCCGCAGTCGTCGCCGCCGGTCTGAAGGCCGAAGTAGCACAGCAGTTTCTCCCGGATGCTGCGGCGGCTCAGAACCTCCACCCGCTCGGAGAGGGCGGCGGCCTTGCCGGTCATGATATGGAACATATTCTCCACCAGCCGGCTGTGATGGGTGCAGGCCTTTTCGCATCGCCGGGTCAGATGCTCGGCGCTCATGAACCACCCCCGGCACGACTCCGCCGCCACCACCGTGATGCTGTCCCCGGCCACATTTTCGAACATCAGCATCTCTCCGAACACGCTGCCGGTGGGCAGATGCTCCAGAATGGTGCGTCCCCCCTGCCGGTCGATGCGCTGGATGACGGCGCTGCCGGCGGTCAGAAGCCCCAGCTCTCCCCGGCCCTCGCTGATGTCATAAATCACGGTGTCGGCCCGGAAGCGCTCCTCCCGGACGCCGAAGCACACCCGCATCTGCTCTACCTCATCGGGGCTGATGCCCGCAAGGATCGGTATGTTCTCCACAGGGGACCTCCTTTCCTGCTGCCGCCATGCGGCGATCCCGCCGCCCGCCGATGATCACATAGATGATGACATAGGCGATGGCGCCCACCACCAGAGCCGCCACCACATCGATGAAGGCGTGCTGCTTGACAAAGAGTGTGGAGCAGATGATGATGACGCCCCAAATGTCTGCGAAAGTGCGCCATCCGGTGCGCCGCAGTCCCGGCGTCCGGTGAACGGCATAGAGGGCGTCCAGCACCCCCAGCACATGGACGCTGGGCAGCACATTGGTGTTGGTGTCCAGATTGTAGGTGTTCTGGAGGAGCCACGTGCAGAAGTTGTGGTGCTCCATCACCGCCGGGCGCAGGTCCTGTCCGTTGGGTACCAGCGCACAGAAAATAGTGGCAAACCCGAAGGTCAGCATGATGCTCCACATATACCGCCGGAAGCCCTCGGCATCCTTGACGATCAGGTAAAGGCCCAGCGCCAGCAGAAGAAAGCCCCATGAGTCATAGGGAATGACAAAGTACTCGCAGAAGGGGATGTATTCATCGATAAAGGTCTGGGTGGCCCAATAGTTGTCGGTGATGAAGTGCTCAATAAGGAAAAAGCCCCCCAGATACACCGGCAGATACAGGCCCCACCACATATGGGGGTGGTCCTTGATGAAGGTCTTGATGGTCTGCATGAGAATCCTCCTGATTTCAACAATTTTCCGTGAGGGGCATTATAGCATAGCCCCGCCCAAAAAGGAAGTGTTCCTGTGATATAAGTCACAATTATTTTACAAATCCATTTCCCGGTTGCGGCGGCGGCAGATTTCGAGTATAATAGATACGTTATAAATGAAAAGATATGGAGGAATCCCCATGATCCTGCAAAAGAAAGAGGAGCTGGCCAACCGCCAGCTGCGCCTGACCATCACCGTGGAGCGTGATGCGTGGGAGAAGGCCCTGAACGACGCCTATCAGGAGGTCAAGGCCCTGTACCCGGTGGAGGGCTACGCCGTGGGCAAGGCTCCCCGTGAGGCGCTGGAAAAGGCATACAGCCACGATTTGTTCTATCAGGAGGCGGTGAACGAGACCTTCCCCGCCGCACTGGTGGAGGCCATCGCCTCCGAGGACATCCAGATCGCCGCCCCTCCCGCCCTGAACGTGGAGACCATCGGCCCAGACGGCTACACCTTCACCGCCCTCATCGACCTGTATCCGGAGGTGAAGCTGGGCCAGTACAAGGGCCTGTCCGCCCCGTGGGAGAATGCCGAGCTCTCCGACGATGACACCAACGAGGCCATCCAGCGCTTCCTGACGGAGCATCTGGTGGAACAGGAGCAGGACCGGGCCGCCATGGGCGACGAGGTCACTCTGGACTTCGAGGGCTGCGTGGACGGCGTACCCTTCGAAGGCGGCAAGGGCGAAGGCTATCCCCTGCTGCTGGGCAGCGGGATGTTTATCCCCGGCTTCGAGGAGCAGGTAGCGGGCATCCGCCCGGAGGAGGAGCGGGATGTCCACGTCACCTTCCCCACCCAGTATGTGCCGGAGCTGGCGGGCAAGGATGCCACCTTCCACGTCAAGGCCCACCGCATCGTCCGGCGGAGCCTGCCCCAGCTGACGGATGCCTTTGCACAGGAGCAGGGCTTCGAGGATGTGCCCCATCTGCGCCGCAGCATCATGGAGCAGGCCATCCTGCAAAAGCAGCAGGCTGCCTCCAATGCCTTTGCCGAGGCCCTGATGCAGCAGGTGGTGGCGGGCATGGAGGTACAGCTGCCCGACTCCATGGTGGAGAGTCAGCTCACCGGCATCCTTCAGGAGCTTCAGCAGCATCTGGAGAGTCAGGGTGCCTCTCTGTCCGATTACCTGCAAGCAGCGCAGCTGACCATGGACGATCTGCGGGATCACGCCCGTGAAAACGCCGTGGCCGCTGCCCGGTATGAGCTGGCTATGACGGAGATCGCCCGTCAGGAGGGCATCACTATCACCGAGGAGGAGCTGGAGGAGAAGTATCAGGAGATGGCCGCCCTCTACGGCATGACCGTTCCCCAGCTGCGGGAGCAGGTGCCTCCCGCCCGGCTCCAGCACGATCTGAAGCTGGCCAAGGCCCGTGCCGTTGTTGTGGACTCCGCCCTGCGGAAGTAACTCCCGCACACTTTCCCACGACACACCGTAGCCCCGCACATAAAAAGCACTCCCGGAGGATGCAGATGCGTCCTCCGGGAGTGTTCTTTTCATTTCCGGTGCTTACTTCTTATACGGCACGTGCCAGATGGTATCGGCATAGTCCGCCACCGACCGGTCGGCGGAAAAGATCCCGCTGCGGGCGATGTTGTGCAGACTCATGCGGTTCCACCTCTCCCGATCCCGGTAGGTGTCCGTCACCTGCTGGGATGCGGCGCAGTAGGAGGCGAAGTCCGCCAGCAGCAGATACTGATCCGCCGGGCAGTCCACACCGAATAGCAGCCTCTGGTACAGATCCTCGTAGCTGACGCCATCCCGGAACCCGGCCTTCAGCTGATCCAGCGCCCGGCGCAGCACTGGGTCACGGGTGTACAGCAGATATGGGTCATAGCCCCGGCTCATGTGGGAGGCCTCCTCCGCCGTCAGGCCAAAGAGGAACATATTCTCGTCCCCCAGCACCTCGTGCATCTCCACGTTGGCACCGTCCAGCGTGCCGATGGTCAGTGCGCCGTTCATCATGAACTTCATGTTGCCGGTACCGCTGGCCTCCTTGCCGGCGGTGGATATCTGCTGGCTCACCTCGCTGGCGGGCATCAGCATCTCCGCCATGGAGACCCGGTAATTCTCCAGAAATACCACCTGCAGCTTCCCCTTGCAGATGGGGTCGTTGTTCACCTGATCCGCCAGAGAGTTGATGAGACGGATGATGCGCTTGGCTACGGCATAGCCGGGAGCGGCCTTGGCGCCAAACAGGAAGGTCTGAGGCGGGAAGTCCATGTCCGGGTCGTCCTGCAGCTGCTGGTACAGGGCGATGATGTGCAGTACGTTCAGCAGCTGCCGCTTATACTCGTGGAGCCGCTTCACCTGCACGTTGAAGACGGCGTCCGTGTTCAGCTGTACTCCTTGCTGCCGGTACGCCCACCGGGCAAAGGTCTCCTTGTTGCAGCGCTTGATCTCCTCCAGCCGGGCCAGCACCGCCCCATCCTCAGCATAGGGGTCCAGTTCCTGCAAATGGCCCGCATGGGTCAGATAACCGTCCCCGATGAGCTCCCGGATCAACCCGTCCAGACCAGGGTTGATCTGGCTGAGCCAGCGGCGATGATCCACGCCGTTGGTGACGTTCTTGAACTTCTCCGGCTCCATTCGGCAGGCGTCCCGGAACACATCGTGGCGCAGGATATCCGAGTGCAGAGCGGACACGCCGTTGATGGCCATACCGCCGGCGATGCAGAGGTTGGCCATCCGCACCACGCCGTCCCAGATGACCGCCATCTTGGCGGTCTTTTCGGGGTCGTGATAGAAGTTCTCCACCTTCTCCTGCCAGCGGCGGGCGATCTCCTGCAAAATCTGCCAGACACGGGGCAGCAGCGTCTCAAACAACTGCTGGGGCCAGCACTCCAGCGCCTCCGCCAGCACCGTGTGGTTGGTGTAGGCCACGGAGCAGGTGGTAATGTGCCACGCCTCGTCCCAGGAAAGGCCCGCATCGTCCACCAGAATACGCATCAGCTCCGGGATCACCAGCGCCGGATGGGTGTCGTTGATCTGGATGACGTTCTTCTCGTGGAAGTTTTTCAGGGTGCCGTAGGTCTGGATGTGCTGCCGTGTGATGGACTGCATGGTGGCCGAAACGAAGAAATACTGCTGCTTCAGCCGCAGGGACTTGCCCTCATAGTGGTTGTCCTCCGGATACAACACCTTGGAGATGACATCCGCCATGGCCCGCTCCTCCCCGGCCCGCAGGTACTGCCCCTCGCTGAACAGCTTCATGTCGATGGGCTTGGGACTCTTGGCGTCCCACAGCCGCAGGGTGTTCACCTGTTGGGTATCGTACCCGGCGATCTCCATGTCGCACGGCACCGCCAGCACACGGGTATAGTCCTCATGCACCACCATCAGGTGGCCGTTATCCCACCGGGTGCGGACCTTGCCGCCGAAGTGGACCTCCTCCGTCTCCTGCGGCTTGGGCATGAGCCATGCATCGCCCAGATTCTTCCAGTCGTCGGGCAGCTCCACCTGCTGGCCGTCCACGATCTTTTGCTTGAAGATACCCAGCTCGTAGCAGATGGAGTAGCCGGTGGCGGGGATCTCCAGCGTGGTCATGCTGTCCAGATAGCAGGCCGCCAGACGGCCCAGACCGCCGTTGCCGAGACCGGCATCCGGCTCCATGTCGAAGATGTCCGCCGTCTTGAAGCCCAGCGCCTCCACGGCCCCTGTCAGCGGCTCCAGCAGCTCCAGATTGTAGGCGTTCTTCATCAGGCTGCGTCCCATGAGAAACTCCATGGACATATAGTGGACCTTCCGCTTCTCCTGACTGTCCACCTCCTCACGGGTACGCACCCCCCGCTCGGCCATGATATCCCGCAGCACCAGAGCGCAGGCCTTCATGATCTCTCCGTCGGTGGCCTGCTTCTCCGTGCAGCCGTAGTTCAGCCGCAGCTTCTGCACGATGGCCTCCTGCAATGTTTCCTTCGTATAAGTCATAAATATCCTCCTGTATTGCATCCGGGACTTACCGCCCCAGCAGCTTTCCATAAATATTCCGGTAGGCCCCGGCGCTGCGATCCCAGCTGAAATCGCCCTCCATGCCCCGCCGCCGCACCATGCGGAAGCCCTCTGCATCGCCGTGGTACAGACCCACCGCCTGCCCGATGGTGTCCAGCATGGCCCCGGCGTCGTAGGCGGCAAAGACATAGCCGTTGCCGTCGGGCTGCCCCACCTGACAGGACCGGACGGTGTCGTTGAGACCTCCGGTCTGCCGGACGATGGGTACAGCACCATAGCGCATGGCGATCATCTGCGACAGGCCGCAAGGCTCGCTCTTAGAGGGCATCAGAAACAGGTCGCTGCCGGCATAGATGCGGCGGGACAGGCCTTCGTTGTAGCCGATCCAGGCACACAGCCGTCCCGGATAGCGGTTCTGAGCGTGGCGGAAGAAATTCTCATATCCACCGTCACCGCTGCCCAGCACCACCAGCTGACAGCCGGTGGCCATGATGCCATCCAGCGCCTGACACACCAGATCCACGCCCTTGTGTCCCACCAGCCGGGTCACCATAGAGAGGACCGGTGTCCCCTCCTCCTGAGCAAGGCCCAGCTCCTGCTGAAGTGCCGCCTTGCATAAGGTCTTCCCCTCCGGCTCCGCCGCCGTGTATCGGGCGGGCAGATCGGGGTCGCACTCCGGGTCATAGCTCACCATATCGATGCCGTTGAGCACGCCGGAGAATTTCCACTGGATGCTGCGCACCACGCTGTCCAGTCCGGCGGCATAGGCGCTCTCCCGCAGCTGGGCGGCGTAGGTGGGGCTGACGGTGGTCACGGCGTCCGCCGTCACCATGGCCCCCTTCATGAGGTTCACGCACCCATCCATCTGTAGAACGCCGCTCTCGTACCAGTCTCCCCGGTTCAGGCCGAAAAGATCCTCCATCGTGTCGGCGCCGTACTTGCCCTGATACTCGATGTTGTGAATGGTGAACACGGTGGAAACGTTTTCAGCCACAGTTTTCAAGTAAATCGGCACCAGTGCAGTCTGCCAGTCGTTGCAGTGGATCACCTCCGGCCGCCACTCCAGCATGGGAAGCACCGACACCACCGCCTTGGAAAAGAAGGCAAACCGCTCTCCGTCGTCCATCTGGCCATACAGCGCCCCACGGCGGAAGTACCGCTCGTTATCCAGAAAATACCAGACGACGCCCCGATACTCCAGCGAGAACAGGCCGCAGTACTCATGCCGCCACGCCAGATCCACATAGGTATAGCCGTGCCAGCGCATTTTCTCTCTCCATGCGTCCGAAACTTGCCCGTACAGCGGCAGGATCACCGCCGCACGATTCCCACCGGCAGCCACCGCCGGCGGGAGACTTCCCAGCACATCCGCAAGGCCTCCGGTCTTGCAGAAGGGAGCCGCCTCGCTGGTCACATATAAGATATCCATGCCGTTACCTCCTTGTGTCCCCTCCCCGCAGCCTGCGGGGAGGGACGTGATTCGTTTATACGGTGGCGTTGCGGGCCACCACCACAGGATAGCTCTCGTCTCCAATGAGGGTGCGTCCCTCCCGGATGGTCACAGCCTTGTCGGCAATGACGCAGCGCAGGGTGGCATCCTTTTTCACCACCGTGCCCTTAAAGAGCACGCAGTTCTCCACCTGCGCTCCCTTCTCTACCCGGACACCCCGAAACAGAATGCAGTTTTTCACGCTGCCCTGAATATCGCAGCCATCGGCAATGAGGGAGTTCTCGCACACCCCGGCGGGATCCAGATACGTCGGGGGCGCATCGTTCTCCTTGGCCAGAATGGGCCGTTGGGGGTCGAACAGCAGCTGCCGCTGCGCCGGGTCCAGCAGCTCCATGCTGCGGCGGTAGTAGGTCTGTACCGTATCGATGCGGGCGGCATACCCCTGCCACACATAGGCGTGCAGATGCAGCCGATCCTTCTGATCCTGTAAAATGTGGTGGCGGAAGCTGTACCGGTTGTGGGCCATGCACTCCTCCACCAGCTGCACCAGCAGCTCCCGCCGCAGGATACACACGTTCAGGCAGCGATAGCCCGCCGGGGTGTGGACATCGTAGGCCACATCCACGATGCGGCCCTGTTCATCCATCTCCAGATAGGTATCGCTGGGGTCGCCGGGCTCCGCCGTACAAACCTCCGTCAGGTCGGCCCCGGAGGCGATATGCGCCTGCAATACCTGCTCCAGCGGCAGGTTGATGACCAGATCACTGTCTGCCAGCACCACATACTCCTGCCGGATCTCCCGTAGGTACTCCAGCACGCAGCCCAGCGCCTCCACCTTCCCCCGGAAGCGTCCGGCGGAGTTGCGGCTCTCGGCATAGGCGAAGGCCGGCAGCAGCGTCAGCCCGCCCCGATTGCGGCTCAGATCCCAGCTGCGGCCGTTGCCCAGATGATCCAGCATACTCTGGCACTTGCCGTGCATGATGACGCCCACGTCGTGGATCCCGGCGTTGACCATGCTGGAGAGCATAAAGTCCACCACCCGGTAGTTGCCGCCAAAGGGCATGGAGCCGGGGATGCGGTGGGCGATCAGATCCCCCAGCCCCGTGGGCTTTCCGTAAGAAAAGATGATGCCGTGCATGGTGTGGTTCATGCCTTCACCTCCCCGTGATGCCGGTCCAGCAGAGTCTTGGCGGAGACGATCTCCCTGTCCCCTATCACGGTACCGGGTCCCAGCACCGCCACGCCCCAGTCGTCGGGGTCCTGCACCGTCTCCGGCGGAGCGCCCACCTGAGCGTCCCTGCCGATGCGGCAGTTCTCACCCACGATGGCGTACTGCACCACGGCTCCCGACTCCACCACGGCGCCGGGCATCAGCACGGAGTAAGAGACGACGGCCCCCTCCCCCACCTGAGTGTTGTAGCTGAGAACGCTGTTTTTCACCTCGCCCAGCACCTCGCAGCCCTTGGCCACGGCGCTGTTGCCGATGTCCGCCTTGGGCCCCACATAGGCCGGGGGACAGGAGGGCGTGCGGCTATAAATGGGCCACCGGCGATCCAGCAGGTTCAGTCCGGAGCCGGGACTCAGCATATCCATATTGGCATCCCACAGGGACACCAGCGTTCCCACGTCCTTCCAGTAGCCGTCAAAGCGCCATGCGGTCATCCGCTCCCCCGCCGCCAGCATGGCGGGGATGATGTTCTTGCCGAAGTCGTTTTCCGAGGTGGGGTCCGCCTCGTCGGCCACCAGATACTCCCGCAGCTTGCTCCATGTGAAGATATAAATACCCATCGACGCCAGATTGCTCTTGGGCTCCTTGGGCTTTTCGGCAAACTCCGTGATGCGGTCCTCCCCGTCCACCGACATGATACCGAAGCGGCTGGCCTCCGCCCACGGCACCTCCATCACGGCGATGGTGCAGGCAGCCCCGGTCTCCTTGTGGCGGCGCAGCATCACGGCATAGTCCATCTTATAGATGTGGTCGCCGGAGAGCACCGCCACATACTCCGGGTCGTACAGATCCACGAAGCCGATATTCTGATAGATGGCGTTGGCCGTCCCCTTGTACCAGCTGGCGCCGGTGGCGCTCTGGTAGGGCGGCAGAATGTGAACGCCGCCGTCCAGCCGGTCCAGCTCCCACGGCTGACCGTTGCCGATGTAGCTGTTGAGCTCCAGTGGCCGGTACTGGGTCAGCACGCCCACGGTGTCGATACCGGAGTTGGCGCAGTTGGACAGGGGAAAATCAATGATGCGGAACTTCCCGCCAAAGGGTACCGCAGGCTTTGCCATGTCGCCGGTAAGCACATACAGCCGGCTCCCCTGTCCGCCGGCCAGAAGCATGGCGACACATTCTTTTTTCATCTCCGTCCCTCCGTTCCGTTTTTCGATTCTGCGGGCCGTCTGGACCGGCCCTTGAGGATCACCCCGCCCAGCGGCGGGATCCTGATCCTCAGGGACCTTTCCCGCCCGTGGGAGGGAACGTCCTCCACGGTCAGCAGCCCCTCATTGCACACACCGGAGCCGCCCCACTGGAGGCTGTCGGTATTGAACACCTCTTCATAATACCGCTTGCCCCCCGGCACGCCGAAGCGGTAGTCCTCCCACGCCTCCGGGGAGAAATTCACCGCACAGACCAGCTCATGGCCCGCCCGATCCCGCCGCAGGAACACGATGACGTTGCTGCGGTTGTCATCGGCCACCAGCCACTCGAAGCCATTCCAGTCGCTGTCGTTCTCCCACAGGGGCCTGTTTTTCCGATAAAAGCGGTTCAGCTCCCGGATACATTCATGAGTCCGGCGGCAGTCCTCCTGCTCCAGCAGATACCAGTCCAGCTGTCCGGCGAAATCCCACTCGTGCCATTGGGCCAGTTCCGTTCCCATGAAGGTCAGCTTCTTGCCGGGGTGCGCCAGCAGGTACAGGTAAAAGCCCCGCACCCCCGCCAGCTGCCGCCAGTCGTCGCCGGGCATCTTCCCCCGGAGGGAGCCCTTCATGTGAACCACCTCGTCGTGGGACACCGGCAGCACGAACCGCTCCGAGAAGGCGTACACCATGGAGAAGGTCACATCCTTGTGGTGGTACTGGCGGAACCACGGATCCATTTTCAGATAGTGGCAGATGTCGTTCATCCACCCCATGTTCCACTTGAGGTCGAAGCCCAGACCTCCCTCCTCTACGGGCCATGTGACCTTGGGCCACGCCGTGGACTCCTCCGCCGCCGTCAGGGCCGGCGGATCCATGGCGGCGGCCATCCGGTTCAGATCCTGCAAAAAGGAGATGGCCTCCAGATTCTCATGGCCGCCGTAGACGTTGGGCCGCCACTCCTGCCGGTCATAGTCCAGATACAGCATAGACGCCACGGCATCCACCCGCAGGCCGTCCATGTGGTACTCCCGCAGCCACCACGCCGCCGAGGACAGCAGGAAGCTCCGCACCTCGCCCCGGCCGAAGTCAAAGACCCGTGTCCCCCATCCGGCGTGCTCCCGCTTCAGGGGGTCGCCGTACTCGTACAGGCAGGTGCCGTCGAAATCGATGAGCCCGTGCTCATCCTTGCAGAAGTGGGCCGGCACCCAGTCCAGGATCACGGCGATCCCGGCCCGATGCATCCGATCCACGAAATATTTCAGATCCTCCGGGGTGCCGTAGCGGGCGGTGGGTGCAAAATACCCCACACACTGATACCCCCACGAGTCATCCAGCGGATACTCCGTCACCGGCAGCAGCTCCACGGCGTGATAGCCCATGTCCCGAACATAGGGGGCTAACCGGTCCGCCAGCTGCCGATAGGTGAGAAAGCTGCCGTCCTCCTGCCGCTGCCAGGAGCCGGGATGCACCTCGTAGATGTTGAGTGGCCCCTCCCACAGCGGTTCCCTGCGGCGTTTTTCCCTCCATGCCGCATCCCGCCACGGGTAGGGTGCCATCTCCCACAGACGGCTGGCGTTTGCCGGACGCAGCTGGCTGTAAACGCCGTAGGGATCCGCCTTCCAGCGGGTGCGCCCGTCGGCGCCCTCCACCACATATTTATAGGACTGCCCCACTTGGGCCTGCGGCACCGTGGTCTCCCAGATGCCCTCCGGCCAGCGGTTCATGGCAAGGCCCTGCCAGTCGCTGAAGTCCCCCGCCACCCGGACGCTCCGAGCATTGGGGGCATAGACCCGGAAGCACCAGCCCTCCGCCGTGCGGTGTGCGCCCAGCAGAGACTGCGCCTCCTGCCAGCTGCCCTCGAAAAACCGTTTCAGACCGCCTTCCATGCTCTCCCCTCCGTCTCCGGGGCAGGTGCAAACTCCCCCACCCCACCTTTGTGGGCTTATTTTACTCCAATCCCCTCCCCCCGTCAAGCGCCGGTGGCCGTCAAGACACCATTTCTACGAATCCCACAACGAAAAAGCGCACGGGCTATCCCGTGGGCTTTTTTCAGCCCTTTCCGCAGCTTATGAAAGCCTCTTCCAACCATCCGATGCGTTCTTGCGGCGGCCGCCCGGATATGCTATACTCTCCTTATCACCGATGTACATCTCCACCATGAAAGGAGCCCTCCATGCTGACCATCCGCAGAGCCGCTGCCGCCGATCAGCCGCAGCTTATGGCCATCTATCGCACGGCGCAGGAATATATGCTGCAAACCGGAAATCCCACCCAGTGGGGCCGCTCCTATCCGTCGCCGGAGCTGATCCGCTCCGATATCGCTCAGGGCATCTGCCGTGTCCTTAGCGATGAAGCCGGGATACATGGGGTGTTTGCGCTGCTGGATACCCCCGAACCCACCTATTCCCGGATAGAGGGTGCCTGGCGGAACGACGCCCCCTACCTCACCATCCACCGTCTGGCCGGGGATGGCCGGACACACGGTCTCTTCCGCTGTGCTGCGGACTACTGCAAGGCCATTTCCCGGAATGTCCGAGCGGATACCCACGCCGACAACCGCACCATGCAGCATTTGCTGGAGGAGAACGGCTTCCTCCCCTGCGGCACGATCCATGTGCGGGACGGAACGCCCCGGCTGGCATACCATTGGACGGCAGACCGCCCGTGACCTGTACGCCATCCACCGCCTTGCGGCCCCAGCACTCCCCCATACAGCACGCAAAAAGGCCCGGCGCATCATGCGCCGGGCCTTTTCATCGCTATTTTTGCCGCAAGTCAGCTGCTTACTCCTCGTCCTCATCCTCGGCATCCGCCAGATCGCTCAGGTCGAACTCCAGCTTCTCGCCGCAGTTGGGGCAGCGGATCTCGCCGCTCTCCAGCGTGTCCTCGTCGAACACGATCTCCTCCTCACAGACGGGGCAGGCGGTGAAATAATTGACGAGGTACTGGTTTCCGTTATGAAAGCGCCCCATACCTATACGAAGGAGGATATCGTGGAAATCAACTGCCACGGCGGTTCTCTGGTGACGAGAAGGGTGCTGGAGGCGGTGCTGAAAACAGGTGCGCGTATTGCACAGCCCGGCGAATTTACCAAGCGCAGCTTTTTGAACGGGCGCATCGACCTGACGCAGGCAGAGGCTGTCATT
>ERZ772863.2332-NODE-2332-length-13159-cov-6.698107_pt1 | contig 13159 bp, 5 predicted proteins | sample MGYA00512134_ERZ772863 | MGnify/ENA primary metagenome ERZ772863 (study PRJEB29015, sample SAMEA2737659) | human gut metagenome | biome: human gut; feature: human-associated habitat; material: faeces | place: China | collected 2012 ...
TCAGTACCACATAGTAGATACCATTTTTTTCTTGCAGATGCCCTGCGACCATAAAAAAATACCTCCTTTGGTTTGGGTCGCCCCCGATCTGCTGTTGACAAGAACAGCATAACGCATCGGCGCAAAACAATCAACACTGTCGATTCTCTGCTCGACAGTGTTGACCGCAAATTTGAAGGTAGGTAAACAGGTGGGCTTTGGGAATACGATACGAGCGCCCGATTTTCATCGCCGGGATTTTTCCTTCGTGCAGCAGCTTGTACCCCGTTTTGGTGCTGATTCGCAGGGCATCGCACATCTGCTCAATGTTCATCACATCGGGATACTTGCGCAGCATCACACGGTAGGCATCGCGCTGGTTAAATCCTTTGTTGCTTATACAAAACACCTCTTTTTTGAAAATTTGCGGATTTAATTCCACAAGCATGGCGGTCACTTGTTGAAAACTTGTGGCCGCCATAATCTGGAATCAAATTTTATACCCTATTCGACACTACTTCCCGGATATAAGGGCGAACCACCGGCCCGGCTGCTGGAAACAGCTCCCACTTCCTGTACCACATTGTTGGCAGTACCGCCGACGCCTTGAGAGCATCGCCACGGTGCGTATCATGATTGCTGACCCTTCGCTTGAGGTATGTGTTCCACGCCACCTCTCCCGCCTCTGGAGGCGCTCCACTGCGGTTAGGCAGCCTCATCGCGTCAGAGCCGGGACGCACCTGCCGTCGCTCCTTGGGTTGCGGCAAGGTCAGTTGTATGTAGCCGGTGATTCGGATATTCGATTATCAAGGTGCAGAAAAGGGGGAATGAGGGATTTTTTGTCCCTCTATATAAGAACAACGCGAAAAATGGAAAAAGTTCGAGAAAAATTTTTGATTTTGGCAAAATATTTTTTCGGGCTACACGAATGGTGATTTTTTTCTATATGGTGTTCCGGAAAAACGCCCTGAATATAGACGGTTCCTACGATTACGACATATTTGTGATTATTCTGCCGGAACTGTAATTGCGAATACCAAACCAAAAGAGAAAGTGGAGCCGAGGCTCCACTTTCTCTTTTTTAGACCCTGAATTTCCGGATGACCTGCAAGAACTCGATCAGCAAAGTCTGATACAAGTCCTCATCGCGGTAACCATTCACCATGCTGCATTTCAGCAAAAGCGGCGAGAACTGGTCATACAGCAGTTCCACAGCTTTGCTGTCGCCGTTCTTTGCCCCAAAAAGGGCATCTCGAAATGCTCCCATCTTAGTTTTCCTCCATTTCCTTGCGAATTTTCTCGCAAGCGTTGCGCCGGTGTGTACTTACGGTGTTCTTTTCGACACCCAGCTTGGCAGCCGTTTCGGACACAGAAAGCTGTTCCACATACAGCGAAATCATAACCTCGCATTCCCTCGGCGTCAGCTTGTGCAGATACTTTCGGATGCTCTCCCACATCAGTTTCGATTCGACAATTTCCTCCACCGGTCTTGTCGTAGGCACATACATTTTATCCACTTCCTCGGAACATTCCTCAATAGAAATTTCGCTTGCAGCCTGCTCCGCTTTCGCGCGCAGATAGGATACGCGGCGATTGTAAAGGGCTTTCGTCAAACACTTTGTAAAGCGTGCAGCCAGTTGCGCGTCCTCACCACTAAACCATAGCTTATTTTTCTTTGCCATCGTAAACCTCCTGAATTTTGGGTTTCATTGAATAGACCTCAAAATTCGGAGGGGCGCGGGTCGGGTAAGAATTACGGCAGCGCATCTTACATTAAGCGAACGCAAAAAAAGGCCCGACAGCCGTTGTGGCTGTCGGGCCAAAAACAATCTGTAATTGTCTTTATAACCGATTACTTATTGTTTCTTCTCTTGCAGACAAATATAACTGCAAGTCCGAGCAGAGATACCACCAGCAGCACGACGTACAGCGTGGGATTGGAGGTATCGCCCGTTTGCGGCATTGCCGTTATGGTGGACGGCTTTGAAGTTCTTGCCGGGGTGGAGGCCGGTGTGGGAGCCGGTGTGGGAGCAACTTCGTTCTTCTTGGTTTCACTGTCGTTCGAACTGTTGTTGCTTCCCGGATTGCTGCCGCTGCTCGGCACGGCGGTGTCCTTATAGGCAATCGCATAGACAGAGAAGCGGTCGGTCTTAAAGGTCAGCGTCTTGTTGGCTGCGTCAAACGCGGCATCCAGCACAGTAATCGTACCTTCATGGTTGCGCACAATGCAGTAGGTGCGGTTGACCGCGCTGTTCGTATTGATAAGCGCGTCCGGCACCACAACGGAGATCGGCAATGCGTTCTTAGTCGTGTGCAGGGCTGCATCGGGCTGCCGGTTACCATTCACGGTCATGTACTTGAACAGACTGATGTCAAGATACTGCCCAATGGTGTAGCCCTTGGCAGCCTGTGCCATCGCCGTTTTTACTACATCGGGAACATTGGCTTCTTTCACGGTCAGCACAATGTCCACACTTGCGCCGTTGGCAATCTGCACCAGTTCATCGGCAGTAATGTCGCCGCTGTTCACCAGCATGGCAAGCAATTCTGCTTTGTCAGTCAGCAGACCGACGGACGGTACAGCGCCCTCAGGCAGGACAACCACTTTCACCTTGCCGCTGCCGATTGCAATATCCTCGCCGGGGGCATCCTCAGCCTTGGAGGGAGCAATCACATAGGTCCATGCAATAGAATCGGTATAGTTGCCCTTGGCGGTGATGGTCAGTGTGTATATGCCGTGGGCGGTGGCGGTGTTGCCCGTCACAGTGTAGGAGTCAGCAGGGATTTCTTTATCGCCCAGCAGGACTTTCTCCACCGTTTGGGTCTGTTTCGCGCCGTTGGCGGCAAGACCCTTGCCCAGCACAACGGTTGCGCCCTTGATGGACTTCGGCTCGATGGTAAACGTACCCTCGGCAAACGTCACATCGTAGTTCGGGTTTGCGCTCACATCGGCGGTGACGGTGATGGCATACTTGCCGGCATTCTCACCCTTAGCACGAGCCAGCGTGATACCTTTCAGCATTTCACCGTCCAGTACACCACTGACTTTGTAAGTCAGTTCGGGGTCCTTTTCCTCATATACCTTGGACTTGTTGTCCGGGGTAACGGTGGCGGAGCGCTTGGCAACGGTGAATTCAGCAGTAGCGGTGTCGGCATCCAGCTTGTAGTTGGGGTCGGTGATGGTTGCCGTGATGGTGTAAGTACCTGCCTTGGTGGGCGGTGTAGTGCCATTGTACTCGGTGCCATCGTTGGCTGTGCCGGTGTAGGTAAGCGTTACAGGAACATTTTCCCCTTTCACAGCGCCGGAAAGATTAGCAGCGGCGGCGATGACACTGCCGTAAGTGCCGCCGTTCGGGGTAATGGTAACGGTGACTTGCTTGGCGGTGATGGTGGCGGTGGTTTCGGCCTGATTTCCGCTTCCAGCCAGCACATAGTTGGCGGCAGAAGCGCCGCCCAGCGTCAAACCGGAGATGGCAACATTCTGCTTGCCTGCTACAGCCGTTTCAAACATACCCTTAGCCGCAACGGTCAGCTTGTCATTTTTCAGAATACCGTCAAATTGGGCGTTGCTGCAATCCAGCGTTGCATCGGTCGTGCCGTCATAGACTTTGTCTTTTGCCGTAATGCCGGTAACGGTAACAGCCTTCGGGGTAATCACAAAGTCGGCTGTCGTATTTCCGGTAAGCGTGTAATTGCTATTGGCAATCGAAGCTGTAACCTTGTAGCTGCCTGCATTAACGGGAACCGTTGCGGAGCTGTAGTTGTTGCCTGTGTAGGTAAGCGTTACAGGAACGTTTTCCCCGTCCACAGCGCCGGAAAGATTGGCAGCGGCGGCGATGACACTGCCGTAAGTGCCGCCGTTGGGGGTAATGGTAACGGTGATTTGCTTGGCGGTGATATTGGCAGTGGTTTCGGTCTGATTTCCGCTTTCAGCCAGCACATAGTTGGCGGCAGAAGCGCCGCCCAGCTTAAAGTTGGAAATCTTGACTTTCTGCTTACCGATGTCAGCCTTTTCAAACACACCCTTAGCAGTAACGGTCAGCGTGTCATTTTCCAGAACACCGGCAAATTTGGCGTTGCTGAAATTCAGCTTTGCATTGGTCGTGCCATCATAAACTTTGTCGCTTGCGGTGATACCTGAAACCATAACCGTTTTGCGGTTGACCGTAACGGTTGCAGTGCCGGTGTTCGTCGTGTATTTTCCGCCGTAGGACGCATCCGGGGTGAATGTCCACGTGGCATTATTGCTGCCCGCATCAGGCTTAACCGTGCCATCCATCCATGTAAACGTACCGTTGACCGCATCCCCCGTGTCGGGGTCTTTCATCTTGCCCGAAATTTTGCTCTTGCTCAGTGTATCGCCGTAGGTAATCGCCGTTGCGGTGATTTCGCCGTCCGGCGTGGGCTCGATTTTGTTCGCCGCGTTGACATTGACGGTCAGGGTGATGTCCTCATAGTTTTTGCTCTTGATTACCACGGTCACTGTACCCACAGGACCGGTGGTTCCCACGTCATTTTTCTGAATGGGCAGGGTCATCTTGCCGTTTTCCACCTTCGCGCCGTCGGTGTAGTAGCCGTCATTGAGTTTGATCTCGCCCAGCTCATAGGTGGGTGCACCATACTCTTTGGGCGTTTCCAGCGTGGGCAAGGCGGGGAGCGTCACAGTGTAGGTCTTTTCGTAGCCGTTTATAATGGCGAGCGAAGTTTCCTTGGTGAAGTCAGGCGCAGCAGCCTTGGTGATGCTGCCAGTCGTAGGGAAGCTACTCTGCTCCAGGGCGTAATTCTGCGCTGCCTGTCCGATCAGGGTCACTGTGGCAGTGACATTCTTGCCGTTGCCCACACTGGCCTCGTCAAAGCTGGCGGCCACGTTGTAGTCTGTGCCTAGGTTCAATGTTACGCCGTCGAAGGTCACGCTGGTAATGCCCGCGTTTGTCGTGCCATCATAGGGCTTGGACGCAGCCGTTACCCCGGTGATCGTCAGCGGCTTCTTCCTAATGCTGACCGCCACGCTGGCGGGTGCGGTATCGTTGTGGTTTGCATCGCCAATCACCCGATACCACACGGTATATGTTCCGGCATCGGTGCCGGTAGGGATGTTCGGGCTGTATGTGCCGTTCTTGGTCAGGCTGTACTGCATGGTGCCATAGTCCGTCACGCTGCCCGCGGTAATCAGCGCCTGCTCATTGCCGTTGTAGGTCAGGGCGTTTGCCGCAGGCGCGGTGATCGCGCTGGCAGGGATGGTGGCCTTGGTGACGGTCAGCTTCTTTTCGGCGCTCTGCACCGAATAGCCGTCCTTGGTGGCGGTGAAATAGATGGTGTATTCTCCGATCGTATCGAAGGAGTAATCTTTTGTATACTTCCCACCGGCATAGCTCGGCTTCGTCAAGGTGATGGGCGTTGTTTCGCCCTTCTTCAGAATGGAGAACGTCACATCCGCGCCATTTGTATTGCAGCTGGCGCAGAGCTGGACGGTCGTGCCGCGCTCCACCTTGTTCACGTTCGTCCCATTGACCTTCAGATTCAAGGTCTTGGTGGTGATGGGCAGGCTATTGATGATAACGTTGTTCAACTGCGAGCCTTTGACATCATTCGGGGCGTACCACTGGTGAGTGCCTTCTCCGTTGAGCACCTTGTATCCAAGTGTTTTAAGATTCAGAATATTTTTCCATGTCGCGCCATCTGCCAACGTCAATGTGCCGATCACGGCGGGAAATCTCGACCCGGCGAGTTCCGCACCATCGAAAGCAACGACCTTATCAATGCTGGCTGTGGTCGTGTTTTTCGTATTGCTCAAGGTGGTGGTGTTGCTGCCCGTAGCCGCCTTGACCGTCACCGTGCCCTTGATGGAATGGCCGTTCAGATTAAGTCCTGTGACCTTCGTGCCGTCTATGGTATAATCGCCGGTCACGTCGGCCAGCAGCGTGAGTTCTGCGCCGCCGTCTCTGTCTGCGTCAAGGGCTGTTTGCAAATCAGCAAATCTCCGCTGCAGGCGGCCGCTCTCGCCATTGTTCAAGGCTGTTTCAGCCACCGCAGGCGCGTTGCAGTAGGGACAGGCAGTGGCGTTTTCGTCAAAGCCGTTCTTGCCGCCGTGGGCGCAGGACTTTACCACCAGGTCGCAGGTCTTGGAAGCGGCTTCCTCCAGCGTGAGCTGCGTGTCGCCACAGTAGTAAGCAAGCCCCGCATTCTGGGGAAGCAGATTGCCCAATGTGATGCTGTTATTCAGCCGCAGACCTTGTCTCGAAATCTTTCCGCCGTACAGCTCGACTGTACCGCCCCAAACCTCCAGCTGGAGCAGGGTGGTGCTGTCATTCTTCGGATCAAATACCAGTGTACCGCCGTCCCGCACGGTCACTCCCACCGCGCCGTTGCCGCCGCTGCTGTCAATGACCGTCAGGTTGCCGGTGCGAACCTGGCTCGTGGGCGTAAGGCCGCCCACATTCAAGCTGTACCCACTCAGGCTATGTCCGTTCAGATCCAGCGTGAGGGTCTTGCTGGCATATATGCCGCTAGGCAGCATCCCGTTTGCCAGCAGGGTGATGGTGCTGCCATCTGCGGCCTCGTTAAAGACCTGTCGCAGCGTATCATCGGTGCCGTCTTGAGTGGTGGTCTTCATGTACAGCTTGTTCGATGTGATACCCACGCTATCGGTACACTCCACCCGCACCGCAAACGGCGCGCCGCAGCGAGCACACTTATCGTCGCTGGTATACTCGTCATGGGTACACGCCGCGTGGCAGATGTCGCAGATGCTGTTCGTGAAGCGATCGTGCGGACATACGAAGCCGCAGTCGCAGATGTAGATGTAGGTTTGGAGCGCATCCGGGTCGGGATTCTGCGTATACTTCGGGCTATGCTTGTGTGCCACCACGATAACGTCCTCGGTCAGCTGTTTTACATTTCCGTTGACGAGTTCATCTGGATGATCTTTCTTCGCAAAAGCAAGCCCATCGCCCAGCAAGCCCAGCACATTGCTGTAAGTTTCAGAGCGCTCTACAGAAACGCTGTATGTACCGTTGCTTGTGATAATCGTGCCTTCCTTCAGGCCACCCTCCAACTTGCCCCAGTTTTGGATCAACAAGCCGCCGGTAAGGTTTGCCTTGCCTTTGAATTCCAGCGTACCTCTGTCCTTGCTTTGCTCATTGTTATCTACAAAGACAGCAGGCACCGCCGCTCGTGCAGGCTGGGAAATCGTTACTTCATCGCCGATGATCAGCTTGCCGCTCTGTATGTTCAAAGATGAAGCGCCCTCATAGGACAGGCTATGCCCATTCATCATGAGCGTAACGGTTTTTTCGACAGGATTCCCCTCTGCATCACAGCAGAAGCTGATCGTGTCATCATCTGTAAGCGTTGTCAGCATCGTCACCGTGCCGCCATCCGCAACGCCTTCAAAGGCTTCCGCCAAATTGAGATAATATTTGCCGGTATTATCCTGTGCCCCCATCGCCGTGTTGCAGACGGTGCAAACACCATTTTTGATCGTTTCATGCGCACAGGTAAAGCCGCAGCCTGTGCATGTGTTATCCTTGAACAGACTTTTGTTGTTTGCGCCCTTATGCGTACACTTGATGACAGCAACATCCTCTGTCAGCTCTCTGGTAGTAGTATCCTTGGCAATTACATCGCCTGTCGGGGCATCTTTGTTGTATACGGCAAAAGCATAGCCTGTCTCCAGCAGATCGAACACCGTGGTGTATTGGCTAGAGCCCTCTACGCTGACGCTGTAAGTCTCGCTTCCACTGTTGGTAAATGTGCCGGCTGTCAGCTTGTTTTTCAGCTGTGCATCGCCGCTCATGGTCAAGCCGCCGTCCAGCAGGGTATTGCCCTGCAGATCCAGCACGCCGCCGGTTGCCTCGATGGCGGCACGCTGCCCAGACTCGGAAGCGACGCTGCCTATAATTTTCGTTACCGTATCTGCCACGGTCAATGTGCCGCCCTTGAGTGCAATTGCGTTGTTGGCACTGGCATACCCCGTGAATTGCGCCAGCGCGCCATCCTTGAGCGTAATCTCTCCGGCTTCCATGGTCAATGGAATGCCGTTACGATCTGCCACCCAATTGGACGGATAGGGTATGTCGTCTATAGTTTTGCCGTTACCCAGAATAATGCCTGCCTTGATGCTGGCGCCATCAACGACAACATTCTCGCTAACAATCGTCAGCAGCGTGATATCTGCACCATTTGCCGCCTCGATGGCTCTGGCCAGCGTAGCGTACTGCTGGCCGTTGCACTCCGCCGCCAGATATGCACCGCAGGCGCACTTTTTGCCGTAATTATCGGTCTGATTAAAGTCGTGGCTTTCCGCCGCTGCCGTGTAGCCGCACACGCTGCACTTCGTGCTGTGGGTGAGCCCATCGGCGTTGGGGGTGCAGGTCAGGGTGTGACCTTCTGTCTTGGTCGCGTCGCAGGCGCACGTCCCGGTGTGGGTATTTGCATCGGTAGGTGCCCAGCTGTCATACTTGTGGCTCTCCGCAGCTTCGGCCTTGCCGCACAGCTTGCACATCGCCGTGTGCGTGTCGCCGTTATTTGTGTATCCCCAGTCATGCTCAAAGCACTTCTCAAAGGTCGTGCCACCCTCGCCGGTGGTCCGCTTCATTTCTCCGGCGGGTGCAGTTACAGTGCCCAGCACACTGATGGCCGCCGCCGTCAGCTTGCCGGTACCGGCAGACTGCCAGTAAAGGTTCAGCGTGCTGCCTTGCGTAACATTCATAAAGCTGGTGACGGTCAGCGTTGCCCCGTCGCACAAAATCAGGTTGACCTCGCCGGAAATATTGAGCAAGGAGATCGTGAGATTCTCTTTTACCACATACCAGCCCGGTGTCGAGATGTCATCGGTACGCTCCGTGATCTCCGTGCAGTTGGCCTGCGTGGCCAGGTTCCCATTCTTGTCGATGTACGCATACTCGTTCGCAGGGCGCAGCGCCACGGTGGCGTTGCCCGTAACACCCTTGCCGTCCTCGCTGTATACACATTCCGTGCCGTTATTCTCATAGCGGCAGCCGCTTGCCAGCAGGCTCGACGCATCTCCCTTGAACGTCTGTTCTCCGTCCTTGGTGTCAGCTACCCAAATGCTGTAAGCATTTGACTGCGTGGTGAATGTGCCGCCGGAAAGCTCGATCTTCTTCGCCTTCTCATAGACAATAAGCCCTTCACCGCTGGTGGCGCAGATATTGCCGCCGGTTACGGTCAGCTCATTGCCGTAGGTATCATTATTGTATCCTTCTATTCCGAAAGTATCTTTGTATAAGCCTTCTACCTCTTTGGTAATATAACCCGTCACCGCCACGCCGCGCATACCGCGCAGCGTGCCGCCGTTGATGACAGCCTTACCGCCGCCACTCAGCAGTACGGCGCAGTTGGGCTTCAGGTGAGAGTCATCATCAAGATCTACAGAAGATGCGTTCTCAATGGTGCCGCCATTCACGGTCAGTATGGTGTTAAGGGCCACTATGACCGCCGGGCCACCGTTGGGCTGCACAATCTTGCCGCTTCTATCAGCACTGCTGTCCTGAACGGTCAGGCGGGCATGCGTCTGGAGAGCCGCCAAAAATTCGTCTTTTGTTGTCGCTTCCGGAGGCGACAGCCAGAACACGGCATTTCTTGCATAAAACACATTGTCATCGCGCGTGCTTTTGCTGAGGGTCTTGCCGTTCAGGTCCAGCGTGATGTTGCCCTTCTCCAGCTTTATGCCGGAGTAGTCTTCATGGCGGATGGTCACATCCGCCAGCAGCTTCACCGTGGCGCTGTCGGCCTGCTGTGCCGCCGCAAACGCCGCGTCAATGTCGGCGTACGGCGTGGTGCTGCCGTTGACGGTGACCTCCGCCACCGCGTTTTCCACGGTGCTGTCCCCGCCGTTCTGAGCGGCAATGCCATTTTCCGCCGCCTGTTCCAATATGGTGGACGGTTCCGCAGCCGGAGCTTCCTGCTGCTCCTGCTGCTGCTCCTGCTGCTGCTCCTGCTGCACGGTGGCGCCGATCTCCGGCGTGTCCGTTTCCTCCGCCGGAGCTTCCTCCTGCTGCTCCTGCTGCACGATGGCGCCGCCCTCCGGCGTGTCCTCCGCCGCCCACGCGGGCGCGGGGAATAGCGTCAGGCACAGCGCCAGCGTCATGAGCATACTCAATACTCGTTTTTTCATGTACTTCCTCCTTGAGAAATAGTCCTGCTTTTATGTGAAAATCCGACATCTGCCGGATGCTGTTTTTACAGGTCCTCGGGGACTAAATGCAGCTTCTTCGCGGCCGTCCTGGCCTCCGTCCGGCGCTTCACGTCCAGCTTGTCTAGGATGTGGCTGACGTGGGTTTTCACCGTGGGCAGCTTCACGTCCATAATCCGAGCAATCTCGGCATTGGACTTGTCCGCGCAGAGAAGATGCAGAATTTGCAGCTCCGTGGGCGTCAGCTCCTCGCCGGGGGCAAGGCGCGGCGCGAGGAAATGCGGGTAGAACGCCGCCTGCATCCGCACCGCCGCCATTAACTGCTTATACCACTTTTTGTCGCCATCCCAGTCCAGTGCCTCCAGCAGCGGCAACACTGCCGTGCCGTATACGCTGACGGTGCGGATAAAGCTGTACTCCGCCGCCGCGTCCAGCGCCGCTGTCAATCGCTTGCGCCACCGTTTGTCGTGCTTGCGGTGCAGGGTGATGGCCGTCAGGACATTCAGGTGAATGCCGTCGATGATGCGGGCGCAGTTTTGAATGTACGGCTCCATGGGTGAGAGCGTCAGCAAAGCGGCGTCCGGGCGGTTCTGCATAATTTCCACCATTGCCTGCGTCAGATACCGGTAGCGCCGCATGACATTCAGGTGCGTGGGTTCGCGCGGGGCTTTTTCCCGATACCACACGTCCGCCGCGTCAAGGTTGCCGGTGTGCATATCAATACGGCAGAGCATGGCGTCCATATTGGGCAAAAAGCGTGTCAAACCGCGCTCGGCAAAGCATTCCCGAAGTACCTCGATGGTGCGCCGCGCGTCCATCGCCTGCCCGTTTGCCAGCTGGCTGCGGGCCAGAAGCCCGCTGACGGCGAACTCCATGTCCGGCGTACCCCGGTTGCGGATTTCGTTCAGCTGCGGGAGAAGGGACAGCATCCGCCCGGTGACGTCCTCACCCTTTTCAAATTTGCTCTCGGCAATGGCGCAGTCGGCAAGACCCACGCCGTCCCGCCCTAGTACCGCCTCCACGGGGAGACGGAGGGTTTTGTAGAGCAGGTCATCCTTTTTGCTCCATTCGGAAAAGTCCTTGCCGCCGTTCATGATGCTCGGCAGCGCGCTCGTGACGGAAAAGGACGGCAGCGCCACCTCTTTGTTTGTCAGCAGCCGGAACACGGCGGGGATGGTTTCCGTCAGACCCTTCACGCCCCGCTGGGGCAGGGAGATGTCCAGCCATGCAAGGCGACCGCGCGCCTGCTTTCCGGCGGCGTCCTGCCTGTCGCAGTGTTCGGCAAACTTTTTCAGTTTGCCATACCAGCGCTCTGAGCCTTCGTAATCCATGGCCAGCGCACAGAGCATACTTATGCCCTGCATTAGAGAGGGTGAGGCGAGAATTTCCGTCTCCGGCAGTCCGCGGTAGTATTTTTCCATCTCGGCATAGTGACCCATACCGGGGTGCAGATCGGCGTTGCGCACCAGCAGTTCGGCCACCCTAGTGTGGTCGCCGCCCTGCGTGTAGCATTCCAGCGCGCGGGCATAGTCCTCTTTCAGCTCGTAGTAAAGCCCGCCCCGGCTGAACAGCGCTTTACGCTTTTCCTCCGTGTATTCCCGATCCATCTCCCAAAGGAGAAAGGCGCGGAAACCGGCCCAGAAGTGGAATCGCTCCCGGCTGTCGTAACGCAGCATGGTGGTGTGCCGCAGGAGCCAGTCCATCCGTTCGCCGGCACGGGGGTCGCCGCTGACCATCCGCACCATTTCCATGTCAAAGTCCTCAAACAGCGAAAGCTCCAACAAAAGCCGCCGCACAGGAAGGTCAAAGCGGTTGTACACAGCTGCCTCAAAGTAGGTGAACACTTCCCGGTAGGCGCGCGCCGTCAACTCCGGGCTAAAAGGCTTGCCGTCGGACATCTGCCGCGCCGTAATTGCCACACCCAGCGGATAGCCGATAGATTCTTTCAGGATGCCGTTGATTTCGCTTTCCGTTACGGCTACTTTGCAGGAGGCAAAAAAGTTGCGTATGTCCTCATGGTCAAAAAGCAGGTCATCCGGCTCCAAGGTGGTCATCAGACCCGTGTACTGGAATGCCGTCAGGTACGCCGGCGGCACCCCGCGGGAGAGGAACACAAACCGACGTGCCGGGTTGGCACGAATCAGTTCACAGAGTATCTGCGAGGTTTCCTGCTCCTGCAAAAGCTGAAAGTCGTCAATCAGCAAAATATCCCATTCGTCCGGCAGCGCCTGCAGCGAAAAATCCGGTGCATCGGCACGCAGGCAAAGTGTGCGCCATTTGCGCAGCAAGGCGTTTGCCACAACCGTTTTGCCAAAGCCGCAGGGCGCGCTGAAAAAAAGGATGCGCCCGCTTTGCATAACATGGTCAAATTTTTGCTGCACAGATGGCTTTATGAGAATATTTCCGTTCAATTTTATCTCCTTTTCGGTGAAGGATGAGGGAAATGCTATACGATAACAGTTAAATTATACCACCCGAAGGGGAAAAGTAAATCGTCCCAAAGTATGAGATTCCGCCGTTTTGAAGAACTCCAAACGGCACCTTTCTTTTCGGTTCTTCGATATATTCTTTCAAAAAGCACTCGACAATTCAAACGGTTCACTTCATAATTTATATAATTATTGTGGTGCTGTCAGCGGACAGCAAAGAGCAAAGGAGACAAGATGAAAAAGCAAATCGTAAGCACCCTTATGATGGCTGTTTTCACGCTTGTGTTTCTGCTGTCTGCGGGAATGTTGCTGGCATATTATGGGGAAGGTGCGCGGCAGCAGCAGGCATTTCGTGCGCTTGAAAGGATAACAGAGCAGGCAAATAACCATGGCGGAGAAAACTCCAAGACCGCAGCCGTACAAACAGAGCAGTCCGCAAAGGAAAAAGCGGCGCAGGAATATAACGCCCTGAAGGAAAAGAACCCGGACTTTTGGGGATGGATAAAAATTGACGACACGGCGTTGAGCTATCCTGTCATGCACACGCCTGAGGAACCGGAGTATTATCTTCGCAGAGATTTTGAGGGGGCTTATTCAC
>ERZ772863.2340-NODE-2340-length-13140-cov-2.584104_pt1 | contig 13140 bp, 11 predicted proteins | sample MGYA00512134_ERZ772863 | MGnify/ENA primary metagenome ERZ772863 (study PRJEB29015, sample SAMEA2737659) | human gut metagenome | biome: human gut; feature: human-associated habitat; material: faeces | place: China | collected 2012 ...
GGATCAGCACGGTTTATGCGCGTATTGTGAGATCAGTATCAAGCTGGCTGAGTTTGAGGACAATGTTGATGATTTCAGGGTGGAGCATTTCTTCCCCAAAGTAGCTACACAGCTTGAAAAACACAATTATCACCTGGACTGGCATAATCTGCTTGGTGTTTGCCATGGCGGCAGCCAGCCCTATGTGTCGGACCCTGAATGGCGTTATTCCAGCAGGAAGAATGACCGGAGCTGTGATGTACCAAAGGGCGGGAAACCGATTTCCGAGCGGATACTGAACCCGCTGAAGATACCGGCGTCAGTCAGGCTGTTTCGTTATCAGGAGCATACCGGTAAGATGATCGTTGACGAAAGTTCCTGTCCGAAAAAACTGCAGGCCAAGGCGCGCAATACGATCCGCGAGCTGAATCTGAACGCGCCGCGGCTGCAGCGGATGAGACTGGCGCTGATCAGGATACTGGAGGACGAGATAAACAGTGCTTTGGCTGGCGGAGCGGTGCTGGAGGAGTTTTTGCCGCTGCTGGCGGAAAGTATCCTGCTGCCGGATGACGATGGCAATTATCAGCCGTTTTTTTCAGTGGCGCGCTGGTATCTGGGTGAATTTGCCGAGGATATTTTAAGGGAAAATAATTATGCGATGTAACGCACTCCTGCTTAAAAATAACTTTTTAAGCAGGAGTTTTTTTGTGGAGGTAGAAAGTAATAATTATCATGTTTTCAGATAATTGCAGAAAGATATAGGGGAGCGGAGAAATATGGAATTAACTAAGAAAGCGTTTAAAGCATATGATGTGCGCGGCGTTGTGCCGACAGAGGTCAATGCGGAGATGGCTTATCGGGTAGGGCGCGTTTTTGCGGCGATGTTTGCAGCTGAAAAAGTTGTGGTCGGGCATGATATACGCTTGAGCGGGCGCGAGCTGGTCGATGCTTTGACGGAAGGGCTGCGGCACGGCGGCAGTGATGTGATCGATATCGGGCAGTGTGGTACGGAGATGATTTATTTCGCAACGGCACATCTGGACGCTGACGGGGGGATCATGGTAACGGCCAGTCACAATCCGGCAGAGTATAACGGGATGAAGCTCGTGCGCCGAGGAGCCAGACCGATCTCGGCCGATACGGGACTGATGGAGATCGCTGATATGGTGGTCGACAGTAAGGATTTTCCTCATGTCAAGGTGCCGGGCAAGACGGAGGGTGCTGTAAGACGTTATGATATCATGCCGGAATATATCGAGCATTTGCTGGGATATATCGACATCAAGGCGCTGAAACCGCTGAAGATAGTGGCTAACCCTGGGAACGGCGGCGCCGGTCCGGTCTTGAACGAACTGGCCAAATATCTGCCTTTTGAATTTATCAAGATCAATGAAATACCTGACGGGACTTTCCCGAACGGGGTGCCTAATCCGCTTTTGGTACCAAATCGCGAGGCTACGGCAAAACTGGTGCGCGAATATCAGGCTGATCTGGGCGTGGCCTGGGACGGCGATTTTGACCGCTGCTTTTTGTTTGATGAAAAAGCCGAATTTATTGAAGGCTATTATATAGTCGGTTTGCTGGCAGAGGTATTTCTGCGCAAGCAGCCGGGCGCCAAGATCATGTATGACCCGCGTCTGACCTGGAACACGCAGGAGGTTGTGGATGCGGCCGGCGGTGTTGCTGTGCGCTGCAAGAGCGGGCATGCTTTTATGAAGGAATGTATGCGTGCCAATGAGGTGCTGTACGGCGGCGAAATGTCGGCACATCATTATTTTAAAGATTTTTCCTACTGTGACAGCGGCATGATACCCTGGCTGTTGGTGGCGGAGCTGTTATGCACCAGCGGTAAAACTTTGTCGGAGCTGGTCGAAGCACGGATGGAAAAATTTCCCTGCAGCGGCGAGATCAACCGCAAGGTTGAAGATTCAGCGGCCGTACTGGCGGCGATCGAGGCTGAATATGCGCCCGACGGTCAGGTCGATAAGCTGGACGGGCTGAGCATTGATTATGCCGAATGGCGTTTCAATGTGCGTGTTTCCAATACAGAGCCGGTGATGCGTCTGAATGTTGAGACCAGAGGCGATAAAAAGCTGCTGGCTGAAAAAACAGCGGAACTGCTGGAACTGATCGGCGGCGAAGAAGCCTGACAGAGCCCGCGTCTGATCGGTGCTGGCGGCAATCAAGGTAAGTGTTTATCTAAAAATTTATTTCCTGTTCAAGTGGAGAAAGAGTGATACAGATGACTGCAATCAAACAAGTACGCAAGGCTGTTATTCCGGCGGCCGGATTAGGCACGCGTTTTCTGCCTGCTACTAAAGCTACACCGAAGGAGATGCTGCCGATCGTTGATAAGCCGACGATCCAGTATATTATTGAAGAAGCGCTTGCTTCGGGAATAGAAGATATTCTGATTATTACCGGGCGCAGCAAACGTGCTATCGAGGATCATTTTGACCGCAGTATCGAACTGGAATTGAACCTTGCGGCCGGCGGTAAAGCGCAGGAGCTGGAGATGGTCAAAAAGATCTCTGATATCCGCATCCACTATATCCGCCAGAAAGAGCCGCGCGGATTGGGGCATGCTATTTTATGCGCGAAGCAGTTTATCGGCGATGAGCCTTTTGCGGTGCTTTTGGGCGACGATGTAGTAGACGGTGAAGTACCGGCGCTGAAACAGCTGATGGATGTTTATGATAAAACCGGGGCCAGTGTTTTGGGCGTACAGGAGGTGCCGCAGGAAAAGGTATCGTCTTATGGTATCGTAGCGTCCGAGCCTACGGCCGAACCACGCACCTTTACGGTCAGAGATATGGTCGAGAAACCGGGCGTTGAGGAAGCGCCTTCGCGGCTGGCTGTTTTGGGGCGTTATATCATCAATCCCGACGTGTTCCCGATCCTGGAGGCTACCAAGCCGGGACGCGGTAATGAGATACAGCTGACGGACGCATTGAAGGAGCTGGCTAAACTGCAGAAGATGTATGCTTATAATTTTGAAGGACGTCGTTATGATGTCGGCGATAAACAGGGCTTTTTGGAGGCGACGGTGGAAATGGCGCTGAAGCGTCCTGATCTGAAGGATAAGTTTTTAGCATATTTACAGACTATTGTCAGTAAGAACTAAGGAGATTGAATGATGAATGTTCTGGTTACCGGCGGTGCCGGTTATATTGGTTCACATGTAGTTGAAGAATTGCAGAAAAACGGTTTCACACCGATCGTTTACGATAATCTTTCCACAGGCCATGCGGCGGCAGTGCCTGAAGAGGTGCAGCTGGTGGAGGGCGATATCCATGATGTTGCTTTTTTGAAGCATATCATGGCCCAGTTTGAGATCGACGCGGTCATTCATTTTGCTGCCAGCAGTCTGGTCGGCGAATCGATGGAAAATCCTTCCAAGTATTATTTTAATAATGTGGAGGGGTCGCTGCATCTTTTAGAAGCAATGAAAGGCGCCGGCGTAGATTATATCGTTTTTTCGTCGACGGCGGCAGTATACGGAGAGCCGGAGAGCGTGCCCATTAAAGAGGACAGCCGGCTTGAGCCGACTAATGTCTACGGACGCACGAAGCTGATGATCGAAAAAATGCTGGCTGATTATGATATGGCTTATGAGCTGCGTTATGTGGCGCTGCGTTATTTTAACGCCGCAGGAGCTTCGCCGAGCCGCGATATCGGCGAAGACCATGATCCTGAATCGCATTTGATCCCGCTGGTTTTAAAAACTGCGCAGGGCGTACGCAGGCAGGTTGCCATCTATGGTACTGATTATGCTACTGCAGACGGTACCTGTGTGCGTGATTATGTTCATGTCTGCGACCTGGCAACGGCACATGTTCTGGCACTCAAGCATCTGCTGGCTGGAGGAGCGAGCCGCGTGTATAATCTGGGCAGTGAAAATGGTTTCAGCGTGCGCGAGATCATCGATGCTGCTAAAAAGATTACGGGGATAGACTTTACTGTGGTGGAAGAAAGCCGCCGCAGCGGCGATCCGGCTGTGCTGATCGCTTCTTCGGAGAAGATCAGGGACGAGCTGGGCTGGGTGCCTAAGTGCAGTACTGTCAATGAAGTTATCAGTACGGCCTGGAAATGGCATAAGGGACACCCGCAGGGCTATGAAGGCTGAAAATGTAAGACCGGTTTGCCTGGGCAGCCGGTCTTTTTGCTTTCAAGCCGTTTTTTTGTTAAAATAAGAGTTCAGGAAGAAGAAAACAGAGGACGAAAAAATGCAGCTTGTTGTAGATAAAATTGCCAGGAGTTTTGGCATTAATGAAATATTTAAGGATATCAGCTTTATGATCGATAAAGGTGAAAAAATTGGGCTTGTAGGCGTAAATGGCAGCGGCAAAACAACGCTGCTGCGCTGTCTTTTGGCTCCGGAAACGGTTGACGGTGGTGTGGTGCGTTTTGAACCCGGCTTGAAGATCGGTTATGTGGAGCAGGGGTTTCAGAATATCGGCACCGGCAGTTTGTGGCAGTTTATGCTGCGCTCCTGCCCGGAGATAGTTACGATGCGTGAAGAACTGGCGGCTTTGGAAGCACGTTCTGCCCAGCTGGAACCGGGTGCGGAGCTGGACTGGGTTTTAGAGGAATACGCCCGTGTGACCAAACGTTACGAACATGTTGACGGATATAATTATGAAGCGTTTATTAAAAGAGTCTTGATTGGCCTGGGGTTTGAAGAAGCGGTCTGGGATAAGACGGCGGAGCACTTTTCCGGCGGACAGAAAACCAGGATGATGCTGGCGGCGGCCCTGGTGCGGCAGCCTGATTTTCTGATTTTGGATGAGCCTACAAATCATCTGGATATTGCTATGACTGAGTGGCTGGAGAAGTATCTGCAGGAATTTAAGGGCGGGCTATTGGTAGTCAGTCATGACCGTGCGTTTCTTGATAATATCGCTACACGGATACTGGAAATGGAAGGCGGGCATCTGACTTCCTTCAAAGGCAATTACAGCAAATATCTGGTGCAGAAAGAGCTCCAGACTGTAACACTGGAAGCTGCTTATGCTTCGCAGCAGGATTATATCGCACGGACGGAAGCCTATATCCGTCGTTTTAAAGCGGGCATCAAAAGTAAGATGGCGCGTGGACGCCAATCTCAGCTGGATCGTCTGGAGCGGATGGACGCGCCTGTGCAGCATGAGGAATTTGCCCTGCGCCTGCCGCCTGCGCCGGAGTCTGCTGAACGGGTGCTGATTTTGGATAACCTTTCTGTTGGTTATGGCGATAATGTACTGCTGCATGATATAGATTTGGTGCTGCGTAAGGGTGAAAAGGTTGGCTTGCTGGGCCCTAACGGCACCGGTAAAACGACATTGCTGAAAACTGTTTTAGGCGAGCTGCCGCCGCTGAAGGGAACAGCGCAGATCGGCAATCGTGTGAAGGTGGGGTATTTTTCGCAGAGCTATGAAAGGCTTGCTCCCAAACAGACGCTGCTGGATAATTTTTTGGTGGAATATGGCTTTACTGAGGAACGTACGCGTTCACTGCTTGGCGGGATGCTGTTTCACGGCGACGACGTTTTTAAAGAGATCGGCACTTTGTCAGGCGGCCAGAAGGCACGTCTGGTATTGCTGAAGCTGGTGCTGGACGGGGCAAACTGCCTAGTGCTGGACGAGCCGACCAACCATCTTGATATTATGGCGCGGGAGACTGTGGAAGCTGCTTTGACTGCTTTTGACGGAACGGTGCTGGTGGTCAGCCATGACCGTTATTTTATCAACGAGATCGCTGACAGGATCTGGGAACTGGAAGATCACCGGGTCTGTGATTATAAAGGCAATTATGATTTTTATTTAGAAGAAAAGGCTAAAAGACGGCTGCTGCAGGCTGCCGTGCCGAGCAGCGCCCCTGTGCAGAGGAAGGCTGCGCCTGAGCCGATAAGCAGTACTGTAAAAAGTTCCGGCAGGCATAAGCGTGCCTACAGCCCGCAGGAAGCAGAAAAGCTGCTGGCAAAAGTTGAATTGAGTATTCGTGAACAGGAGGCTTTGCTGGGGGTGTTGGAAGGACGAATGGCCGATCCTGCCAGCCATACAGACCCGGAAGCCAGCGCTGCTTTGGCGGCGGAGCATGCTGCCCTGCAAGCGGAAATCGAGAAGCTGATGCTGCGTTGGGAAGAACTGATGACAGCGGCAGAAGCGTTACAGGAGTAAGCAGAAGATGTTAAATGCAATGACGGACGAAGAATATATGCAGTTGGCGCTGCAGGAAGCCCGGGCGGCTGACGTGATCGGCGAGATACCGATCGGCGCCGTACTTGTGGTTGAAGGTGAAGTTGTAGCGAAGGCGCATAATATGCGCGAAACCTGGAACGATGCGACGGCGCACGCCGAGGTCATCGTGATCAGGGAGGCGTGTAAAAAGCTGGGCCGCTGGCGTTTAGAGGGGGCCGTGCTTTATGTTACAGTCGAGCCCTGTCCAATGTGTTCGGGCGCTATCGTCAACAGTCGTATCGACAAGGTTGTTTACGGCTGTCCTGATGCTAAAGCCGGAGGGGCAGAGTCGATCTTTAATATCATCAGTAATCCCAATCTTAATCATACGGCACAGGTCGTCAGCGGCGTCTGTGAAGCCGAATGTGCACAGGTAATGAAGGATTTTTTTAGACGCAGACGTGCAGAAAACAGGCTGGCAAAGGCTGGAATAGCTGCTGACAGTGCGGAAAATTAAGAAAAACTCTTTGCAAAATACGGATTTATGATATAATAGATAAGGCTGGTTTACGCGGAGAGGTGTCCGAGTGGTCGAAGGTGTTTGACTCGAAATCAAATGTACGGCAACGTACCGTGGGTTCGAATCCCACCCTCTCCGCCAGATGATTATGCGGTTCTTCATTTATTTGAAGGACCGTTTATTTTTTTGCAGCGGCAGACATCAGCAAGAATAAAAAATATTTGACAATAGTTAGATGTCTAATTATAATTGAGATATGATGAAGCAGACAAAAACGATTTTTTTGATCAGTAAAATAAGAGAGAAGGCTAATAAATTCATTCTGGCAGATCTGGCGCAGCATGGTATTACTAAATTGGCTCCCTCACATGGAGATATTTTAGCGTGTCTGTATCAAAGGGAGCGGGTGACGATGAAAGAGATTTCAGACTCTATCCATCGGACGAAACCAACGGTGACGGTGCTCGTAAATAAGCTGGCAGAGCTGGGGCTGGTGAAGAAATTTCAGGCAGCGGAGGATTCCCGGGTCATTTATGTGGAGCTGACTGAGCAGGGAAAAGCATTGCAGAAGCTTTTTGAAAAAATTTCAGCTGATTTAGTTCAAAAAGTTTTTCAAAATATGGAACAGGAAGAAATGAAAAAGCTGGAAATATCTTTGCAAAAAATTCTGGATAATCTGGGGTAAAATTTTTTAAGAAAATAGTTAGACCTCGAACTAATTTTAGCAGCTGATAAACAAGGGACAACAATATTTTTATGATAGATAAACATGAGATTTACGCAGGGAAAGGAGGCTGGCAGATGAAAGGTCTGCGGCAGTGTTTCGGAAATTCAAAGCAGGCTGCGGCTAGGTGTGCAAGCGGCTGGATCGAGTGATTACCAGGCCCTGAAAGGGGTAAATAAAAGAAAGCGAGTTGAGTTTTATGAAAAAAGAAGTATTGGATTATGTTATTGAAAAGACACATGAATTGATGAATGCTGCTTCCTGCAGCAGTGAAGCTAAGGCAGCGGCGCAGAGCTGGCTGGATGCGGTCGGCACAGAACGGGAAGCCGATGAAACAAAAGAATATATTGCCGAACTGGAAGCGGATATTATGCCGATCGACAATCTGATAGCTTTTGCAGGATCTGAGGCCGGAACCGGATATTTTGGTGCCGAACTGGCAAAGAATATTACCGCACATGCTGAAGAAATAAAGCTTGCTGGGGCTGAATACTGCGATTGCCCTGCCTGTGCGGCTGTGGCAGAAATACTTGCCAGAAAAAAAGAATTGCTGTGAAGGTTTTTAGCAGGTTGATTGCGACTGCTTGCAACAGAATATTGCTGATAAAAGGAGTTTCATTTATTTGAAGCTCCTTTTATTTTTATAATTAAGTATTGATGCCGGATTTTTAATTTTAGTCAGGCTTCGGAAGCTGTACGGCAGATTAAAATTTTGTTATGATAATATCATCAGCCAAATTAGTGATGGAGGCATGAAGTGAATAATTCTGTGGTAATAGATAAAAAGTTTTACTGGGAACTGTTTAAATCTACGTTCCTGATCAGTGCTTTTACAGTGGGCGGTGGTTTTGTCATTATCCCGCTGCTGAAAGCCAAATATGTCGATCATTATAAATGGATGAGTGATAAGGAAGCGCTTGATCTTGTTTCAGTAGCGCAGTCGGCTCCTGGAGTGGTGGCCGTCAATGCCGCTATCATTATAGGTTATCGTCTGGCAGGGTATACCGGCGCTGCACTTACTTTGCTGGCTACAGTGCTGCCGCCGCTGATCACACTGACGGTGATTTCGTATTTTTATGATGCTTTTGCCCATAATTATTATGTGCAGATTTTGCTGCGCGGTATGCAGTGCGGGGCTACAGCGCTGATACTTGACGTAGGCATAAATCTGCTGCAGAAAGAGCTGAAAAAGAAGCTGCTGCTGCCGTGTTTGATTATTTTCGGCACTTTTATCGCCAATTATTTTTTTCAGGTCAATATCATGTATCTTATTCTGATCGATGCCGTTATCGGTTATTTATGGCTGCAGGATGAAAAATACAGCTAAGGAGGTATGGAAGTGATATATATAAGTTTGTTCTGGAGTTTCTGTATGGTCGGCGCTTTTTGCGTTGGCGGAGGTTATGCTTCCATACCGCTGATCCAGACGCAGGTCATTGATGTCCATCATTGGATATCATTCAGTGAATTTATGGACGTTGTTGCTATTTCGCAGATGACACCGGGGCCAATAGGTATCAATGCCGCTACTTTCGTCGGGACAAAGGTGGCAGGTATTGGCGGCGCGGTAGCGGCGACGGCAGGTTTTGTTACGCCTTCGAAAGAAGTAGAATCCTCTGCAGAGAGCATAATTGTCGGGTGCAGTGTTTTTAATCCGCGGTTCATTTCACGAATAAAGTCTACTGCATTATTGTTGACACCTCTTGCCGGTTCACCCTGCCAGTAAATGATACGGCTGATTGCATCCATACGGATTCCGTCCACATGATATACGCTTAACCAGTAGTTCGCAGCAGACTGCAGGAAGCTTCGGACCTCGCCTCTGGAATGCATGAAGTTGCAGCTTCCCCATTCGCTGACACCAACATCCTGATGTGGATATTCATAAAGTGAAGTTCCGTCATAATCGGCCAGTGCATAATGATCAACGGCAAAATGTACCGGCACGAAATCCATGATCACACCGATGTCGTTCTTGTGGCAGGCATCAATGAATTTCATCAGTTCTTCGGCAGTTCCATAGCGTGATGTCGGGCTGAAGAATCCAGTATTCTGATATCCCCAGGATTCGTCACACGGGTGTTCGCTGAGCGGCATGATCTCGATATAGTTATAATCATTTTCCTTAAGATAAGGGATCAGGATGTCGATCATTTCTACATAAGTGTACCAGTCGTCTGCCTTTTCAGAAGGCTTCTTAAATGAGCCGAAATGCAGTTCGTAGATATTGAGGGGTTTGTCCTTGCATACTGAACGCTTCTGCATCCATTTGCTGTCTTTGAATTTGTAATGGGACAGGTCGCGGATGATAGACGCGAAGTTCGGACGGAGTTCCATGCCGAAGCCGTAAGGATCGCAGTGCTCTACGCAGTTTCCGTCCTGTCTGTAGATGCGGTACTTGTACATCATGCCCGGCTTCGCACCTTTGGCATAACATTCCCAGAAATTTCCGTCATAAGTTTTATTAAGTTCCCATTCCTGCCAGTCGTTAAATTCCCCAATGACTGTAATGCGTGATGCAGCAGGTGCAAAGGTACGGAATGTGGTTCCGTCTTTGTCCGGGTGTGCGCCGAGAAATTCATAGGCGTCGAATATTTTTCCTGTGTAAAATCCGTAAAAATCCATATTAACCTCCGTAAAAATGCAACGTAAATAATTAACTGCCGAAAAGATAATGGACAGTAGTTGCTTTTTTGATCTATAATCATATTATAAGAAAAATGCGAGAAGGTATCCACCGACAAAACCGACGAATGGGTGGATAACCGACGAATGGGAAAAAGTGTCGGGAAAGTGAGAAAATGAAATGGATCTTAGGATTGAGAAAACAGAGCGGGGAATCAAGAATGCATTTATCGAACTGCGTTCCAGAAAACCTCTGGAAAAGATAACAGTAAAAGAATTATGTGAAAGTGCAAGGATCAATAAGTCTACCTTTTATGCACATTATAAAGATATCTACGATCTGTCAGATGCGATGGAAGAAGAAGTGGTACAGTCGATTGCGAATAGTATTCAGCATCCGGAATATCTTATGGAGCATCCGGCAGAATTCGCAATGGAACTTCTCATGGCCTATATATCTCAGTATTCTCTGACGGCAATATTATTTTCCGGCAGTCAGGCAAATCATTTCGCGGACAGTATTGAGCGGAGTATCAAGCAGATGATTTTTGAAAAATATCCGGAGTTTGAAGAAGATACGGCGATGAACGTGATGTTGAGTTTTTGCATTCAGGGAAGCTACCATGCTTATCAGAAGAACCGGAGCGGAGATATCATGACGGTGATCGATGTGATCGCAGGGATGACGGGAGCGGTTCGACCGATGTATGAAGAACGATTGGGGGAGAGCAGATCATGAATCTGGAACAACCGTGTATCCGCATTTCGGTGCGGAATCTGGTGGAATTTATATTGAGACATGGAGACCGGACCGGCGGGGCAGATAAGGAGGCTATGCAGCAGGGCGGCCGGATACACCGGAAAATCCAGAGACAGCAGGGGGCAGAGTACCGTGCAGAGGTCTCGTTAAAGTATCAGATAGCGTGCGATGGATTTATCCTGAGTGTAGAAGGAAGAGCGGACGGGATCATAGAACTTCCGAAGCGTGTGGTGATCGACGAGATCAAAGGAGTATTTAAACGTCTGAAAGAACCGCAGCTTTTACATCTGGCTCAGGCAAAATGCTATGCCTATATCTATGCAGAACAGAAAAATCTGGAAGAAATCGGAGTACAGATGACGTATTGTAATTTAGATACCGAAGAAATCCGGAGATTCCAGGAGGTATATACCCGGGCAGAACTTAAGAAATGGTTCGAAGAACTTGTATCAGAATATGAAAAATGGGCAAGATACCAGATGGAATGGAGAGCCAAGAGAAATGCTTCAATCAAAACAGTGGAATTCCCATTCGAATATAGAGACGGACAGAAGAAACTGGTTGCGTCGGTATACAGGACAATTTTGAGAAAAAAGAAATTATTTATTCAGGCACCGACCGGAGTCGGCAAGACAATGGCGGCCGTATTTCCGGCGGTGAAAGCAGTCGGGGAAGAACTGGGAGAAAAGATCTTTTATCTGACGGCGAAGACAATCACCAGAACGGTGGCAAGTCAGGCATTCGCGATTCTGAGAGAACAGGATCTGAAGATGAAGGTCATCACATTGACGGCAAAAGAAAAGATCTGTTTCTGTGAGGAAACTATCTGTAATCCGGATGCATGTCCATATGCCAAAGGACATTTTGACCGTGTAAATGCTGCTGTTTATGAACTGCTCACATCGACAGATGAGATGAGCCGGGAAGTGCTGGAAGAACAGGCAAGGAAATGGAATGTGTGTCCGTTTGAAATGGCACTGGATGTATCGCAGTGGGTAGATGCGGTTATATGTGATTATAATTACGTCTTTGATCCGAATGCACATCTGAAACGCTTTTTCGGAGACGGTGTCAAAGGAGAATATCTGTTTCTGATCGATGAGGCACACAATCTGGTCGAACGTGGGAGAACCATGTACAGCACCAGTATTTGCAAGGAAGATTTTCTGAAAATCAAAAAGCTGGTAAAATACGGAGAACCGAAACTTGTCTCGGCGTTGGAGAGCTGCAATAAGCAGCTTCTGGAGTTAAAAAGAGAATGTGACGGCTGCCAGATACTGAATAGTGTGTCACATGTGTATATTAAGCTATTGTCTTTGATGACAAAGCTGGAAGAGTTTATAGAAGATTGTAAAGATGAAGTAATACGGAAAGGGGTACTGGAGTTTTACTTTGGTATCCGTAATTTCATATATATTCATGACCGGCTGGATGAAAATTATCTGATTTATTCAGAACTAAGTGAAGAAGGAAAGTTTTACCTGCATCTGTTCTGTGTCAATCCGGCGGGATGCCTGCAGGAATATATGGGAAAAGGAAATAGTACGATATTATTTTCGGCAACATTTCTTCCGATCAATTATTATAAAAAACTGTTATCTACAACAAAGGAAGACTATGCAATCTATGTGGAATCTCCATTTGAACCAGACAAAAGATTATTGCTTCTGGGAAATGATGTCAGCACGAAGTATACCAGACGCGGACCGGAGATGTACCGTAAGTATGCAGAATATATGATGCGTGTGATAAAAGGAAGAACAGGAAATTATCTTGCCTTTTTCCCGTCTTACCGATTTCTGGAAGAAGTGTGGGAAGCATTCATGGAACTGCCGCAGGAACAGATTGAAGTTGCAGTACAGTCCCAATATATGACGGAGCAGGAACGGGAAGAATTCCTGAAAAAATTCGAACAGGAAAGAGCACACAGCCTGATCGGCTTCTGTGTGATGGGGGGTATTTTTTCAGAAGGAATTGATCTGACGGAAGATAAACTGATCGGGGCAATGATCATCGGGACAGGACTTCCGCAGGTGTGTCTGGAACGGGAACTTTTAAAGTATTATTTTGACCGGAAGAATCTGAATGGATTCGATTATGCTTATTTGTATCCGGGCATGAATAAGGTGCTACAGTCGGCAGGACGAGTCATCCGGACTGATCAGGACAGAGGGGTGATTGCACTTTTGGATGAACGTTTTATGGACCGGCGGTGCCAGGAGGTGTTTCCGAGGGAGTGGAATGATTTCCAGATCTGTAACAGTGAAAATATCGAAGAAAAGATAGCAGAGTTCTGGAAGGAAGAACAGATGGATAAGAGGTAAGCAGAATCAGAAAAATATTATTTATAGAAAAATATATTATACTAGATTCA
>ERZ772863.2347-NODE-2347-length-13118-cov-4.219858_pt1 | contig 13118 bp, 16 predicted proteins | sample MGYA00512134_ERZ772863 | MGnify/ENA primary metagenome ERZ772863 (study PRJEB29015, sample SAMEA2737659) | human gut metagenome | biome: human gut; feature: human-associated habitat; material: faeces | place: China | collected 2012 ...
GTTCTATTGTATGTATAACACATATTATTAGCACTGTCAACACTTGAGTGCTAATTTTTTCTGTATTTTTTTGCAAACCCTGTAAAATCAATGGTTTGCAAGCATTTATCACTCTTGAAATTGTCATTTTTCTTAGGTTTGACACCAATTTGACACCAATTTTTTCTTTTCTGGTGTCAGAAGTTCACTGCCATACTATCCAGCTTTGCTATCTCGTTTTCAATCCTTGCCCTGTCGCCCAAGTGGTTATACACTTCCATAGTCACATCAAAATGGGCGTGTCCCATGATGTACTGTAATACCTTAATGTCCATACGGCACTCTGCCATTCTCGTACAGGCTGTGTGTCGCATAACATGAGCGGAAACCTTTGGAAGCAGTTCTGCTTTCCTGTGTTCTTTCTTTGCCTTTTGGACTTCCGCTTTGTTATAAGCGTCCACAATGTTATACAATACACTGTTTACGCCATAAGGCATAAGCGGTCTGCCGGATTTAGCAGTGAAAACAAAACCAGAATATCCGTCCACCTCAAAAGACTTATCTTTTGCCAGCATGAAGTTGATTTTCCTCTGTTCCTCAAATGCTTTCTGTACTTCCTGCGTCATAGGTATCACACGAATACCAGAGTCTGTCTTTGGAGTAGAAATATGGAAGCGACAGCCGTCTCCATAATTCTTGTAAATAAGCTGGTGGTCTACATTCAAGCGTCTTGCTCTCGTGTCTACGTCTTTCCATGTAAGACCGATCAGCTCTCCACATCTTAACCCTGTACCTATCATAATCGTAAGCATAGGATAATAGGTATTGTAGACATTGCTCTGCTTCACAAAATCGATGAGCTTTTCCTGTTGTGAGATTGTCAACGCCACACGTTCCTCTGCTGGTCTGCCATAATCACTGATAGAACCTTTTGCTGGATTTTTGCGGATAATATCATCATCAACCGCCATTTCCAACGCAGGAAAAATCATGTTGTTAATATACTTGATTGTAGAATGAGCATATCCAGCTTTGGACAATTTTGAATAGTAGGCTTTAATGTGAGAGGGTAACATCTGGACAACTTTAATGTTGCCGATTTCATCTTTCACCCGATTATTCCATACACGAATGTAATTCACTCGTGTAGGCTCTTTCAGTTCACGGGTCGCCATGTATCGCTCGAACAAGGTGTTTAACGTCATTTTCTTGATTGCACTGTCTGTCAGAATGTTGTCGTCCATATCCTTTGCAATCTTTTTTTCTTTCTCTCTAAGCTCTGGTAAATCCTGTGCATAGATTGTGCGACGTTTTCCTGTTCTTATATCTGTGAAGCGATAACTGTATCTGCCGTCATTACGCCAGCTTTCGCCCTCTCTTAATTTTCTCCCTTTCGGGTCTTTTCTGCTAACTGCCATGAGAACCATTCCTTTCTTCTAGCCCTCTTTTCATGTTCTCACAGCGTGGTTTGCCTATAAATAATTATACCATATTTCCGCAAGAACATAAATAGAAGACTGTACTATTCTGCAAGGTAAAGCAGATATTTTTTGACCCTTTCCACGGAGTAAAGAACCCTGCGACCTATGACAATTTTTGCTTCTGCCTGCTCACCGATTTTCCTTGCCGTAGCATGACCGCATGAAAGCATAGCAGAAAGCCCCTCTATATCAACAGTAATTAGCTGACTGGTTTTGCGCTCCTTTGTCTTGTTCATATATCAGCAAAATAAGCATATCAGTATCACTTATTTTGCAACACCCCCTTTCCTGTATTTTTGGAAGCAGACAGACGGCTCTGGAAAAGCTCCGCTGGTATCTCAACCAATCTCATTCCTATGAGCAAAACCACCTCTGGGACGTATCATTATCCTGTGAATACAGGTCGTGGCGGGGCGACTTTTCCAAAGGTCGCTCTCGGATCACTGCGTGGGTCGCTCGCTCTCTTTTGGAAAGGTCATGGCGTACAGTCCCCGTGGCTCGCTGTATCACAAACGTATCTGTCTCCTTTATTCACTTGTCAAAGAACAACAACGGCTGTTTATACGCCTGTCAAAGCCTATATAAATACAAAGGTATATAGACTTTGAAAGATGTATAAATCCCGGAGAGGACGCAGGAAAGGGGATAATGCGTCTCTCTGCAAATAGGACGTTAGTTTATGCTACTTTGAAATTAAGTACCTGCTCAATCAGCTTTGCTTCCAGACGGCTACGCATATCCTCGTCAACAGTGGTATGAGGATTGCCGTATTCGTCAATGCTTGTTCGCATGGACAAGCGGGCAATATAAGGCTCGTAATGGGACAATACAACATTCATAGCCAGAATATCGCCCTGTGAAGCTGAAACGATAACAGGGTAAGGCAGTAAGCCGTTGCCTTTATGTATCGCTTTATTCTTCTTCATGCTGTTTTTCCTCCATTCTTTTTCTGACTTTTTCAAATCCTCTTTGACGCTTATAGTTCACTGTACGGCGTACAATTTTCAGCAGGTCGGCAATCTCACCGTCATTGAAGCCTAATCCGTAGAGCAACAAGATAAAGCGTTCTTCTTCAGAAAGTTCCTGCAATGCTTCACTCAACAGCTCATTCTTGATTTTCACGTCATAGCCCATGACTTTGTAAAGGTCATAGTCCGTGGAATAATCGTCATAAGTAGCGAGTTCCGCAAGCTGTTCTGGCGTGAGTTCTGAAAAGGAAACCTGTACGTCATTCAAATGCTGGTAATGCTTTTGAATGTTGATAGCTTCATTCTTCAAAATCTTCTTACAGTAACAGTCAAAGACTTTCTGGACATCTTCTGGAGAAGTGGGTCTGTTCACATTTTCACCTCCTTTCGTCCGTCAAAAGGTGGTGATTGTAACCGCTCCTTCCCCCTTTCCGTCATTAATACAAATGAGAGGGTACGAGCTGGCAAAGTTTGAAAAAGAAATCCAGAAAAAACAAAAAAGCCCAAGAAGTTGTAATAACCTCGTTGAGCTTTAGTGAATATAATCGACAGATAGTGAGGAAATTCTACACGGAAATAGCTGTAAACTCCCTTAACATGGATTAAATTTTTTTTGATGATTTTCTTTTATGCGCTCCTGTCATTCGTAATCCTCCCGTGAAGAAACCGCCTTGCCAAAATAAGGCAAATTTCAACAGGATAAGCATAAAAGATAAATCCGTCCTAATTCCGTCCAAATCCCTGTTTTTCAGCAGGAACTAAAAAAAGGCTATCACACCCAGCATAAATGCCGTGATTGCGATAACCTTGTGTATCAGATAATCTCTGTATTTTCTTTAATAAGCTGGCGAATATCGTCCTGCTTTGCTGGCGGTACTTGACTGATGAAGTCCTCTATCCATTTATCAATCTGTTCATAAACATTTTCATCTTCATAGTATTCTGGATAGCCTTTCAGAATATCGAACTCCCTGTCTGTACGTTCTGCTTCCTTACACGCCATTTCTAAATGCTCACTAATCAATTCCTGCGTGTAGGAAGAATAACCAAGAACGGTTGTGATGTATGTGATACGCTCAAAATCTGTCTGTGTCATGGCTTCCTTGCCTGTCAGTAAGTTGTAGTCATGCTGTCCGCATAGAGACAGAAACACTTCCTTTTGCTTCTCCGCTTGAACCATAATAGCCACTCCTAAATCCTTAAAATTTTAGCTGTCTGCTGGCAGTACAGATAAATTCCTCTGGTGTAGGTGTACTGTTGCCAAACATACGCCTAAACTCTGCCTGCTGGTCTGGGTCGTCACTATTCATTACCGCTATGATTTTATCCTGTATCTGTTCACGGACTTCTGAAACAGAAAGCCCATGTAGACGAGCCATTTCTTTTATCATTTTCCTGCTGTCCCTTTTACTGAATTTCATCATATCTCTAATGCACCTCTTTTCTAAAATGTATATTCTATCAAAATTAAATAAAACTATAACTGTTGGAATGGTTACCTTTATCAGCCTATTATAAAGCATTTTTGCAAAGGTTACAATGTACAAGACTAGATTTTTTGAAAGGAGTGTGTCAGTTATATGGAGCTTGACTATAAAGCTATCGGCAAAAGAATTAAGATTGCCAGAATTAAAAAGAACCTTACTCAAGAAACCGTTGCTGACAAAATAGGCGTTACTCCACAGCACGTAAGCAATATAGAAACAGGTAATACATCAGTCAGTTTAACAACTTTGGTCGCTATTGCCAATACATTGACGGTGTCAGTTGACGAATTACTATGTGATACAGTTTTAACCTCAAAGCCTGTCTTTGAGAAAGAAGCAAAGGAGATACTGGAAGATTGCAACGAATATGAAATCCGTGTGCTGGTAGATGTTTTGAAAGCAACTAAAACTTCCATGCGAACCGTAAAAATGTTTGAAGCAAAATTAAATGAGGACAAATAAAACCGTAGCGTGCAGATCACAATGAATTGTGAAATACAGCTACGGTTTTTCTTCTCCGCTGAATTTATATCCCACACCCCAGACAGTGATGATGTATCGTGGATTGTCTGGGTGTGGTTCGATTTTTAGTCTTAGCTTTCTGATGAATGAGGAAAGATTGCTTGCGTCTGGTGCATTGTCATATCCCCATACTTTTTCGTAAATTTGTTCTTTTGTGAATACCTGTCCTTTGTGGCTGGAAAGGAAATATAATAGGTCAAATTCTTTAGCTGTCAGATAGACAGATTTTCCATTCTCATTTACAAAAGTCCTAGTGTATAAATTCAAATAGAATTTTGTCTTGCTAGGTTTTATTAACTCAGGAGAATTATTAAGTTTAGACGTTAGCCACTCAACGGTTTGTTGAAATATTTTTTCTTCATTTTCAGAAAACTCAATCACTAATATTTTCCCATATCATCACCAACTTTCAACAAATAATTAATAATCATTTTAATCCATTCTATTTTTATCCCTCTATTTTCATAGAACCAATATCACATACTACACTTGCAATACAGGCAATAATATGACTGATTAAAATAGCTAACCAAATTCCAGTTAAACCACTTCCTAAACTTGCGAAAATATATGCTAATGGAATACGGATAACAATATAGTAAAAAATCATAAGTATCATACTTCTTGTTGGTTTTCCAAGTCCATTTAATGTACCTAGACAACAGCTTGTAATTGTGTAAAGAACATATCCTATGCTGACTATCGTAAAATACTGATTAACAATAACTGCTACGTTCTCACTTGCCACAAAAAGCCCTGCTAATTGTTTGGAGAAAACAATAATAATCAGTGATAATATAATTAAAGTAATACTTCCATATTTCAAAGATAATTTTAAATAATCTTTAGCTCTATCAATTCGTTTTCCGCCTATACATTGTCCTACTATTGAAGTCAATACCATATTTAATGCCATAGCTGGATAGAATAGTATGGTTTCTAATTTTCCCGTTACACCATAACCGGCAATAGCTGAAATACCATAACCACTTACTAATGCGGTCAGGAAAGTCGTGCTAATAGCGGGAATACTCTGCTGAATAACAGACGGTACAGCATTTTTAATAAGTGGCATAATTTCCGATTTATCAAAATCAGATAGAGTAAACTTAAATAATTTCTTTTTCGAAATATAGATACACATAAAAATCAAGCAGATAATTTGTGAGGTCAATGTTGCAATAGCCGCACCATGAAATCCAATTATTTTAATAAGTATAGGGTCTAAAATTGCATTAAGTAGGGTAGATACAAGCATTGCAACAGCTTGAAACATTGTATTTCCAAAACTTCTTAATACCGCTGTGAAATATAAATATAAATAGACAGCTACATAACCTAAGATATAAATAGACAAGTAGCTTCGTGCCATATCAAATATTTCATCTGGCGTATTCAAAGCAGTTAAAATAGGGTTTAAAAATACTTCTAATAAAATTGTAATCAGTATTGAAAATATTACAGACACAAAAAATGAAGTAGATAATACACGATTTTTCTTTGTGTCTTTTTTTGCTCCGATTGCTTGCGATAAAAGAATAGAAACACCATTTGTTGCCCCCATACCGATTGAAGTTAAAATCAAGATTATAGGTGTAGAATTTGTAAGTGCCGCATAGGCTTGTTCTCCTAATAAGTTCCCAATCCAAAGACTATCCACTAAATTGTATGCCATATTTAAAAACATAGCGACAATCATTGGAAGCGTCATGGATAATAAACATTTTTTTGTATCTCCATTAATAAAGTCTATCTTACTATTCATAATAAGTCCTCCGTTATTGAATGAACATCATTCATATTTAGTGTTTAAATATTCCCTGCTTTAAGCAGGGGATATATCAAAAATTAAATAATTTATTAAAAAAGGCTTTTATTCTGTCACTTTTTTCATTTAAAGCAATTTCATTATTCATCAATATTCCTAACTGACCAAAAACACAAAAACTCGCACACGTTTCTGGATCAGAAATATTTATCTCATGATTTTGATTAGCTCGAATAATTATTTCCTTAACAATAGGAGTTAGCTTTTTACAAACACATAAAACAAGTAAATCATGAAAATTTTTATTTTGATTATCATGAAACATTTGATAGTAAGTATCACTTTCGTGTTCTGAAAAAAGCGTCATTTTATTAAGGATTTCCTTTAAAGTGTCTTGTTTTATGTCGATATCTTTTGTCATTTTAGAAGTTAACATATTTGCATACTCATCTAAAGCTGTTTGGAATAGAACATCTTTAGACGGGAAATATCTATAACAAAGTCCTTGAGCAACGCCTATTTCTCTTGCAATATCAGAAATTGATGTTTTTTCAAAACCGTTTTGTGCAAATAACTTCATTGCTGTTTCCAAAATTTCTTGTTTTCTTTCTTCTGGTTCTTTTGAAATACGCATTATTACACACCTCCTTTTTCATCGTAATGTCTTGGACGTTACATGTCAATGACTAATATTCAGTCATTTTCGTGCTATTGTTAAACTAGAAGTATTGCTAATATGTTCCCACAATACTGTACAAAAATCTTTTGATAATAGATTTTCCATTTCCTTTTTTGAGTATATTTTCACATCACCACTTTTACTATGCTTCATGTAAAAATTCATAATTTGTCTGGCTCCTGCTGGTTGCCAACAGTCGCCAATAATGAAAAGTCCACCTTTTTTTAATACCCGTGATACTTCTTTTACTACTTTATCTGGTGAGGGGTAATGATGAAATGAGTCATTACATATCACCGTATCAAATAAGCTATCTTCAAAAGGTAGATTTTCAGCATCTCCAATGTATAATTTCGCATTATCGCCAATCTTTTTTTTGGCTTCTTCAATCATATTGGGAGATAAGTCTATTCCAGATAACTGTTTTGTAATATTCAAGTTAAATATACTTTCTAACAAAGCTCCTGTTCCACACCCTAAATCAAGAAGTGAACCAACATGTTCTTCCTGCTTCAGTTTTTTTAAAATTGGAGCATATAAATTTCTTGCATGTTCACCTACCATATCAGTATCATAAGATATAGCCTGCTTGTCGAAAGTTTTTTTTGAATTTTCCTTATTTTGGTTCATAGTATCGCTCCTTTCGTAGGTTATTATACAGCACGAGTGAACGATTGTCAATGAATAATGTTCATTCAATGAGATAGAACCGCTAATACTAATGACAAACCTATTTATCTATCGTTCTATTATTTTCCTATCTGCCCGTTAATGAAAATATCTATATTATATTTCAAAAACCGTAGCGTGCAGATCACAATGAATTGTGAAATACAGCTACGGTTTTATTTTTCACTGAATTTATATCCCACGCCCCAGACAGTAATAATATATCGTGGATTGTCAGGGTGTGGTTCTATTTTTAGTCTCAACTTTCTAATAAATGAGGAAAGGTTACTTGCGTCCGGCGCATTGTCATATCCCCATACCTTTTCGTAAATCTGTTCTTTTGTGAATACCTGTCCTTTGTGACTAGAAAGGAAATATAATAGGTCAAATTCTTTAGCAGTTAGATGTATTATATTTCCATTTTCATTAGTAACAGTACGAGTAAAATAATTTACATCTAAACTGTTACATTTCTTGGTCAGAGAAACAGGTGCAGTACATAAAGTATTTGACAACCATTCTAATAACTGATTAAAAATAGCTTCTTCTTTGTCTGTAAATTCTGCAACTAATATTTTCCCATAGTATCACCAGCTTTATAGTTTTATAATTCTTTGTATCAGTTGGAGTAGGTCATATTGACTAAATCCAATATGCTCCATATCTGCAATTAGATTGTCAATTAGTTCGTTTGCCAGCATAACTGTTCTTTCTTCGATATTCCCAGCTACACAATAGCCCTTTGTACGGTGTGAATATATAATACCTTTGTCTCTTAATAAATGAAGTGCGCTAACTATTGTATTTGAAGCAACACCATACTTTTCGGTGTATGTTCTAATGCTAGGTAATGGCGTATTTGCTTTTAAATGATTTGAAAATATATCTAGCTTAATATCTTCAGCAATCAACTGATATTTGTATTGTTTATCAAAACTTTTTTATTCATATTTTTCTTTTCCAGTCAGTAATTTTTGAATGGTTATCTTATAGAAATCAGCTATTTTAGGAAGCTGACATATACTAGGGCGGGTTGTACCGTTTTCCCATTTTGATACAGAGGATTTTGAAACGCCACAATACTTTGCTAAATCCTCTTGTGATTTTCCAGATTGTTTCCTTTGTTCCACAGCGTTTCTGCAATATGTAATAAGTAATTTTCTTTCATTTTTCCTCACTTCTTTCAGAGATTTTATAAAGCCATTCAATTACTTCACTAATTTCATCTAAATTAAAATCGTAATAAATAAATCCTCTTGAATGGACGGCAGAAATCAAATGACATTCTTTTAAAATTGCCAGATGATAAGAAACAGAGGGAGCAGAAATAGAAAATTGTTTTGCAATATCTCCTGCACATTTTCTACCACTTTTTAGATATTGAAGAATTTCCCGTCTGTTCCTATCAGCCAGAGCTTTAAACTTCTTATCCAATAAATGTCCGCACATACTATTCACATATACAAACGAATTTTAGTTAAAAGGTGATATGCTATAATGGTTATAACAGCCACAAATACGGTAATGACAATTACTATGAACTGTGCATAATCACGGAAGAAAATACACAGATATACGGGAACGGCACTTAGGACAAGCCCGATACCAACCGTAGCTAAAACAGAGACAGCCCCACCTTTTACAGCATAATATTCACTCGTCCAATCATATCGTGGATATTTCACATTTAGCAACATTCCGATAATTGAAATAAACAGTGCATATATGGTAGGTGTAATGAATAGGAACATAGTCTGTATTGCCGTCTGTGGAAATGCAAATCTTAATAAAACAAGACTAATCCATAAAATCGGCAAAACAACTGTCAAATTCACCAATATCTTTGCCTTAAAAATGGTTATTGTTTTTACTGGAATAGAACACATAATCCATCTGCTTTTTCCCTCAAGAGAAAGAGACGCAGAAGTAGTACAGCAAATGCAGACCAATACAGAAACAACTAATGGAATAACCGTTTCAAATACACTCATAATCCCCAGCGCTTCTAGTTGCTCCATTATTACATCTGGCAAATAGAATACAGACATAATTGAAATAACCAAAAGCAAAATAATAACGATACATGAATTTAAGGCATAAATCGTACATGAGAAAAAACGGGCTAGTTCTCTCTTGTATAGTGCCATGAACGGAGAAGATACAGTTAATTCTCCTAAATGGAAATTTTTGCCTGCATGATGTGAAAAAGCCTTTGTATTTAGCTGTTTATAAAAATATGAAACAACAGCAACGAAAGCAAGCAATATCAAAAATGAACTAAGCACAAATATGCCAAGACTTATCCAGTCGTTGTTTAGTAATGCTTTTGAAAATAAAAAGGCTGGTGGATAAAACTGATTAAAATAGTTTGTAAGCATAGTGCTAATATCTGCTATTTGCGAAGTGTCCATTATCTGTAATTTGGAGCTGACATAAACAAAAAGCAGTATGCCTATAATGCTTAAGAATAAAGCCAATATATTGTTATGCTTTGATTTTGATGACACAGCCACAATAAGAATACCGATTGTCAAAGCTATTATCATGGGAATGATTGGTGTTAATAATAATGCGACAAACAATACAAAAAAATCACTGATTGTAACAGATGTATTTATGCTGTAAACAACAATAGCTGGTATCAATGCAATCATACCAATTACCAAGTTCATAATATAGAGCATGGTAAGTCTGCTCAAAACAACAGATGTATTATTGACAGGTAACGACATTACCATATCATAATCTTTTAAGCCGACTAATGCCCCAGAACTTTTTAAAAAAGTCAGTAATAAAACTATCAAAGAATAAATCACAATTATTAACGTAGGGATTGCTTCTACTAACCCTGCGTCTGCAAACACAGAACATATATAGCCACTTAAATAGACTAAAATTCCGATAATTGCCAGACCAGCTATTCCAATAACTAAAGTGCGATTTTTCTCTTTTTTGTCGTGAGAATGTAATAAGCGGTTTAAGCCAAACAAGCTGTATAACTGCATTTTTAATAAGAGTTTATATTTCTTTACCATTTTCAACGACCTCCATAAAGACATCTTCTAGACTGTGCTGACCTTTTATTTCCTCCATAGTTCCACTTGCAATCAGTTTCCCGCTATTGATAATTGAGACCGTATCACACAATTTTTCAGCAACTTCTAATACGTGAGTAGAAAAGAAAATAGCACTTCCATTTTGGCAGGCTTCTTTCATTATGCTTTTCAAATTAAATGACGCTTCTGGGTCAAGACCAACAAATGGTTCATCAAAAACAAATAGCTTTGGTTTATGAATAAAAGCTCCGATCAAAGCTAGTTTTTGTTTCATGCCATGAGAATAAGAGCTGATTAAATCTCCTAAGCTGTCCGTTATTTTGAAAAGCTCTGCATATTTCCTTATTTCAGAAATTCGTTCACTTTCTGAAACACTGAACATATCACAAATATAATTCAAATATTGAACACCTGTAATATATTCATACAAATCCGGATTATCTGGAATATAAGCGGTAAGTGATTTGCATAAGACAGGTTCTTTCTTTACAGAGTGACCGTCAATCAAAATTTCTCCTTCTTCAAAATCCATAACGCCGACAACAGCACGTATGGTCGTTGTTTTTCCTGCGCCATTATGTCCGATAAAAGCATGGATTTCTCCGCTTTTGACAGTAATGTTTAACTCATCAACAGCTTTCTTGTTATCGGAATATATTTTAGTATAGTGCTTGATTTCAAGAATATTTTTACTCATATTTATTTCCTCCCCGTTTTCTTTTTTCTATGTGACCAATAGCAAATTGCAGGTATCGGTGATAGTAGTAGAATAAAGTAAACGCTAATTTCCATATCTTTACCAATCCCACCATTTACCGATATTTGGTCTGGTAAAATAAACGTCAATAGCAACAGGATAATAAAACTGATGATTGTAATGACGATACATTTTTTCTTCATAGAAAACGCCCTCCTTAAATATTATCATCATGATAATAGTATCACTCTGATAATATAAAGTCAAGAATATACCGCCTATCTGTTTTTGATAGACGGCAATAAATCATTTCATAGTTGGTGGTGCAATAATCAGTCCAATCGAACGTAACTTCCTGTCCTTTGTTGGTGCATTATCTCTGTACTTTTCTGTAATTTGAGAATAGCTTTTCATAAAAGTATCTAATTCTTCATCAGATAAATAGAGAGGTACAAGCGAAAATCCCGATTTATCGTTAGCTATATTTATATTTTCCTTTTTGCAATATTCTTGAAATTGCTCTGCAAATCCTAACATATATTGGATAAATGCCTGCATATAGGCTTCACCAGAATTATTATCTAATATATCGTTCATTTCTTTTTTTAAGTCGATTGCTAGAGCATACGTTTTTTCCATTGCTCCACGTACCTGCGTTTGATTAACTATTTTTAGAACACCGTCAGCGGTCATTTTCTTTAAATATCGGTAAAGTGTAGCTGGTGGTATATCCGAAAATGTTTCAGACAAATGTTTAGCTGTGGTCTGTTCACATTTTAGAAATTCTAATAATAATTTACACTTTACAGGGTGTTTTACGATTTCCATGATAATTTTATTCATAGTCGTTCCTCCTAAATCCAGCCGATATGATAATATTATCATTTTGATATTGAAAATTCAAGTTTTCGCATTTATCGCTCACCATATAGTATAGCAAAATAAGCGTGCAAATCTTTTGAGAAATGCACGCTTTCAATCGTTATCCTATTATCTTCCAGTTGCTATCTTTATGAAGCGTCAGCTCATACTGTGATACCTGTGTCGCCTTTGTCTGATTGTCAATGAACTTCACCGCAACGCTCACTGTCACATTCTCGCCGTCAGCCGTGAATACAGGATTGACAAGTTCTGAAAAGAGATAGTCCCCGTTTATCGGTTCAAAGGCATTTCCCTCTACATAGTAGGCAAGCTCCTTTTCCGTTGCAGTCGGGTACAGCTTGAAAAATGTTTCCAGAAACGCCGTAGCGTCATTGACCGTATCAGCGTCCACGCTATTATCAGCTTCCTGTGCCTTTGGTTCATAATCGGATTTTTCCATAGCAGGGGCAAGGGTCGGGTTCTGGATAATCACCATATCCCCGTCAGCGTCCACATGAACGGTCACGGTATAGGTTTCCGATACGTTCCTTGTCTGGTCGCCCTCTTTTATCTGCTGATCTACTTCGTAGGTAACAGTAAAAGCGTTCTCCTCAGACTGTTCCACGTCCCAGATAAGTACGTCCGTGACTGTGGAGCTGGTCGGTATATCCGTTCTCACAGTATCAACATTCAAATCCTGCAATTCCTGTGTCAGATAGGCACTGATAGCCTGTGTCCTTGCTTCGATTGCTTCCTTGCTGTTGCTCCATGTGTAGTAGGACTTTGCAAAGTTCTTGACAAAATTTTCTATGCCGTTGGTGTCATTCAAGCGGAGCTGTATGGTTTCTATCTCATGCGTGGTGTGCTGGTCGATAGCGGTAAAATTCTTATACACACCAAAGCTCACGCTTGCGATAAGCACCACCCAGAGGGCAATGACGGACTTTTTAT